>OGPY01001806.1_pt1 | contig 14839 bp, 15 predicted proteins | sample 1553121 | NCBI WGS metagenome assembly OGPY01 (sample SAMEA2580004, study PRJEB22360) | human gut metagenome
GTCTGCTGAAGCAGACGGCAAAAGACAGTGCTTTGTATCTTATCCATTCTTCAACACATCGGGGCACCGGGTTCGGGGACCGGAAGTTCTTTACACCATTTTCCCCATTACTAATTCTTTTTCAAGATATTCATACACATAGGCTGTACTCTGAGCATATAGCCCTGTATCAAGATTTATGAGCCGGCTGTATGTATCAGAGGTATAGAGTGCCTTGAGAGCCTCACGCATATCCATTTGGTGCTCTTCCATAAGCAACAGTACGATTTCCTTGGAAATCTCCTCTATCATAAATTGTTCTTTGGTCATAATCCACTTACTTTGGTTAAATATCGGATAGACTTCTCCGTACCGAAAAAGTACTGCATAGTCACTCCCTTCATATATTTAAGTTCTTCAAGAAACTTATCCATATCTATCAACCCGGAAGTGAGCCGTCGTATCTGAAAGCCAACCGAATCATTTGCAATAGGGCCAATAACAATATCATAGCTATGCGAGGGTACACGCGTTCGATTCCGGCGGTTCATCAACACAAACTCGGCCCACTCCCTACTGTATTCCTGAAATTCGAGAACCGACAGACCTCTGCCGTGCAAACTACTCTCGTCAAATTCATAAGAGTTCAACATAGGGGTCCCTACTCCCAATTGTTCCGTTTTCCGGGCAGCAAGTTCCAAAGCCTGCTCCTTATCAGCCGAAAGATAAAAACCGCATCCGAAATCTTTACCTACCTTTGACACCGAAAGGTCTATCTCTGCAATGTCTGTGTTTGAGCCATGATACAATATCATACCAATGCCCCTCCTTTCCTGTGGCAATATGCTGTAAGATCTTCTATTACGTCTTCAAACGAGAGTGTATGCTCCACATTATAGAAACGACTCACAAAGTCGAGGCCTTTGAACCTCTCCAAGTAGCGATAGGCTTGCAATGTGTTAAGTGAGTGTGCCGCAGCAAACTCACTTATCACAGCAATGATATATTCCACTTTGTTTTTGACATCCGAATCCATATCAGTTTTCCTTTCTTATCTTTCTGTTACGTCAGACGCAAATATACACTTTTTCATATATATCTTATCCATTCTTCAACACATCGTCCTTGTCCGGTGCACTGGGTTCGGGTGTAGATTCGGGGTTGAAGGGGTTGAAGTAGTAGATGCCTTTTTCACCGAGGAATTGCAGGAAGTAAGGGAGCTTCTGCATAAAGAGGCTGCATTCCTTCGACTTGGCAGGAGTCCAGGCGGATTCGGCGACAGCTACCAGGCGGGGGAAAGTCATATAGTCCAGACGTTTGGCATCAGCGACCCGTTCCGTCCAAAGGGAGAACTGGAGGCCCATAACCTGGTCTTCATAATCGCGTGTCAGATGGATGATCGGTTCGGGGAAACGGTAGATGTCCTCGATCGTGTTGTAACCGCCCCATACACGACCCACCTTATGACCGCCGTACTGGATGAAGTCGGCATACAACGGACGGCGCGGAGTCATAATCACCCGGTAACCGTTTTCAAGCGCTTTCACTAACTGGTGTTTGCGGTCGTGACGCCACCACATGATGACAGCCTTGTCGGGAGAGACACCGGCATCGATCATCTCGTCCCAGCCGATCATGGTCTTGCCCTTGGAGGCGACAATATCGGCAGCACGGCGGATGAAATACTGTTCCAGGCCCGTTTCGTTACCTAAGTTCTTGTCTTTGATGAACTGCTGGATTTCGGGATCGGTAAACCAGCTTTGGTTGCCGTAGTGCACCTCGTCGCCTCCGATATGGATATAGGGAGACGGGAACAGGGCGACGATCTCGTCGAGCACGTTGCTGATAAACTCGAACGTCTCTTCCTTACAGGGATGGAACGTGAAATGCTGCCATTTGCCCTCGCCTCCGCCGGAGATTTCGGGATAAGAACGGCAGACGGCGGTCGCATGGCCCGGCATGTCGAATTCAGGAACGACCATGATATGGCGGTCGGCTGCATAGGCGACGATCTCCTTGATCTCTTCCTGGGTGTAGTCATTTTTCACGGGAATGCCGTTGACATTCATCCAGTCGATGAAGCGCGGATGATAGACGATATACTCTTCGAAAGAGTCGCCTGATTCGTCGACATAGTCGACATGGACGTTGGGATCGCCGGGATTGACCTTGCGGCGCCGCTTGTAGACCGGCATGAACACAGGTTCGATGCCCGAGGTCGTGCGCGTCATAAGCGAGGTTGTTCCGGTCGGGGCTATCGTCAGACAGGCGATATTGCGGCGTCCGTATTTCTTCATGTCTTCGTAGAGCTGCGGATCGGCTTCGGCCATGCGTCTGATGAACGGGTTGTTCTTTTCGCGCTGGGCATCGAAAATCTTGAAGGCACCGCGCTCCTGAGCCATGGTCACCGACGAGCGGTAGGCGCCGAGGGCGAGTGTCTGCTGAACCTTGACCGCGAAGTCTGTGGCTTCGGGGGTGCCGTATTTGAGGCCGAGGGCGGCGAGCATATCTCCTTCGCCGGTAATGCCGACTCCTGTGCGGCGTCCGAGAAGCGTTTTGTTGAGAATCTTGTGCCAGAGTTCAAGTTCTGTATGTTTGACATCGGCGCTTTCAGGGTCGATCTGAATCTTTTCGATTATGGCTTCGATTTTCTCCTGTTCGAGATCGATAATGTCGTCCATGATACGCTGGGCTTTTCCGGCGTGTTCCTTGAAGAGCTCGAAATCGAAGTATGCTTCGGGAGTGAACGGATTTTTCACATAACTGAAAAGATTCACTGCCAGCAGGCGGCAGCTGTCGTAGGGGCAGAGAGGGATTTCGCCGCAGGGGTTGGTGGATATAGTTCGGAAGCCGAGATCGTCGTAGCAGTCGGGGACACTTTCGCGGATTATTGTGTCCCAGAACAGAACGCCCGGTTCAGCGCTCTGCCAGGCGTTGTGGACGATCTTGCTCCAGAGAGCCGCTGCGTCGATCTCTTTGACAATAGAGGGGTCGTCGGAGCTGACGGGATATTGCTGGCGGTAGGGGCGGTTTTCCGACGCCGCTTTCATGAATTCGTCGTCGATACGGACGCTGACATTCGCGCCGGTGATTTTCCCTTCGACCATCTTGGCGTCGATAAAGTCTTCGGCGTCAGGATGTTTGATAGAGGCCGAGAGCATCAGCGCACCGCGTCGGCCACCCTGGGCTACTTCGCGGGTCGAATTGCTGTAGCGCTCCATGAAGGGCACAAGGCCGGTCGAAGTCAGCGCCGAGTTGTGGACGGGTGTTCCTTTCGGACGCAGCGACGACAGGTCGTGGCCTACGCCGCCACGGCGTTTCATGAGCTGAACCTGCTCTTCGTCGATTTTGAAGATGGCGCCGTAAGAATCGGGTTCGTTATCGAGGCCGATGACGAAGCAGTTGCTCAGCGATACGGTCTGATAGGTGTTGCCGATGCCAGTCATGGGGCTGCCCTGAGGCACGATATAGCGGAATCCGTCGATAAGCTCGAACAGTTCGTCGTGGCTGAGCGGATTGGGATATTTGTTCTCGATTCGTGCGAGTTCTGCGGCGATGCGGTGGTGCATATCTGCCGGTGTTTTTTCGAAGATGTGGCCTTCGGAGTCGCGGAGGGCATACTTGCTGGCCCACACCCGCGCAGCGAGTGAGTCGCCGTTGAAGTATTCGAGCGATGCGTTGTTCGCTTCGTCGAATGTGTATGTCGGCCGCTGGGGTTGATTGTCGTTCATGAGTTAGAATGGTGAATTATGAGTAAGTGAATTTTGACGACTGCAAAGTTGAGAATAATTCCTCGGTTTTGCAATAGAGAAAATATTATTGTTGATAACTTTTTTCAAGTTGTCCGAAAAAATTATTTAATTCGCTGTAAAACAATGGTTTGATGTTTTTGATATTGACATGAAGTTTTCAAATTGAATAATGTCGCTAATATTCAGGCGGATAATTGTGCTTGTGCGCTAAAGATAGTTATTGTCGGGTTTCTGCCGTCAATAACCGGGTTATTGTCGACAATAATCCGGCAATAACTCGGTTTCTGTCGACAATAATGCCACAAAGTAAAGTAAATAAAAGAAAAGTAAATTAAAAGAAAACATTATTATGTCATCATCATCAGACGCGATGCGGTGAGGTTGAGGTGGTGGCAGAGAAGAAAAAAATTTTCCCGGTCAGTTCTTTTATGACGCAAGCCATCGCCTAAAAGCATACCTTTCAGGTCTCTGAATATGTAGATAATACATCATCCCGCCTTTCTGGGGACCCTTTGTGGTAACTTTGTTGACAGATCAGGCCCGATCCGGCCGCCAAGGGCCATTGCCGGAATTTTTATTTGTATTATCTTTACGCTCACTAAACACTAACCAACCATGAACGATTTTTTCATTAACCGTCGCAGTGTCAGAAACTATTCTAAGCGAGATGTCGACGACAAGATGCTTCGCGGGATGCTTCGCGAGGCCGCCCAGGCCCCTACAACGGGAAATATGCAGCTCTACAGCGTTATCGTCACCCGTTCCGACGAAGGCAAGGCTGCTCTGGCTCCTGCCCATTTTAGCCAGCCGGCCGTTACCGGCGCAGCCGTTGTGCTGACATTCTGCGCGGATTTCAACAGGTTTGTGAAATGGTGTGAGGCTTCGAATGCCGATCCCGGCTACGATAACTTTGAGATGTTTATGTGTGCCGTCCTCGACACAGTTATCGTGGCGCAGCAGTTTGTCACCATAGCCGAGATGCGTGGTCTCGGAACCTGCTATATGGGTACAACCACCTACAACGCGCCTCAGATCGGCGCGGCTCTGCAGTTGCCGAAACTTGTGGTTCCCGTTGTCACGGTCACTGTCGGTTGGCCTGATGGGGAAACAGCGGTTTCAGACCGCCTTCCGCTCGACAGTTTTGTGTTCGATGAAAAATATGTCGAGCGCGCTCCCGGAGAGATCCGCGCTTTCTTTGCCGAAAAAGAAGAGCGCGACGGCCATTTCGCCCGTGAGAACGGAAAGGAAACTCTCGCCCAGGTCTACACCGACATCCGCTACACACGCGCCGACGCCGAGCATTTCTCGCGTGTCTATCGCGACTATATCGAACAGCAGGGATTCCGTTTCCCCGATTCTGTCCCGCTTATTCAGGGCTTCTGTCGATAACTCGAAGCTGGGTGGCAACGCTTTCGTCGTGAATGGCGTTGAACACTGTTCTGAGGAATTTGTCGCTCAGTCCGAGGTTCGAGCCGCGTTTACATCTGTCGGCTATCAGGTCGTTGAAGCGCGTGGCCTGAAGCACACTCATCGATTCACTGCGCTTATACTCGCCTATGTTGCGTGAGATTGCCATCCGTCGGGCCAGAATGTCGAGCAGTTCCGAGTCGACGGCGTCGATTTCAGCCCTGAGCTTCTCGAGATGGGGTGTCGGTTGTGAGCGCCGACGGCCGATGACATTTCCGAGAATCTCTCCGAGCCGTTCCGGGGTTATCTGTTGGGCGGCGTCGCTGAGGGCCTCGTCGGGGTGGCAGTGGCTCTCGATGATAAGTCCGCTGAAGCCGGTGTCGAGAGCCTGACGCGCGAGCGGCTCGATAAGATCGCGGCGTCCGCCAACGTGGCTCGGGTCGTGGATTACCGGTAGTTCGGGGTACCTCACGCTGAGTTGAAGAGGTATTGTCCAGAGCGGGGCATTACGGTATTGCGAGGTGCCTCCGAATGTGCTGAATCCGCGGTGGACCGCGGCGATTCTTCTGATTCCGGCGCCGTAGATCCGCTCGATGGCTCCGGCCCACAGTTCGAGGTCGGGGCTGATCGGATTCTTTATCAGCAGGGCCACATCACTGCCGCGCAGTGCGTCGGCAATTTCCTGAACGGCAAACGGATTGCCGGATGTCCGCGCCCCGAGCCATAGAATGTCTATTCCGGCTCTGAGACATGCTTCGACGTGTGAGGCTGTAGCTACTTCGGTTGCCATTGGGAGTCCTGTCTCGGCTTTTGCCTGTCGGAGCCATTCGAGAGCTTCCTCACCATGGCCTTCGAAACCGCCGGGATGAGTGCGCGGCTTCCATACGCCGGCGCGGAAAGCCGCTACCGAGGGCAACAGGCTAAGCCGTCGTGCCGCCTCAAGCACCTGCTCGCGACTTTCGGCGCTGCACGGGCCGGCAATTACGAACGGAGCAGCTTTACCCGGAAATATCGGCTGAACATCCATATGCTTATTCGAGAGGGTCGGTGAGCAGCGATGAGAAAGCCTCGTCGCGAAGGGCCGGAAGCGGATTGTGGCCGAGGGCGAAATCTTTGGCGACGAGCGTCGACACCGGCGCCTCGGAATGACGGGCGAAAACTGCGTCGTGACCTACGCACAGCCCCAATATAATATTGTATTCCGTTTTGTAGCCGTTGAGAATATCGGCCTGCATGATAGGATTGCACGATGTTATGTCGGGCGCTTTGTCGTTTTCGGGGGCGATACAGAGGTCGGCCTGCTTGTTCAGTTTTCCAACACGGCAGTTGATTCCGAAAACCTCGAATCCGTTGACGCGCAGAATGCGGGCAAGCGTGCGTGCATCGCGCAGGAATGCGTAACACGATGCTATGCCGACGCGCCTGACTTCCATACGGTGCATGAGCTTTATAAGCATCTCAAGGCGCGAAGACTGCTCTCCTGTGACGCCGCGCTGATCGACTGCGGCGAACGAGCGCATGATATGTCCGCTGACCGGGTCGTCGACATAGGCCTTTACAGACGTTTCGCGTTTGTCGGCATGGCGCAGGCTCTGGCAGAACTTCGGCAGCTCGCCGTCGACACGGTTGCAGGTCCTCACTGCACAGTCTGAACAGAATATCTCTTTTTCCATTTTTTAATACAGTTACCCTGTTTGTTGACGACAAAGGTATGAATTAATCGCGAAAATTCGCTACATTTGCGATATGGAATCCTATAAGATGCAATGGGATCTGCTTATCAACGATAAGCGCTTCGGTCTCGAAAACTACCGTGGACGTCGCCGCGAGAGCCGCAGCGATTTCCAGCGCGATTTCGACCGTCTTGTTTTTTCGTCCCCTTTCCGACGGTTGCAGAACAAGACACAGGTGTTTCCGCTGCCGGGCAGTATTTTCGTTCACAACAGACTGACGCATAGCCTCGAAGTCTCGTGTGTGGGACGCTCGATGGCCCGTGCGGTGTCGCGCCGTCTGCGCGAGAAATACGCAGGAGAGCCGTGGGTCGACAAGTTCGATTCGATCGACGATATTGTCGCTGCCGCCTGTCTGGCCCATGACCTCGGCAATCCCCCTTTCGGCCATTCGGGCGAAAAGGCGATTTCGACATTCTTCAGCGAAGGGCCCGGAAGTCAGATCCGCCGGGAACTGAGCCGCGAACAGTGGGCCGACCTGACCAATTTCGAAGGAAATGCCAATGCGTTCAGGTTGCTGACCCATCAGTTCGAAGGCCGTCGGCCGGGCGGTTTTGCCATGACATATTCAACGCTCGCCTCGATAGTCAAATATCCGTTCCAGTCGACGCTTGCCAACGAACACGGCAAGTTCGGCTTCTTCAGCAGCGAAAAGGACGATTTTTGCCGCGTCGCCGACGAGCTCGGAATGATTCAGCAATATACTTCCGAAGGCGAAGTGCGTTACGCGCGCCATCCTCTTGTGTTCATTGTCGAGGCAGCCGATGATATATGCTATGAGGTGATGGATATCGAAGATGCCCACAAGCTCGGAATCCTCGACACCTCAACGGTGACCGAGACATTCCTCCGCTTCTTCGAGCCGGCCCGCCGGGAAGAGATGCTCAGGGTTATGGAGAACGTCAATGATCCCAATGAAAAGGTAGGCTACATGCGGTCATCGGTCATCAGCCGCCTTGTCGACAGCTGTGTTGACGCTTTCGTCAGCAATGAAGACGCCATTCTCGAGGGGAGGGCCGGCGAACCGCTTATCGCTCTAATGAATGAGCGCGAGCGCGAAGCCTACTGTCAGGCAGAAGCTCTGAGCTACGAACGCATCTATGAAACAGGCGACGTTATTGACATCGAACTTGCCGGTAACCGCATTATCTCTTTTCTGATGGAGAAACTTATTCACGCCGTCAGGTTTCCCGAGTTGAACTATTCCCGGCTGCTTCTTGCCAAAGTTCCGCAGCAGTATCAGACAGCTGCCCCGACGCTTTTCGGGAAGATACAGGCCGCTATCGACCATATATCGGGAATGACCGATGTCTATGCCCTTGACCTGTTCAGAAAACTTAACGGCATGAGCCTCAAAATCAATAACTGATGAAACGAATCATTTCTATATTCCTCTCTCTGCTGATTATTCTGCCTTTGGCGGCGGCTTCGCGCCCCGAAGATGTTCCGAACGTCCATGTCGCCGATTCAACCAGGTTTGTCTCGAACCCCGACAACGTGCTCAGCGCCGAGGCTGTTGCCCGGCTCGACAAGACTCTTGCCGGAATATGGAGGTCTACGAGTGCCGAACCGGTTGTGGTCGTCATAGATGAGATGGATCCGTCGACGAATATCGACGACTTCGCAACAGAGCTGTTCAACCTCTGGGGTATCGGTAAGAAAGACAACAGCAACGGATTGTTGTTTCTGGTCTCGAAAGGCGACCGCCGCGCCGCTATCCGCACCGGCCAGGGAACGGAAGCCGTGGTTCCCGACGTTGTTGCCGGCCGAATTCTGAGGAATATCACATTTCCCCGTTTCAGAGAGGGCGACTACGACGGCGGAGTCATTGCCACTGTCGACACTCTCGGCCGTGTGATGACGGATCCGCGTTATGCCGAAGAGCTCAAGTCGGCCCAGCGCAATAATGCCCGCAATTTCGACGATGAGATTGATTTTGCCGAAGTGTTCGGCGGCTGGCTGACTGCCTCTGTAGTTCTCGGACTGATTTTTCTGATTGTGGCTGTCATGTATGTCAGGAAGTCGCGCAATTTCGACGAAGTTACCCGCTATCATAAACTTAACGGCATGAGTCTGGCCTGCATAGTGGCGGCGTTTGTCACTCTCGGATTCTCCATCCCTGCGTGGCTTATTGTCAGGCGTGCGCGAAACCGCATTCGCCGCGGGCCGCGTTTCTGCCCGAACTGCCATACCCGCATGAACAAACTCGACGAAGAGTCGGACAACGCTTATCTGACCCCGGCTCAGGATGCCGAAGAGCGTCTGAACTCAGTTGACTACGACGTTTGGCTCTGTCCGAACTGTAAGGAGACCGACATTTTGCCTTTTGTCAACGACAAGGCTTCCCACACTGTCTGCGGACGCTGTGGAGCCCGCGCATGTCAGCTCGTATCGACGCGTGAACTTGTTCCCGCAACCACCAAACACACAGGCCGTGGCGTGAAACGCTATGTATGCCGTAACTGCGGCAATATCACCGATATTCCCTATACGATCCCCATGCTCGCCGCTCCCGTTATCATTGGCGGCGTCAATATGGGAGGTGGCGGAGGCGGTGGCTTCGGCGGCGGTAGCTTCGGCGGCGGATTCTCGGCCGGCGGAGGTGCGTCGGGCGGATGGTAAGCTGAAACGCCGACATTGTCGGATATATAATTAACGCGGGACGCATTGGGCGCCCCGCGTTGATTATATGGTAGATTGACAGATCAGAAGAGATAGGCGGCGGTTACTGTCCAGTAGCGGTTTTTGCCGTCGATGTCGACGCCATTGTCCATGACGCCTACTGCTTCGAGTGACTTGGTGAGTCCGAGGCCGTAGGATGCGGCGACCTGAACTTTCGAGAAGAGCTCGACGCCGAAGCCGAAGTTCCAGGCTACGTCGCATGATTTGTTCTTCAGGAATGAATTGACAGCTTTGCGGCTTGTCAGAAAGGCTACGCTCGGGCCGGTTGTGACGAACGGGCGTATGATGCGTTCAATGACGGGGATCGGAAGATGATAATTTTAGTTGATTCCACTCTCGATATAATCGCGGTTGACGCTGAGGTTCTCATTGTCCATCTCGCTGAGGAAGCGTGTGTTGCGGCGCACATACATTGCAGAGAGGTCGAAGCCTACGCCGATCAGAGGGGCGGTGAACTCACACATTACGCCGCCGGTGAATCCGGCGCGGTTGTCGCTGTCGAAGATGTCTTTGTTGAAATGGAGCTGCGACACGTCCATACCGAGTTTCACTCCGAAGTGGAATCCTCCGGCCTGGGCGGGAATGCCGAATGCGGCAGTCAGAAGTGCCACGATAGCGATAATTTTCAGTCTTTTCATTAGGAATCCTGTGTTGTGGGTTAAAAATTATGAAGCCTATCCGCAGCGACATTGCCGCGGGTAGGCTTCGTGCAAGCTGAAGTTAGGTCGGATTATTTGTCCTGACGCTCATATTTGAGTGTCATTGAGGGTTGGTCGCAGACTTCGGGGGTTCCGAAATACTGGATCGGCCCGGGATATACGTATGCGGTTTCGACGGCCCACTGATCGCGTTTGGCGGCGAATTTCTTGAACGGGGTGCCGTTGAGCTTCACGAGTGCTTTCTGGATAACGGGTTTCATCTTTCCGTTACGGCGCTCCATGTTCATGAGCATAGTGATGGGCACACCGCCGGGAATCCACTGCACGCTCGGTTTGGTCAGGTCGCGCAGGAGAGTCATGTAGCCCGTTACGCCGGCTTTGATAAGGCAGGCGGCGTTGTAGCCGAGGCCGTAGCAGTAGTCAGCGTCGAAGTTCGACGGATCGGCGCAGCGGCCCTCATAGCCGAAGAAGTGGTGCATAGTGGCGAACTTGCCGTCGTATTTGCCTTCTTCGCGCATCTCTTCGAGGCGGTTGGCAACCATACGCGAGATGAGTTTCTCTGTCTCGATGAGCGAAACCTGAACGTTGCCGTGGGGATCGCGGTCGAGAGTGAGCTGACGGGCGACGTCGGCAGGGAGTGAGGCGTAGGTTTTGGCGTTGTCTTTGCTGAGATGGTCAATGACATACTGGCGCATTTCCTTCGGCTCCATGTCGGCGATCTTCGAATCGTGGGCAAGGAGGTCGTTGAGTTCGGCGATGAGGGCTTTAACGGCCGGGATGAACTCGATGAGGCCTTCGGGAATGAGCACTGTGCCGAAGTTCATGCCTTTCGAGGCGCGTTTGGCAACAATGTCGGCGATATAATTGACGATGTCGAGAAGCGATTTGTTCTCGGCTTCGACTTCTTCACTGATGATACAGACGTTGGGCTGGGTCTGAAGAGCACATTCGAGGGCGATATGGCTGGCAGAGCGGCCCATCAGTTTAATGAAATGCCAGTATTTCTTCGACGAGTTACAGTCGCGCTGGATATTGCCGATAAGCTCGCTGTAGACTTTCGTAGCGGTGTCGAAGCCGAAAGAGGTCTCGATTATCTCGTTCTTGAGGTCGCCGTCGATTGTCTTCGGGCAGCCGAGTACCTGAATGTCACTGCCGATCGATTTGTAGTATTCGGCGAGAACTGCGGCATTGGTGTTTGAGTCGTCGCCGCCGATGATTATGAGAGCCTTGATTCCGAGCTCGTTGAGAATCTCAAGACCTTTGTCGAACTGCTCTTTGGTCTCGAGCTTAGTGCGTCCCGAACCAATGATGTCGAAACCGCCGGTATTGCGGTATTCGTCGATGATGTCGGCCGTCAGCTCAACGTACTTGTGGTCGACGAGACCGGCAGGGCCCATGAGGAAACCGAAAAGGCGGCTTTTGCGGCTGATTTTCTTGATGCCGTCGAAAAGACCGCAGATAACGTTGTGGCCGCCGGGAGCCTGACCGCCGCTGAGGATAACGCCTACAGTCAGGGGCGTGTTGCTTGTCGGAGCAACGGGGTGGGGGTCTTCCTTGAAGCTCAGTTCGGGCAGACCGTATGTGTTCGGAAACAGCTTTTTGATTTCTTCGCAGTCGGCGGCTGACGTTGTCGGTTTGCCTTCAACGGCAACCACAGGCCCCGTAAGCTCTACGGGGAGCTTCGGACGATAAGCCATGCGAATTTTCTGCAAGGCACTCTTTTTCATTATCTTATGACTTAGTTTAGTGTAATATTATGAACGTATTGAAAACTATATGCAAAGTTCGCGATTTTTTGCTAAACTATGCTTAACAATTGTGTAAAAGTTCCTTAATAGGGCTTGAATTTCAATATTTTTCGTAGTTAGAGGCTCGGGATGCGAGAAAATCGGCAACTACGAAAGTCGATCCTCCGACGAATATCATGTCGTTTGCGGCGGCATCTTCGCCGGCAGTCGCCAAGGCCGCCTCGACGCTGTCGAACACACGTCCTTTCAGCGGTTCCATTTCCGCTGCGAGTTCTTCAGGAGGCAATCCGCGCGATACTGACGGGCGTGTGAAATAGAATTCGGCGTCGCCTATGGCCGAAAGTTCTTTTTTGATAGGCTCGAGATCCTTATCATTGACAAAGCCGAGAACAAGGCGTTTGCGGCCGGTCACTGACTTGTCGATCTGACGGGCAAGATATTGCCAACCGCCTGAATTATGGCCGGGGGCGGCTACGGGCAGCGGGTTTGTTCCGCTCGAAGATCATCGTCCTGCGAGACCGCTGTATCCGCAGACATGGGCGAGACCCTTTTTGACGGCGTTCTCGTCGGCCCAGCCGACAAGCGATAGAGCGGCAAGCGTTGTCGCCATATTCAGAGGCTGGCAGTCGCCGGTCAGGTCGCAGGCTATATTGCCCCATGGAGTTTCGCTGTAGTGGAGTTTATGGCCGACTCTGCGGACGTCGTCGAACCATGGGATTTCGTCGGCGAAGACTATCTTCGAGCCGCAGGCTTTCGCCCGGTCGGCGAAAACGCGGTGAACCTCGGGATCAGGCGCCTCGCCGATTACAACCGGCACGCCCGGCTTGATGATACCGGCCTTCTCAGAGGCGATAGCCGCCAGTGTGTTTCCGAGCAGGGCCGTATGGTCGAGCGATATGTTCGTTATGACGCTGAGCTCCGGGGTGATTATGTTGGTGGAGTCAAGGCGTCCGCCGAGACCCACTTCGATTATAGCGATGTCGACCTTCTCTTTTGCAAAATATTCGAGGGCCATGGCTGTCGTCAGCTCGAAAAACGACGGATGAAGGTCGTTGTCGCGGAATCGCTCTACGAAATCAGCCACAGCCTCGGGTGTGATCATCTCGCCATTGACACGGATTCGCTCTCTGAAATCGAGCAGATGGGGCGAAGTGTAGAGCCCGGTGCGCAGTCCGGCGGCACGGGCCACTGCTGCGAGAGACGATGCTACAGATCCTTTGCCGTTGGTTCCGGCAACATGGATCGTCGGATATCGCCGGTGGGGATTGCCCGTCAGGTCATCGAGCGCACGGGCGGTGTCGAGTCCGGGCTTGTATGCGCCCGGGCCCATTATCTGGTATTGTGGGAGTTGTTTGAACAGGTAGTCGGTTGCTTCTTGGTATGTCATGACAATCAGTAGATTAAAAAACCGGTAAAGCCGGCAAGACAGATAACGAGTATCGGATGTATCTTCATGCGGTAGACGAGCAGAAAAGCGCAGAGGCAGATGATTATTCCTGTAGCCACGCTGTATGTGTCGCTGCCGAAATTGTTGCTGTTCATGAGCAGCAGAGCGGCCGAAGCTATGAGGCCTACGGTCACGGGGCGCAGCCCGGCGAATATTCCTTTGATGATGTCGCTGTCGCGGTGGCGCCGTATGTAGTGGCTCGTGTAGAGAACGAGCAGAAACGACGGCACAACCACAGTCAGAGTGCAGATGAGAGAACCGAGAATCCCCCAGAAAGGGGAAGACAGCTCGGGAGAAGAGACTCCGGGAGCCACGTAGCCTATATATGTTGCCGAGTTGATGCCGATCGGGCCCGGCGTCATCTGAGAGATGGCGACAATGTCGGTGAACATCTGCTCGGTGATCCATCCCGGGCCGACGATGGCCCGCTCGATCAGCGCCAGCATCGCATACCCGCCGCCGAAACCGAACAGCCCTATTTTCAGGTAGCTGTAGATGAGTTTAAGATAAATGCTCATTGTCGTCGCGCAATTGTTGTTTTTCTATTGAATGAAGTCGTTTCAGATGATTGCGGAACCAGAGGTATCCGCCCGCGCCTCCGAGAATTATATAGAGCACGGGGTTGCTGACAACGGGTAGTCTCGACCATATCAGAAGAGCTACGGCAACCGGGATGGCGACGGTCTTCCAGTTGATTCCGGCCGTTTTTGCGCCGGTCAGAACCGGGGCGATTATGAGCGCGACAACGGCAGGGCGTATGCCGCGGAATATGGCGTTGAGCGTTTCGTTGTTCTTTATCAGATCGGGCGTCAGAAAGATTGCAATGGCAAGAATTATCATAAAAGATGGCAGAATCGTTCCCAATGCCGCGAGGACGGCTCCGCGCATACCGCGGAGTTTGTCGCCCACACTTGCCGAGATATTGACGGCGAGAATCCCCGGCAAAGATTGCGCCACTGCCAGAAGATCGAGAAATTCTTCTCGTTCGAGCCAGTTACGGCGGGCGACAATTTCTTTTTCAATAATGCTTATCATGGCCCATCCTCCGCCGAAGGTGAAGGCGCCTATCTTGAAAAACGACAGAAATAGCTGCCAGCTGATATTTTTCATAACCGGCCGCAAAGGTAGCAATTTCCCGCGACAATTCCATGCGGGCAAGCAGCTCTGAATCCGAACTAACCGCCTGCCCCAGGTGTTATTTCAACAGCATAAATACTTGTTATTATGAAGAAATTATTATTCTCACTCTTTTGTAGTGCAGCGGTGTTGCTGACCGGCTGCAGTCCGTTCACGCTTGTCAACAGCGAGGTGTATAACAACGCCGATCTCGCCAGTTACAAGACATTCCGAATTGTCGAGCCCGACAGTGTCCGTCGGCTACCGCCCACGATGACAATGGTGGGCTATTACAATATCGCCGCCGCCACACCCTCCT
>OGPY01001817.1_pt1 | contig 14756 bp, 10 predicted proteins | sample 1553121 | NCBI WGS metagenome assembly OGPY01 (sample SAMEA2580004, study PRJEB22360) | human gut metagenome
CAGGCGGATCAGCGCCTGCTCGGCGGGGTCTGCCAGCACGCTGGCGTCCACGGCGTCCGCGCCCTCAAACTTCACGCCCTCGCTCTCGAGCTTTTTCAGCACCGAGCAGATGCGCGCGTGGGCGTACTGCACGTAGTACACCGGGTTGGAGGCGTCCTTCTTCTTCGCCACCTCGATGTCGAAGTCGATGGGCTGGTCGGCCGAGCGGGAGAGCATGAGGTAGCGGGTGGCATCCACGCCCACCTCGTCGATGAGCTCCTCGAAGGTGACCATCTCGCCGGTGCGCTTGGACATGCGCACGGCCTTGCCATCGCGGAACAGGTTCACGAGCTGCCCCAGCTGCACCTCGAGCGCCCCGGGCCAGCCCCAAGCCTCGAGCATGCACTCGCAGCGCTTGATGTAGCCGTGATGGTCGGCACCCCACAGATCGATCAGGTGGTCGAAGCCGCGCATCATCTTGTCGTAGTGGTAGGCCACGTCGCTCATGAAATAGGTGGCCTCGCCGTCGCCCTTGATGAGCACGCGGTCCTTGTCGTCGCCCAAATCCGTCGAGCGGAACCACAGCGCGCCGTCCTTCTCGTAGGTGCCCGTGGCGGCGCCGTTGGTGGCAAGCTCATCGGTGAGGTCGATGGGCTCGATGCCCTCGGGGGCCAGAATGACATGGCCGTCGGAAGATTCCAGCACCATGTCGTCGGCGTTCGGCGAACCGTCCTCGGCGCCTTCCACCGTGTAGTCGTGGATCTCGAAGGTCGTGCCGTCGAAGTCGCCGTCTTCCGAGATCATGGTCATCTGCGCCGCGCCGCCGCTCTCATCGTTCACCTCGTAGCTGACCTCCGCCACGGTGGTATCGCCGTTCTGGCTCATCTGCACGTCCAGCTCCACCGGCTCGCCGTTGATGTAGACCGTGGCCTTCTCCACCCAGGTCTCGCCCGTGGCGGCGTAGCACACACCGTTGGTGACCACAAATACTCCGAGCAGCGCCGCGCAGGTGGCCGTCGCGAATTTCAGAGCCGTCGTGCGTTTCTTCGTCTTCTCCATGGGAATGCCCTTAACCTTTCCAATCAGGTCAGCAGAGGCATGGACCTCGCCCATCATGGCTTTGTATTGGCTCTGGTTGCTCATCTTCCCACGCCTCCTTCAATGACTGTTTCAGCAACTTCCTTGCTCGGACGAGCCGGGTGCGCACCGTGGGTTCCTTGATGCCCAGCACCTCGGCGATCTCGCGGGTGCCCATGTCCTCGAAGTAGAACAGGTGCACGACAATGCGGCACTTTTCGGGCAGCGTGCCCAAAGCCGCGTACAGCGCCTCGTGAGCCGGCTCGGCGAAAGCGGGCTCCTCGAAGGGCGGGGCATCGCCGTCGCGAATGTCCCGCAGCTCCACTCGCTGGCGCCACAGACTCCGCCAGAGGCTCTTGCACTCGTTCACCGTGACGCGAATGAGCCAAGCGCGCAGATGCTCATCGCGGGCGGCTCCGCGCTCGACCTCGGCCGCCATGGCGCGCCCGCTATCACGCTCGGCCTTATCGCAAAGCCACGCCGGCGGTTTCTCGTAGAGCTTCAAGAACACCGCCTGCACCACGTCCTCGGCATCGGGCACGCGCCGCGTCTGGTTGAGCGCGATGCGGTACACCATGTCGGCGTAGCCGTCGACGATCTGTCGGTACTGGCGATTGTCCACAGGTTTACTTCTCGTCCGAAAGGGAAGGCGCCAACGCCGCAGCCGCTAGCTTGCCGCCCCGTCACCGCCTTCCGTAAAAGGCCTTTCACAGACAATACGCTTGAGAGCGGAGAAATGTGCGACGCTTGGGAGAGATTTTGGGATTGCGAGAATCAACCTAAAACTGCAGCAGCCCTTCCATGGAGCAGCGCAAGGCGCAGGCGAGGCGGTAGACCGCCTCAGCGGAGGCGCGATTGGTGTTCTTCTGCCGCTGCTCGTACATTTGGATGGAGCGCAAGCTTATCCCCGATCGCTCAGCCAACTCCTCCTGGGTCAAGCTGCACAGCTCGCGCTGGCGCTTCAGTCGTGTCGGCAACGAGGCGGCCGAGCGAGCGTCTTCCCACTCGCCCGCCTGCAGCTCAGCGAAGACGCTCGCGGGGCTCACCTCGCCGACGTCGCTCACCCAGCGGACGCGCAGGACGTAGAAGGCCGCCTTCTCCGGTGCGTAGTCGAAGGTTCAGGTTAGGTTCTGATGGTCGTTAAATGCGGCACACGAGGCAGGTGGCATAGGCGGTGATGCCTTCTTCGCGACCCTCGTGGCCCAAGTGCTCGGTGGTGGTGGCCTTTACGCCGACGTTTTCCACGGGCACTCCCATGGCCGCTGCCAGGTTCTCGCGCATTTGCTCGCGGTAGGGAGAGAGCTTCGGGGCCTGGGCGGCGATGACGCTGTCCACGTCGATGATCTCGAAACCGCGCTCGCGCACGAAGCGGACCACCTCGGCGAGCAGCTTGAGCGAGTCAGCATCCTTGTAGGCCGGGTCGGTGTCGGGGAACAGCTTCCCGATGTCGCCCCCGCGCACAGCACCGAGCAGCGCGTCGGAGATGGCATGGGCCAGCACGTCGGCATCGGAATGCCCGTCGAGCCCCTGATGGTGCGGAATATCCACCCCGCCCAAGATGAGCTTGCGCCCCGGAGCAAAGGCGTGCACATCCATTCCCAGCCCCGTCCGAAGATTTCGCAGGTCGTTCATACCGGCTCCTTCCGCCTTCCTCCATCATGCGTGTCGCCTTTGAGAACCCTTCTCATTTCCCTCTCGGTCATTGGAAGGGGCCGATTTTGCAGCAAATCGCGAGTTATAAGCGTCTGCACGATGCGCTTCGCTGCATTCCAGGTTTTCCGCCCAACAAAACCCCAGGTCAGAAATTCGCAGCTTTTGAATGTCTCGAACGAAGCAAGCTCCGGACGCTTATAACTCGCGATTTGCTGCAAAAAGTGGCCTCTTCGTTAACCGTCATCGATGCTCGGAGTTCAAAAGCATAGTCCGAACGGCACTGGCGAGAAGCACGTAGTCCTCGGGCACCGTAAGCTTGATGTTGTCGCGCTTCCCTTCCACGATCAGCACTTTGCCGCCAAGCCGCTCGATGAGCGACGAGTCGTCAGTTCCCACGAAGCCGTCGGACAGCGCGCTCGCATGGGCGCGACGGTAGATGCCCGCACGGAAGACCTGGGGCGTCTGGGCATTCCAGAACACCGACCGGTCGGGGGTGCCCACCACCACGCCGTCTTCCACGACCTTCAGCGTATCCACCGCCGGATGCGCCACAATGGCGCCGTCGGCATCGAAGTTGCCCTTGACCATGTTGATGGTGTGCTCGATGAGGTCTGGCGACACGAGCGGCCGGGCACCGTCGTGCAGCACCACGTACTCGTACTCGTCGCCCACCATCTCGAGCCCCGAGAACGCCGACTCCTGGCGAATGGCCCCTGAAGGCGCGAGCACCACCGGCGTCACGAACGGGAACGGGTCGATGGCGCGGGACAAGTACTCGTGCATACGCTCCTCGGGGCACACGATGACGATGAGCCCCACATCGCCTACCGCGTCGAAGGCCTCGGCCGACCACGTGAGGATGGGCTTGCCGGCAATCTCCACCAGCTGCTTGCCACCTTCTTTGCCGAAGCGCTCCCCTGTGCCACCGGCCAGAATGATGGCCGCCGTCTGGGGCTTTTTGTCCACTTTGCCCTGCAGCTGCAGAAGCGGCGAGCTCAGGGCATCGAAATCGAGCTCATCCATGCAAAAAGACGGCTCGCGAAGAACCGAGGGCTCGGTGACGGGATCGATGATGTTCGGCATAAATCCTCCCATGGCGATAGCGTGGCGTTCGAGCGCAAGACCACGAGGGCACGCTCTGATACTTGCTTATAGTATAAGCCATCAGAGGGATTTTCGAATTTTCTCACCTGAATGCCAGTTGAAGGGCGAAATGGCCTTCAACCATGAGCAAAAATGCCAGTTGAAGGGCGAAATGGCCGAATTGGGGCCCTTTTCTGAAGCGAAGCGTCGGCCATTTCGGGGTCGAACTGGCATTTACCGCAGCGTTTCCGGAAACAGCGCGCCGAGACAACGCCGGGGCGACAATGCTGGGACGGCAACGCTGGGACGGCAACGCCAGCACGTAAAAAGGAGGCTCCGGAGAGCCTCCTGCCATACAGCAAAATCCGCACATGCTGCGCAACCGGAGCGCAGTGCGCTCGTCAAGACCCAGCCTGCGAGGCGAGCCACAAGTGCACCGAGCAAATCGCGGCCGCCCGGCAATACGCTCGGGCAAGCGCCAGTAGCCGAAAACGACCCTATTCCCCTCCCGCCAGGGAACCGGCGGGGGTACCGGCGCCGCGGCCACTTCCCACACCAGCGTGGCCGAGGTCGTAGTTCGTCAGCAAAAGCTCGGCGTCACGGGCGATGGAGTCGCGCTTGCGAGGCGCCGGGATGGAACCGGTTCCCTCGGAGAACACCAGTTCCTCACCGTCCTCGGACACGGTGACGTCTACCACCGACCCGCTCGTCCAGCGGCCCTCGAGAATCTGCTCGGACAGCGGATCCTCCAGCATGCGCTGGATGGCACGGCGCAAGGGGCGCGCGCCGAAAGCGGTGTCAGTACCCTCTTTGGCCACGAGACGCTTGGCGGCGTCGTCCAGGTTGATGGTCATGTTCTGGGCGATCATGCGCTCGCGCAGCTCGGCCACCATGAGGTCGACGATCTGCACGATCTCGTCCTCGGTCAGGCTCTTGAACACGATGATCTCGTCGATACGGTTCAAAAACTCCGGACGGAAGGCGTTCTTCAGCTCGTGCATGACGCGGCTCTTGATCTCCTTGTCGGAAAGCCCGTTCTGCCCCGAGTTCGAGAAGCCCAGCGTGGTCGTGGTGGTGATGTCGCGGGCGCCCACGTTCGAGGTCATGATGATGACGGTGTTGCGGAAGTCCACGGTGCGGCCCTGGGCGTCGGTCAGGCGCCCCTCCTCCAGAATTTGCAGCAGGATGTTGAACACATCCGGATGTGCTTTTTCTATCTCATCAAACAGTATAACAGAAAAAGGATTGCGTCTGACCTTCTCTGAGAGCTGTCCGCCCTCCTCATGGCCCACATATCCCGGTGGTGAACCTATCATCTTTGAAACACTATGCTTTTCCATGTACTCTGACATGTCAACACGTATCATAGCATCTTCTTTGCCAAAGACAGCCTCAGCAAGCGCCTTTGACACCTCCGTCTTACCTACTCCTGTCGGTCCCAAAAACAGGAATGAGCCAATCGGCTTCTTAGGATCCTTTAAACCAACACGGCCTCGTCTGACTGCCTTTGCGACAGCAGAAACAGCCTCCTCCTGTCCTATTACACGCTTGTGAAGTATCTGTTCAAGCTTTGCAAGTCGTCCTGCCTCTGACTCTGTAAGCTTATTTACAGGTATTTTGGTCCATCCCGATACTACATCCGCTATCTCATTTTCGCCGACTACAGGCTCATTTTTGGCTCCTGTGCGACGGTTCTTTCTCATAAGCTTCTGCTGTTTATTTTCAAGTACTTCCTTTTCTGACATAAGCGCGCCGGCAGCTGCGAGATCTCCTTTCGACAAAGCATTTTCCACCCGGTTCTGCTTATCTGTTATCTCTTTTTTCAGAGCAAGCAGCTCGTCAGATGATGTCAGATTCTTAAGCCTTATCCTGGCTGCCGCTTCATCCATCAGGTCTATCGCCTTATCAGGTAAAAATCTGTCATTTATATATCGTGCAGAAAGGTTTACTGCTGCTTTCACACCCTCATCTGTTATGATGACACCATGATGCTTTTCATAGAGTCCCTTTAATCCTGTTAGTATCTCTATTGTCTCATCCACACCCGGCTCCTCAACCATCACCGGCTGGAAACGGCGCTCAAGCGCAGCATCCTTTTCCACGTATTTGCGGTACTCTTCTATGGTAGTGGCGCCGATTACCTGTACCTCGCCTCTGGCAAGCGCAGGCTTTAATATGTTAGATGCATCTAACGAGCCTTCTGCTCCTCCTGCACCTATTATAGTGTGAAGCTCATCAATGAAAAGCAGTACATTTTTGGCATTTGAAACCTCGCTTATCACCTTCTTGATACGCTCCTCAAACTCACCACGATACTTTGATTTGGCTACAAGCCCGGACATATCAAGTGAAACCAGTCTCTTTCCCAAAAGAATATCCGGAACATTGCCACTGACTATATCCTGCGCAAGTCCTTCTACTATAGCGGTCTTGCCCACTCCCGGCTCTCCAATCAGACATGGATTGTTTTTGCCACGGCGGCAAAGTATCTGGATAACGCGCTCCATCTCCTTTTTTCTGCCTATAACAGGGTCAAGAAGCCCTGCCTCTGCCATATCTGTCAAATCTCTGGAATACTGATCTAATACAGGAGTCGCAGAATTGTATGATGTACTGTAGCTTTTCATCAGATCCCTGTATGCAGACGGATCCTCACCCATCGCACCAAGAATATCTATAAACATCTTCTGACTGTTAACACCCATGGTGTTTAAAAGTCTTGCAGCTGCACAGTCTCCCTGCAGTACTATAGCCATCAGCAAGTGTTCTGTACCTATCTCATTGCACTCAAATCTATCGGCTTCCTCCGATGCACGCTCCAATACTCTCTGTGTCCTTGGTGAATAGCCATCCCTGTCCATCACTTCGATGTTATCCCCCGGTGAAATCAGGTCTTCAATCATCGAAATAAGCTTATCATATTCCACATTGCAGGCTGTTAGAACCTCAGCTGCCACACCGGTGCCCTCTTTTATAAGGCCAGCCAGTATGTGCTCTGTTCCAACATAGCTGTAATTCATTTTCTTTGATATACGTGCAGCCAAATCTATTGCTTTTTTAGCCTTACTTGTATATGGTTTCAAGTCATATCCTCCAGTCATATTCACTAATTTAAGTCGATGAACTGCAAATCATCATCCTCGCTGTCATCTTCATTGTCATCCTTTACACTGCGGTCTATAGTCTCAGACAGCTTATTTCCCTCATTGACAAAGCCATCAAGTGCGATTTGAAGCTGATTCTTTAAAGCATCCTCATCAGCATCGTTTTCTGTGTCAGAAACGTTTTCCTGCCTTGAATCGTCTTTTAAATCAAACTCAGAGTTTTCATTCTCAACAGCTTTCTTAAAATCAGGTGTAATTTCTACGGTTCTTCCGACATAGGATGCATTTGATATATTTTCATCCGTAGCCATCTTTTGCTCATCTGCAGCACCTTCCGCTGTTTCTTCTGCGACTTCATCTGCCGGCTCTTCTACAGCTTCATCTGCTGTTTCTTCTGCGGCTTCACCTGCCGACTCTTCTGCAGCTTCTCCTGCCACTTCATCCACCGACTCTTCTGTAACCTCTTCTTCCAGCTCATCTGCTATCTCGTCCGCAGTTTCATCAGTTGTTTCTTCCAAAGCTTCATTTGATACATCTTCTGCTGCATCATCTACATCATCATCGTCATCATGATAGTCCATTGCCTTATATTTTCTGTTTTTCACAGCTGATACAATAAGCAACAGTAACAGAATAATGATAATAAGAACCAGTATTGCAGCTAAAACAAGATATTTATTGGCAATTCCCGGGACAAGCTCACTCTTTGTTGTATCGTTTTCCTCCTGTGCCACTGTAGGTGTACTGAGATTGGTTCTCATATATGTGCCATCTACGCTATCATATGTGTACCAGCCACTCTCACCATTGTCATTCATAGCGTATACGAGGTAAAAATCCTTTGTCTGATCATCGGTTTTTTCGGCTTTGGTCTGGTAGGCTGTTGCCACACCCTTGCCCTCTATGGAGAGCGATATCTCATTATATCCCTCAGGTACATCATCCACCTTAGGCAGTAAAACCACTATAAAATGCGACTCTGAATTGATACGGACAAACTCATATGCTGCATTCTGTGCTGCATCATATACAAAAAGTCCATTGCCGCTTTCCGACTGTAAATACACAAGCGTGATATCACCAAAGGTGCCATGAAGGGTATTGTATTCAAGTCCTTCAATCACTGTCTTTGAGTGCTCAAAGCCTTCAGGAACAACATCCTCCGGAATGTCATTTACCATAGTCCACTCTGTGCCATTTATATCAAACTTCTTCCAGTTATCCTGCTTATCTGCATTCTCCGGATCATCCTCGGCTCTTCTGGTAACAACTATATTGTATGTGCTTGTGCTGCCATCCTCTGCTGTCACAACAACGCTGACCGTATTCTCTCCAACCTCAAGTGAATCATTTCCTGTGACGGATGTCACACTCGCCTTGGAATCAGCCGGATTTGCTGTAACCGCAAGGCTTGAACAGCTGTAATCTACTGTAGCTGTGTAATCCTTTGTCGCAGCAGAAAACTCAGGGGAAAGCGTACCTGCTGAGATAACAAGCGAACCAAGAGATGCATTTGAGGATTTCTTTTCCTCTTTGTTTTCATTATCTTTATTCGCATTGTTGTCATTGCCGGTATTGCTGCCGGAATTGTCCTTGTTATCCTTGTTGCTGTTTGAATCATTGTTTGATGAAGCACTTTTTACCGTCACTTTCGTGCTGGCACCGGTAATTGTACCTCCGGCATCGTTGCCCTCTGCATCTCCTACAACTGTACAATATGCCTTTATAGTGCAGCTTCCTGCAGCCTTCGCCGTAAATGAAAATGACTGCGATGTGGGATATCCTGCGGCGTCACCAATATTGGCCACACCATCTCCTCCGTTACTCAGTACTCCCTCGTCAGAGCTTGAGATAACTACAGTACCAAAATATCCGGACGGCATGGAAACAGTCACCTTAACTGTTTTTCCAACAGCTACAGAGCTTGAGCTGACACTGAGACCAAGTCCCTGCGCATATACATGCTCGGCAGGTGTGAAAACAAGCATCACTGCCACAACAAGTGATAATATACATCCAAATAATTTCTTCATATCTTTCCTCACATTTCTAATTCTGCGATATCTTTGATTTGCCCAGTATGTGTCTGTTCATGATTATCATATCAAGGGCATTTCCACCATCACCCTTTCTGTTAGCATCAGCTGCCTCCAGATAAGCACCTGTGAGTGTTCCCTTTCCTAAGATATGTCTGTTGAGCTTAATCATATCAAGAGCATTTACAGCACCATCACCATTGATATCTCCATATATAACAATATCGTATGTCTTTTTCAGATTACCTGAAGCATCATAAACAGCCACTTTATTGCCTGTTGCAATCTTTCCGCTGTTTTCTGAGCCTGAGCTTGTCAGAAGCTTTACAGTACCTGATGCTGATACTGCTATATTCTTCACAAAATCAGCTGCACCGGTTCCAGGCTCAATGCCTGTAATATAAGTACCTATACTGTATTTACCTGATGTTATGTTTACATCTGTATTATTTTGGTTATTATTGTTCTGATTATTATTGCCACCTGCATTATTTACAGATGCCGCCTGCCTGTTTATATTGATAGTGTATGTTCTTGTATCACCGCTTTGCGACTTGCATTTTACCTTAATTGTATTATTTCCGACAGCAAGCGAATAGCTTCCTGTGCCTGAAACACCACTGTTTCCTGAAACTGCATCTGCCGAAACAGTCACTGAGCTTATAGCATTTGAAACAACTGCTGAATAGCTTGTTGTCGCTCCATTGAAGGCCGGTGTGAGTGTTACACCACTTATCGCAAGCGACTGCAGATAGTTATTGGTATCACCAGCTTTATCGAAGCCCACTGCTGACGATGGCATATTGTTGTATACAGGTATTTTAAATACAAAAGCCTGATTCTTGTCTGAATATCCTTTAGCCAGACTCTGTCCCTCAGTAAGAGCCGCTGTGGCATTGCCCATGTACTGATGGAAATACAGCGAGCTTGTATTTACTACATTAAACTTCTCAAAATACAGTGTATTTTGACCCTTATTTATATAATTGCTGCCCACCTTTACAGCTCCGCCGCTTATGGACTTTACTCTTGTATTCCAGCCCTGCTTCTTGGCAAAAGACAGACCATTTTTATAAATCTTATCCTTCGTGTTTCCGGTTGCACTAAAATTAAAATAATTATAATATCCTTCGTATCCGGAATATGTACCCGAAATAAGAGGGCTCGTTCCCTTTTGTCCCTGCTCCTGCTTTATACGCGATGCTATATGGTATGCACTTACTCCACTGCTCTTTGCCACATCCATGAATGTGCTTGCATAATTGATTTTCTCGCCATTGTTGGAATAGGTCTTTGTTCCCTCCATAAATGTACCTTTTACTATGGACTTGACACCTTCAAGTGCCTCATTCGGACTGTATGCCAGACTCTGAAACTGAAAAATATTGGTCTCATCAAGAAAATTCCTTGGATCCATGAGATAAGCAATATAGGCACTGCTTGCTGACACCCATCCCGGTTCGTACTCAACCCACGTATTTGTTGACCAGTTATATGCTCCGGCAGCTGTGGATTTCTTGGCATTGTCTGCTGATTTGGATACCAGATTAAGTCCGTTTACACTTTCATTTTCAATCACCGTATCCCAATTCAAACCTGTATTTACAGCCTCAAATGTCCAGCCTGGATACTTATTGTGAAGAGCTGTAAGGTTTGGAATATAGCTGTCAGGAAAGCCTGCATTCTTCATAGCCGTGACAAAATCAGTATTGTCTCCGCTATTATTGTATGTCACCTTTATGTATGTACTGATAGTCCAGCCCGTAAATGCCTTGCCGTTTAAAGTACCCTTGACATTGTACCAGACCACACCGTTTACCCTGGTCTCTCCAATTATGTCAACCTGATGGTTCCAGTTGAGTGAGACAACCTTGGTAGTTCCGGATGTGCCTGCTGCATTGCGGACATACACATTGCCACCTGTAATCGTACCTGTAGCATATGCTCCCGATGCGGTTGCAAGGGCAAGCTGTTCCTCATTATTCTGCTGTATGGCATCCGCATTGCCGGTGTCTGCTGAAGCATCCCCTGTCTGCGCATTGTCTGATGCAGCTGTGCCGGTACCTGCTGATACAAAATCAGACCTGATATAGCTTACACACTCCTCGTTATTTGCTGCCAGATTGTACTTTGCCTTGTACCACACCTTGCCGTCTGCACCTGTGGTCTGCTCAAGAATAGTAATATCCTTGCCGTTTGAAAGCTTGTGCTCCAACTCATACTCTGTTCCCGGTCCGCTTCTCGCCGCTACCCAATATCTCTCATCACACACAACCTTAGCCGCCTGATCCGCATAGACTGCTATGCTGCTGTATGGTGCCAGGTCACATGCGGCTAATGACAATGTAACGACAGAGGCTGCCAGAAATTTGCTTATCTTTATCATCAAATCCCATCTTTCTTATGTGCATTGTTTACATTAATCCATTATCCATTTAATTATAATAGAATATGACCTTTGTATCAATGTATTCGGCAGAAATTTATTATTTTTTTATTAATTAAAAAAACTCCCTTCAACGTGCAGCTCATGCTTACGTTTCAGGGAGTTGCCTGATTCATATTCTGCTTATTCTTACTGTCTCCTGTAGCTTTTCTAGCTGAACAGGGATTTTATCTTATCCCATAAATCCATGAAAAAGTTACCAAGCTTTTCCCAGAAGCCCGGGTCATTTATCTTATCGCCAAGCTTTGATGCCCAGTCCTGTGCCTGGTTGATGACTGAATCCCAGTCGATATTGGCATCCTTTAGCTTCATTAAAAGAGATGTAAGCTTTGCAATATCATCATCAGAAAGCTTCAGGTCGTAATCCTTTGCAGCCTCCTTTATCGCATCCTTTATCTGGCTCTCATCCTTGAGCCTTCCATCGGCAAGCTGCTTCTTTAGGTCAGCAATCATTGCCTCGATATCCTGCGAATCGCCGTCAATGCTCTTGTTGAGCTCTCCTGTTGTGACAAGCTCATCCATCGCTGCGTCTGTCACCTTGTCGTCAAGCTTCTTGCCTGTCATCTCCTCGTATGCCTTTAGTGTGCCTACAAGTGCTGCCGTTCCGGAAATAGGGAAAGGTCCTGCGACTATGATTTTAGCATCAGCTATGCCTGCTGTGGCAAGCGCATTCTTGTACATTCCTACCGTACAGTAATTGATATTGTGTGTGGAAACACTAAGACCCGCACCCTTTTTATCCTCTGTAATGAGTACTGAGGAAAGTGACCTTGTGCCAATCTCGCTCTTGCTGATGTATGAATCGAGGTACTTGTGCTCCTCATCATTATTTACATAGACCACATCGTAATTGTCCAGATCAGTGAGCTCGATTCCCATAAATCCAAGCACTGTCGCTCTCTGATCTGGTGTAAGGTCTGCTCCAAGACTTAAGTATGGCTTATCATTTTTGCTGATGGTCACCTTGTCGTTTGCCTCACTGCCGGCTGTCGTTGTGCTGTCTGCATTACTGTCTGTGTTACTCTTATCAGCTGCGTCACTGCCTGATACATCAACGCTTGAAACTGTATCAGTCTGCGTAGCTGTCTCTGTTGCAAATACAGCCGGATTCATCGTAAACAGTGTAACCGCAGCAAGCACGCTACATACAATACTCTTTGCTTTTTTCTTTATTAATCTAATCATTTTTCCTCCAATCTACTGCTCTATATCATACGAAATTGTAAAGCTGCTTCCGTCGAAGCTGACATCTGCCATGCTTCCGCATACCACAGGCATCATCGGTGACATATGACCTATATCCAGATCCATGATGATTGGCACATTAAACTCTCTAAGCAGTGATGAAAGCGCCTGTCTGTGGTCTATGCCAAACATTTCCTCTCCAAAGTGCGCCGGGCGTCCGATAAGAAAGCCCTTTACATTTGAAAACCATCCTGCATTTTTCATCTGCCACATAGCCCTTCTCATGCCCATCACATTAAGGTCACAAGCCTCAAGGAACCATATGATACCATCATCACTGTAGCGCTCATTAAATTCCCTTACATGGTCAAACGATGTGCCAAGCAGATTGATAAGACAATCCATGCAGCCACCAAGCAGCCTGCCTCTCATGGTAAGCCTGCTTTCCTTTGCCACCGCAGGAATAGAGCTGATACACGACTTTTCAGTCAGGTTGTAGCCCACAAACGGAGCATTCTCATCCTTTATCGATTCCTTCTCCCACATAGGGTAATTGGTAAATGAAAGCTTCCTGCCACAAAGCAGATTAAATGCATCGGTAAGTGACTCATGCCACACCTCCATGCCAAAGCTGCCCGCACACGGCCCGTAAATACCTGCTGTATCTGCAATAGTAGCCTCCAAAAATGTGAAATTTGTGTTGTCGGAATAGCCCATGTACCATTTCGGCTTTGACTGTTTCACGCGCTCAAAATCAATATAAGGCACTACCTCGCACATCAGCTCGCCACCACCACAGGATATAAGCACATCACTATCAGCAGAAGCATAGCTCTCGTTCAGCTCTTCTGCGCACTTCTTAGGTGTATTGCTGATACCTATGCCACTGTCGCACCTGCAGTTAGGTCCCTCTATCGTCTTATAACCCATGCTGTGAAACCTTTTAATGGCATTGTCAAAGGCACTCCTGTACGGCTCTGTTGTACAGCCCATCGAAGGCGCCACAAAGCCTATTGTTCCTCTATCCTTTAGAAATTCAGGGTATCTCATGTTTCTATCATCCTATCACCATTATTTACATATCTAAGCTTCTGTCTGAAGTAAAATATGTAGGATTTTATCATTTCTGTCAAGGTCATTTTACTGTCATAATTAAATGTCGTCGTGTACTGCACATGCTGTCTGTTGCACCAGTTGTATATATCATGCAGACTTATCGAATCAACATTCTTCATATTGTTCATAAACACCTTAACCTTTGAAAGCTCATCCTCACTGTCAATGTATAGATGAAAGATAGTATTCGGACATTCAATTATTATCTGCTGTTCTTCTATATTTTTCATCACTGTATCCTCTATTGAATGATGTATCCTGTGTGATTAAAAACATTATCGTCTGTCACACCGGGATGTGAGTAATAACAAAATATCGTAACTGTTCAGTACCTTCACAGCTAAAAAATATCACATAACCATAGTACTACACCGGCGTCACAAAATCCAGTCATTTTTGCCTGCCAATTCTTACTATTTTATTAAGAAAAACGGTAAATATTATACTCCCTCACAGTCAAATGCCGGAATGAAGCTGTCCTTTGCCACGTCACCCTCCTGTATAAATGCATTCGTGATTCCTATTTCGAGGGCATAGTCAACAAGCCTTTCATACTCTCTCCTTGTCCCCACCATCTAAAGCATGTAAAAAATTAATCTTGCAATCTGCAAAATACACCGAAAAGTGGGGCATGCAGACTGCGAGATTGTTTTTTCCGAACACGCTCTAATATAGATCCATCTTCTTCCTTCCCAGTTCAAGAAATACCTTCGTCCCTTTTCCAAGCTCCGACTCTATCCTGATTCCGTGATCCAGCCTTTTCATAATCTTTCCGCAAAGATAAAGCCCAATTCCAGTAGACCTGTTCTCTTCACGTCCATTATAGCCAGTAAACCCCTTTTCAAAAACCCGGGGCAAATCTTCGGCACGGATTCCAATTCCAGTATCTTCGATCACCAGCGTATGCGGCCTGGATTTGCTCATATAGATGGATATTTTTCCTTTTTTTGTGTATTTCAGTGCATTTGATAAAATTTGTCCCAACACAAAGCCAAGCCATTTTTCATCTGTAAGCACCGTTTCCGATACCTCTTGATACTCCAGAGAAAGCTTTTTCCCAATAAATATTCTGGCAAA
>OGPY01001820.1_pt1 | contig 14733 bp, 16 predicted proteins | sample 1553121 | NCBI WGS metagenome assembly OGPY01 (sample SAMEA2580004, study PRJEB22360) | human gut metagenome
GGTGGCGCAATTTTCAACTGGAATATTGGCGCACTTTTCAATTAGTATCTACAATTCGTAAGAAGCTTTATATCAACTTTTTTGGGATAATTTACATATTCACGCTGATTACATCGGAAGAATCACGAACAGCTTCTTTGATGTCTGCCAGCCGGAATTCGGTCATGAGCATAATTTTCTGTTTTTTATCGGTTAATTCCACCTCATAGAAGAACCTGTATCTGCCCGGTCGGTTGGGCAGGACATTCGGGTTTAAGTGAGCTTTAAACAGAAATTGTTTTCCAGGTTTGATGATATAGCCAACGCAGTGGAAGTTTGTATTTATGGGAAGAGTTCGCCAGACTCCATGTTGGTTTTCATAAGTAATCCGGTATGGGTCTCCACACCCTATCTCGTGGTCGCTCTGATTGAATAGTACAAAAGTGGCGGTATGAGCCGTGTATGGGTATGCAGAGAATTCAGGATATAAATGGATGCCCAAAGTGTCGGAAGTGTATCGTTGATTGTTGGGTGTTGGTTCTATGGGTCCTTCAAAACGGATAGCGGGTGAGTCCATGACCTTCTTACGGAAAACGGCTCTGGCTTCCGGAGAGTTTAGACATAAATTTACAACAAGATGATTACCTTTTATGCCCGATCCAGATATATTGCCGTCTAATCGAGTGCCCTCTATTTCTGAACGCGCATATCGTTTTCGCAGTTCATTCTGTATCTTTTGCAGTTCTTGCTCTGTAAACACAGAATCCTTTACACTCTGAGTAGCTACAGGAAGATGGCAGATCGTGTCTTGGGTATGAACGGAGATTGTTTGAGCGCCTTGTGTAATCGAAGCTGAATCACTCTTTACCGCAGGCTGATTGTTGCTGGACGGTTTACCGCTACACCCCACAAGCAACCATACCAAGAGAAGAATCAATACCATTCCTAAAGCTAAATAAAGCATTGTCTTAAAATAGGCAACCTTATCCAGCTCTTCTTTTTCCAAAGTTTTCTGGCGGATATCTTCCATTTTTTCCACCGTCATCTGAGAGAGGTCAGTCTTTTTTCCTGTATCCAATAACCGGTGGTAGGTGTCTGTTAGCCTCTCCCGATTCCGTTTGCGCAACTCTCGATTTTCTTTATCGCGTTGCAGCATGTCGTTGATACATCCTAATGTTCCCATGAGTTCTTAATTAGATTATCTGCCTTAAAAATAACAATAAAAAATGAAATGTTAAAGAATCAATTAGTTAAATGCTTCCTTTTTTTGTTTTTTATAAAGGGTTAGTAAAATTAAGAACGAAAGGTGAGGACGTTGATTTAATTACATCACAGATTTGTAATCTAATAATGCCCCAATTACGAGATCTGTTTTAATATACGTATTATGGAATAATATCCTTGATCTTCGTTCACGTAGAATCCATATTACACAGCCAGTCAGACATCTTGGTATGCTTCGTAATACAGTAATTTTAATCCCTAAACCTAAGCTCCGAGGATGTATATCAGTAAAAAGAACGGCATTACAAGCTCCTCTATACAATTACTATCAAATACAACCATGGTTATACTACCAGATAAATTTTATTTTGAAGTTACAGATATCGGAACTTCTTTCACCGTTTACGTAAACGGTATTTTTTCATCAAAAAAATTATAAATATTGGATTGTATTTTAATTTATATATTTGCGTTGAAAAATAAAATAACCTTTAAAAAAGAGCGAATTTATTAACTTGTTAATTGAAAAAATCATAATTAGAAAAACTGCTTAAAACCGAAATAGAAATCACAGATAAATTTTCATAAAACACATCTTCAAATATTAAAGCTATGAAAAAAGAGCGACTAAAGTTAGTAAGCGCTATGTTACTTTTATCCGGCTTTTCTACCGGATATGTTCAGGCCGCCCCTCATGTAGCGGCTGTAGAAATGCATTCTGTATAACAGGACAATGCTTGTACGGGAGTGGTTGTGGATCAGAACGGTGAAACCGTCATCGGTGCGTCTGTTGTTGTCAAAGGGACAACGAACGGAACAATAACGGGACTGGACGGAGATTTCAGTATTCCAAACGTAAAGAAGGGTGATGTCATTGTCGTTTCATATGTGGGTTATATGAACTCTGAAATCATATGGGAGGGCAAGCCCTTGAAAATAGCACTGAAAGAAGACAGCAAGACCTTGGACGAGGTTGTTGTTGTAGGTTATGCGACTGTCAAGAAAGCCAATCTGACCGGTGCGGTTTCTGCCGTCGATGACAAAGTGCTGGCAGACCGTCCCATCGTCAATCTAGGACAAGGTTTGCAAGGAACAATCCCTAACTTGAACATCACCACCAGCGGACAGCCAGGAAAAGGCTCAAGCTTCAATGTCCGCGGTGAAACGTCCATCAACGGTGGTAGCCCGCTGGTTTTGGTTGACGGAGTACAGATGGACCCGAACCTGATCAATCCGCAAGATGTGGCAAGCGTATCTGTATTGAAGGATGCAGCTTCTGCCTCTATCTATGGAGCCCGTGCCGCTTATGGTGTTATCCTTATCACAACCAAGAGCGGTCGCAAGAATATGCCTACACAAGTGTCATTCGATGCATCTGTCTCATTCAACAGCCCGACAACCCGTCCGGAATATATGAATTCCATGGAATATGCGCACTGGATGAACGCCGCAAACAATACGACCAGCGGCCGTGACCTGCTCAGTCAGGAGGAAATGGAGCATATAGAGGCTTATTTCTATGATCCGGTCAATAACCTTCCAGTCTTTGTGGCAAAGGACCCCAGCAGCTGGCAGTACGGAAACTGTCAGGCCGGCAAATATGCCTATTGCGGAAATACGGATTGGATGAAAGAGATGTATAAGAAAACTTACCCTGTCCAAAAATATAATGTAAATATTAACGGTGGTAGCGACAAGGCCACTTATTATACCTCGGTGGGTTATATGGACCAGGGATCACTGATGCGTTACGGGGATGAGGGCTTCCGTAAGTTCAATATGGTGAACAATATCAATTATGACATCAACAACTGGATGAACGTATCCATGAAGACAAGCTATATCCGTACCGAACTGGACGGACTTGCCCAGGATGCCGTGCACGGAGAGTCATGGATCGGTAACGACACACAACCTCTCATGCCTGTAAAACATCCTGATGGTAACTGGTCAGGTCAAGGTAATTACACCAACTTTGCCGCAGTTTTGGATGAGATGGGTTCACGTAAGACCACGAAGAATGACTTCTGGAACACCCTTGCCTTGAAACTTACCCCATTGAAAGGACTGACAATCAACATGGACTATACATTCAACTATTATGCGGAACATGGCAAGGTACACAGAAAAACATTCAACGAATACGGTATAGATGGCAAATTCTTACAGGTTTTCCAACACTCCAGGCCAAGCGGCGTGTCAGAAAGCCAGGCCAATGACACATACAACGCTTTCAACCTGTTCGGTGACTATGAACTAACTTTGGGCAAACATTATTTTAAAGTAATGGCCGGTTACAATCAGGAAACCAAGCATACCCGTGGCTTCTCGGCAAGCCGGGATGAGCTTATCTCCAATGACCTTCCCTCAATGGACGCCGCTACCGGAGAGAAATATGTGGGCAACTCGGATGACAGCTGGGCCACAAGAAGCGGTTTCTTCCGTGTAAACTACAGTTTTGCGGACCGTTATCTGTTGGAGGTGAACGGCCGTTATGACTTGTCGTCCAAATTCCCGAAAGATGACCGTTCCGTATTTAGTCCTTCCTTCTCTTTGGGCTGGAAATTATCGGAAGAAAGCTGGTTCAAACAAGCCACTAACGGATTTTTTGATGAATTGAAGATAAGAGCCTCTTACGGTAGTCTGGCAAACCAGGCTTTGGATAATGGGTGGTACGCTTATCTGTCCAATTATGGAACAGGTACCTTGGGATATATCATGGGGGGAAAACAGCCCCAATATGTATTGCCCGGTGGTCTTGTAAGCAATACCGTTACCTGGGAAAAGGTTACCCAGTGGGACTTGGGGCTTGACTTTGTCATCCTGCAGAACCGTTTGAAGGGTACATTCGACTATTACCAGCGTAAAACGACCGATATGTTGGGACCGGGTAGAATATTGCCTAATATCCTAGGTATGAGTGAGCCCTTGGAGAATGCCGCCGATATGGTAACACGCGGTTGGGAACTGGCATTAACCTGGAATGACCAGCTGGACAACGGATTGCATTACAGTGTGGGATTCAATCTTTCTGACACCCGGGCGGAAATCACTAAATATGACAATCCGACCAAGTCATTGTCTTCTCCATATTATGAAGGACAGATAGTCGGTGACATCTGGGGATATGAATCCAGCCTGTTCCAGTCTGCCGATGAGATAGCTTCGGCTCCTGACCAGTCCAAACTGGACGGCGGAATCAGCAAAGTGCCCGGTGATATCAGATTTATGGATATTGACGGCAACGGTGTCGTGGATTATGGAGAGAATACGGTTGACAAGCCGGGTGACATGAAGATTATCGGTAACAACAAGGCGCGTTACCGTTACGGATTCAATATCTCGGCGGACTGGAAGGGCTTTGATTTAGGAATATTCTTCCAGGGTGTCGGAAAACGTGACCTGATGCTCCCCTATACATTTAAATGGCAATACGGAAGCATGTGGCAGGTTTCTACAGCTGTAGGTAACGATTACTGGCGTGAAGACAATGCAGGGGGCTGGCTTCCGGTGGCACGTTTCAATGGCAGCCAGGCTTTAGGTCAAAACCAGACACGCTATCTGCTTGACGCATCCTACCTGCGTCTCAAATCATTGTCTTTCGGATATACCCTGCCTGTTTCCCTGACGAAACAATGGGGAATACAGAAATGCCGCGTATATTTCACCGGAGAGAACCTGCTGACTTTCAAGCATACTCCGGAAGGATTTGACCCAGAACTGGACGATCCATACAAGTATCCGCAGCAGAAATCGCTGGCTTTGGGACTTAATGTTGTATTCTAATCTTAACACAAAACTTTTATGAAACTGAAATATGTACTTTATATGGCGGCTGCCCTGTCTCTGACAGGCTGTAATGACTCTTTTCTGGAAAGAGGCCCGCAAAATTTGAATGACCAGAGTTTTTGGATATCTGTCAATGACCTGAAAGCCTATGCCAATGCCTTTTATGGTCTGATACCGGGAGGAGTCAGTGTTCTAGATGACACGGACAGTGACATCCAGGTCCCCAACGATATCAATTCTTTCCTATGGGGACAATATGTCGTGCCTACAGAAGGTGGCGTATGGCAAAAATCAAACTGGCAGAATATTCGTAACATCAATTATTTCATGACACATTATCAGAGTGTGCAGGCTGCCGAAGCGGATGTCAACATTTATGTAGCTGAAATGCGTTTCTTCCGTGCGCTGGAATATTTCAACAAGATTCAGCTTTTGGGAGATGTGCCTTGGCTGGAAGTTGACCTGAATGTGGACAGCGAGGAACTGTACGGTCCGAAAATGAAGAGAAACCAAGTGTTCCAAAAAATCATCGAAGACCTGGATTTCGCCATCCAATGGCTGCCGGAAGCAGGCAGTGAAGAAGCCAACCGCCTGAATAAGGACATAGCCAGACACGTAAAGGCACGTTTCTGCCTGAATGAAGGTACCCATTATAAATACCATGATGAATTGGAATATGCCTCAGAAGCAGAAAAGTGGTTGCAAATGGCTGCAACTGAAAGTGACAAGCTTATCACATCAGGAAGATATGAAATCTATAATACGGGCCATCCACAAGAAGACTATTTCAATATGTACCGCATAGACGACAAGAGTGACCTGAAAGAGGCCGTCCTCTACGTGGATTATAAGACGAACATACGTGAACACAACATGGCAGCTGCAGGACGTGAGGCCGGATGCGGTTTCTCCAAAAGTTTTGTAGAAAGCTTCCTTTGTTCGGACGGGCTTCCCATTTCACTAAGTAATAAATATTTAGGCGATGAAACAATGAGAAAGGAAACGGCCAACCGTGACCCCCGTCTGAAACAGCTGATCCTCACCAACGATTTTCCGACAAACGTGACAGATGACCTGAAGGACTCTACTTTTGTGGTGAATGAGGATGAGTTTATCACCCAGCACTGTTTCACAGGATACAGACCTATCAAAGGATTCAATCCCATATACTCACAGGCGTTGTATATGAAAAGCTCCTTCGATGGCATCGCTTACCGTTATGCAGAAACCCTGCTGATCAATGCGGAAGCAAAAGCGGAATTGAATACCATCACCAATGCGGATTTGGATAGAACTGTCAACCAATTAAGAGACCGTGTTGGAATGCCTCACCTGACAGTAATGTAGGTTTTACCGATCCCAAATGGCCGGACTGGGGATACAGCCTGAGCCCTGTTTTACAAGAGATCCGTCGTGAACGCTGCATTGAGTTGGCAGGAGAAGGTTTCAGATTCAATGACCTGAAACGTTGGAAAGCCGGTAAACTGCTCAATAATGTACTGACTTATGTGGGAAAAAGAAAACCTGACGGTAATCTGGCCATTGTATATCCCAACTACACGAATCCCGACCTTTCATATCAGGCAGGAAAAAGCCGTACTTGGGAGGACAAGATGTACCTTTATCCGATTCCGACAGGAGAACTTCAGAGAAATCCGCAATTGTTACCACAGAATCCGGGATGGTAGATGTAGTAACAATAGATTTCCCAGCTGTGATTTAGATTGACAAGGAAACCACCATGGGCAGATATGTACTGGTGGTTTCCTTTTATTTTATCAGGTCGATTTCTATGGAATAACCTTGGTTTTTCTTTATTGTATGTACAACGTAGAGTGAAATTGACAAATATCTCCAATGATGCTAGTACTGATATCAAGGCACAAAGTATCGACATATCCATAGAATAGAAGTGGAAGATGGGGCTGTCTGACAATTTTGATTTGTTTTTGGATATAGAGCCTTCTTTTCTCTTTTGGGTAAATGAGGATAATTGAGGACGCAAACTTACCCATATAGCTGTGGATGTTATAGATAAAGATCTTCTATCTGTGGGATGGCGTTCGACTGAAGTCGGATTGAACTTCCGAATTATCGGTATGGCTCTTGCTTCTGCCAGAGAAGAACTTGAAACAGTCTACACAGCTAGTTTTATTACAATTTGCTTTTCCGCCATTTTGATGTACTATATTGAAAGGAATGCACAACCTGAAGTCTTTAAAAATATCGGTGACGGAATCTGGTGGACCATTATTACATTTGCTACAGTCGGATATGGTAACATTTATCCCATTACCTTTTTGGGGGAATTATTGGGTTGTATTATTTGTCTGGTAGGTGTGACAATGGTAGCTATTCCGATCGGTATCATTAGTTCTTCTTTTATCAATATCGTACAAAAGAAGAAACAAAACCTAGAAAAAGAAAATGATAGTCAATAAGAAGGTTGATATAATTAACTTTTGCTAATAGATAGGTTGTAAAAGAGATTTTGTAGCGTTTATTTGCGATTTTTTCTGCAAATAGTAGACATATAGATAATTATTGTTATTTCTCAACTACTTAATAGAGAATGGGAAACTTTAGTTATATGTAGATAAAATAGTACGAGCAATATTGTTTAGGTTAAGCAGAATGGTATGAAGGATTGTTTTAAAGTGAGGATGTAAATAAAACTGTGTCAGCAAAGAGTAAAATATTAACTTTGCTAACACGGTTTTTTTGTATGAAAGAAGAATTTGATTTTGAGAGTATCAAGAACAAGGCAATTGAGCAGCTGAGAGCAGGTAAGCCCTTGTTAGGTAAAGACGGTGCTTTTGCCCCTTTATTGGAAAGTATCCTGAATGCAGCTCTAGAGGGTGAGATGGATGCACATCTTACAGAAGAAGAACGTCAAATGGGTAACCGCCGTAACGGGAAAATGCAAAAGCAGGTCCAGACACCATTAGGTGAGGTAACCGTATCCACTCCTCGTGACCGTAATTCAAGTTTTGATCCACAATTTATTAAGAAGCGTGAGACCATTCCCCTATTACAGGAAAAGAAATATACTATACAGGCAACCTATACGACAGGGATAAAAGAAAATCATACCGGTCAAAAATGTAAAAATAGATATCGCCAAAAGCCGAAATGATACTACTACCATTTGGCTGGATAATATACATTTTACAAACTTCTTCAAAAAACTATGGGCTAAATTACAACAATCACTAAACCTCAATATCTAGATTTTATCTATAAATCACCTATAACTTACCTCAAAATAAGTACTTACATCATAATGCTCATTCTTCCAGGGGGGCGGAATGAGCATTATGATGATTTCGTTACGAAATCAAACAGACTGTTGCTAAGGAGATTCTAGGTAAACTATGCTGTGCCGTGTTGTACAACATAGTTATAAACAGCAAAGACATTGAAATTTAGGTTAACTTTACACAATTTAAAGAAGCTAAATATGAAAAGCACAATCTTTATCTTTCTTTTGCTCGTAACAATGTCCTGCCAGAACAGTGAAAGGAAACAGATCGAGCAACTGGTAAAAGAATGGACCGACAGGGAAATCCTTCTGCCCGAAGGACCTGTCTTCACCCGCTTCGCCACTGATACTGTCTCTTATACAATCCAACCCGCCAGATACAAGGTAATCGTATTTGTGGATTCGGTGGGCTGCATCAGTTGCAAGCTCCAGTTACCCAAATGGAAGGACCTGATCAACGAGGTGGATTCATTGAGTGAAACAGACATTCCGTTTCTGTTCTTCTTCCAGACAAAGAATGTAAGTGAAATTAGACATATCCTTAGATGCGACAACTTTGCAAATCCAGTATGCATCGATACAGCAGACGATCTTTACAAACTGAACCGATTTCCCAGCAATATGATGTTCCAGACTTTTCTAGTGGATGCCGGTAACCGGGTGAAAGTCATTGGGAATCCAATCCACAACCTATCTGTCAAAGAACTCTATCTAAAGGAGATAGCAGGCATCAAGTCTACTGCATGGTCCGTTACGGTCATCCAACTAGATTCCACAGAATACCATTACGATACAGTAGGTGAAAATGAGACTGTTGATAAAAAGATTACACTCTACAATGCAGGAAAGGAAGTGTTCCGCATAAAGGGTGTCACCACTTCCTGCGACTGCATGATGGTGAACTATGGATGGGATGAGATACAGCCTGGTGAGAGCGCTGTCATGACAGTGAGCTATAAAGCGGAAGAACCGGGTGATTTCTGGCGGACCATAACCGTATACGGAAATGTTGCAGAAAAATCCTTTACGCTGGATTTCTACGGATCAGTCAGAACAGGTGATGGATAAGTGACGGTTCTTTAACTCCTGATACCTGTATCCAATTTATGTCGAATCCAACAAGTTTAAAAGAGAAGAGTTGCTTCCAATGCAAGGTAATTCAATGTTTTGAAGTACTACAAATCGATGATTTGTATCTTCGTAAAGAGTTTATGGAAACAATAATAACACATAAATGAATAATGTCATGAAGAAAATTTACCCGAAGTATTATTTTTTTAGAATAGCATTATTATATTTGTAAATATTTAAATTCTAAATACTTGAAAGATGAAACAAACATTAAAAACATCTATAGTCTTAGCTATAGCTTTAATCGCAGGATATAATGTGTATACATCACAACAAGATGTAAAGATGTCTAGTTTAACTTTAGCTAATATAGAAGCTTTAGCTATGGATGAAACAAGCCAATGTGATAATGCCAACGGATATCGTAGGATCCTTGAGGGAGATGAACGAATATATAATTGCTGCTATCTGGAAAAAGTAGGAAAAGGAAAAGAGGATTGCAAAAGATGGTGAATAAATCTATACTTTTAAAATCATTGCATATATATTTTTTTATATATGCAATGATTTTTTGTGGTTGTCAGCATACCATAAAAGTTCAAAACGAAGTAAAAGAATGCACAAAGAGCGATTTAAAGAATGAAACTATCCATTCTGTTGCTATCAAACTTCCTTTTTTATTTTATCCTGAAAGATGGTGTCTAAATGATAGTAAATTATATGTGTTAAATAGTCGGATTAATCCGTTTTTAACTATCTACAATCTGCAAGAAAATTCATATATACAATATGGAAATATAGGTCAAGGTCCTAAAGAATTCATTGCTCCATCATTATGTGAAATGAAAGAGCCAGAGAAGATTGGAATTTACTCAAACAGCATGAATAAACTAGATGTCCTTCATTTCAACTCTGATTCATTATTGTATGTTAAGACCTTGCATTTTCCTTTATGGAATAAACAAAGAGGAATACCTAAAGCATATACTCGTTTGATTCAATATAATGATAGTTTATTCATTGGTACAAGTTTTATGCCCAAAGAAATTTCGGTGGAACTTATGAATCTAAAAACAGAAAAAGTAGTGAATAGTGTAAACTTCCCTTTAAAGCCTAAGGAAGGAGAATATTCAGGACCTTACGAGTGTAAAATTGCAGCTGAAATGAATTTTATTGTTGCAGCTTACCGTTATATCAATCGTTTGGAGATTTACAAACTCTCTGATCAGAAATTTCAACTTAATACTATTATAGGAGATGCAAATAATCAATATGATTTATATCGCTTAAACAAAGATAATGAAATGATTCTTCATTATTCTGACATAGTTTGTGGAAAAAATCAAATTTATGCTCTTTATCGAGGTGTAAAAGAAAAAGAACTATCTTCCGCAAATAGCAAGATAGAAGTGTATTCCTATGATGGAACACATTTACGAACTTTTGATTTAGGAAGAAGCATTGAGAAAATATTAGTAGATGAATCTTCTATGCGCATTTATGCTTTCGATAAAAATGAAGAAAAAGACGTTGTGTTTTGCTATGCAATAGAATCAAATACATGATACCATGGAGACAGTAATTCAAACTGTGTCAATTCCTAACAAGTAAAATTATTTACAATTTTACTTTCGGATAAATATCTGAAAATCAGATATATTTGAAATAATGTTAGACCAAAGAAAAGACAAATTAAAGGATTGACACAGTTCTATTTACGTTCCCGAATATTCAGCAAGTGTCCCTAAATGATGTAAGCAATCTTTCATAGTTTGTTGTCAATGTTGAACAATGTAACCTTGTATAAATAGAGCAGATTTATATTAATATAATTTAACCTTTAAAACTTTCCAATTATAAAACAATGTATTAACTTTGATTAGTTAATAATAGTTATTAACTATATTATATTTGTACAACATCTTAATCTAAAAAAATGAAAAAGAATATTGTTTCAGCTATGTTTTTGGCTATAGCCGCTGTTAGCAGTTATATAGGTTTTAATAACTTCCAATCAACAGATGCAAATTTGTCCAATTTGTGTTTGGATGAATGTGAAGCTTTAGCAGGTTGTGAAATTTACGATTCAAATCATAATCCTATTGTTAAATGTGAAGGAGACGAAGGTGTTTGCTATGAAATCTCAGATAATTTATTTTGTTCCGGAAAGAAAGTAAATTAATATAAGGTATTTTTATGTATAAAATATTTAACCATTTATTGATATGAACATATCAATAAATGGTTAAATATTTTAAAATCCAATTTTTGTTATGCGATTATATACTCTAACAATAAATTTTATCATGATGCTGGTGTTAATAACTATTGCATCATCATGCTCCGAAAAAAAAATAGACAATATAGAAATTGTCACTTTAGAAGATCGCCTTTTATCTAATTCAAATTTATTAAAAACAGACAGCATATGGTATCCAATAGATAGTATCTATGCAAAAAAATTTTATGTGTATGCTGATACTATACTGATTATGGAAAATAATAAGGCAGCTGGGAATTTTTTGAATATTTATAATATGCATAATCATCAACTTATAGCCAAGCTATTACCCTTTGGTGAAGGTCCTGGAGAATTACTTTATGCGCAAATGCACTATGATGGAAGTTTTATGCGTGTGGTCGATTACATTAAGAGAACATTGTATAATATAAATATTGAAAAAATATTGAATGATAACAGTTATATACCTGAGTTGATACCACTTTCTCAAAATTATATCATCACTACTTCTCCTGTTTCTTATGGTGATTCAATAATTTATGTGAATCCATTTCATTATGTTAACCGTCAGGCAAACATTGTTCAACAGCCTCCTAGATTAATTGCATCATCTAGCAAGAATATTGAACCTAAAATGCCCATGGATTTTGATTATATGACTTTTAATGTTGGACAAGGATATCTTGGAGCAAATACACATTTGGGAAGTATTTTCTTTGCCTCTAATGAAAACTCTACTATTGAGTTCTATTCTTCAGATCTAAAACCAATAAAAAAGGTTGTAGGACCGGTATCTTTACCTGAAGCAAGATTAAGTATATCTGGAGAAGATGGTAAACGTGAGGTCGTTTATAAGGGGATGCTACAACCTGAAGCCTATAGAGGATTCACATCTTCTGCTGATTACTTGTTTTTTTTATATACAGGAAAAGAAGTACCACTGGATAATCAGAAAGATTTTAAGTCGTATATTTTATGTTTCGATTGGAAAGGAAATTTCCAAAAGAGCTATAGCCCTTCTAGCAGAATTTATGCATTGAGTGTATCTGCAACATCTGAAACCTTTTATGCAACGATAATGAGTGAGGATGGTAATCCTAAATTAGTTAAACTTACACATATAGAAAATAATTGATAATGTTTAGTAGAATGTTAAAAATAATAACAAGTAGTCTTTTAGTTTTATTGCTCATGTTCTGCTGTTGCACCAATGGAAGAAATACATCTACACTGTCCCAAAATTTATGTTCTCTGCCTTTGGATAGCATGAGATTAAGATTAAATCCATTAAAAAAATATTTTAGCAATTATAGCGGCTATATATACATTATGAATTCTGAGTGCTCCGAATGTATCGGAAGTTTTATTTCTTTTGTTAATGATTTAGATAAATCTGGGTATAGTGACACTGTGCTTGCTATCATTTCACCAGCTACTCAACCAATAATTAACCATTATATAAAAAGACGTGATCTTTCGAAGAGAGTAATGATTATATTGTTGGAAAGTGATAAGGATGAATGGGGAATAAGTTCACTCGAAAGTGTCAATGGTATGGTATATTATTTGAAAGAAAATAAGATAAACAATATATATCAATATTTCCCCTTAAAATAACTTTCTTATTCTATAAGTCCATAAAAATTTATGTAGTATAAATGAGTTTGGGACTTCTGCAAACACACTCTTATTGTATTAAAGTTATATACTAATTTTCAAATGAATAAAAATATTCTATGATATTAGGTGAATTTTATAAACACTTCCATATTTATGATAGCATAAGAAGGAACTTCCCACAACTCTCTCTGCTGAGAGCCTACACCAAGACATGAAATCTAATGAAAATCCAATTGAAGTTTAGTTAGGGAGTTCAGTAAACATTTACATAGTCTATCGTACTACTTTGGCATACAATGTTATGTCGTTTGATTCTGAACTGACTGTTCAAAGGACTGTCACTATTTGTAATGCGCTTTATCATTTGGTCTATCCATTTCATAATAAGATATACTAATTTGTTTTTGCTACTTTTATTTGAAAAAGTAGGCACGGTAATTATTGTAACGTGCCTACGTAGTCTGTTTAAATCCTGCCTTCGTCCGCATAGCTGTAATATGTATCATTGACAATTATCACGTGGTCAATCATATTGATATTCAGTGCATTTGAAGCAGACCGTAAAGCTGTCGTGAGCTTGTCATCCTCGCTGCTCGGCATATGGTTTCCGCTTGGGTGGTTGTGGCAAATGATAAGTGCTACAGCCTCACAAAGAATGGCTTCTTTGAGGATGACACGTACATCCACCGGACACATGGCATAACCACCTGCCGACACTCTGATTTTGCGTGTTACCCGACTGGATTGGTTCAAAAAAATCGCCCAACATTCTTCCGTCTTGTTGTCGCACAGATAGGGGTGCATGATGTCGTATATGTCCGTGCTGCATTTGATTTGTGGCTTTTCGTTCTTCTTGGAATTGCAACGCTTGTATAGCTCCACTCCAGCCATGACCAAGTTACGTTTGCCTGGTGTCATCTTAGCCAATACTTCTTCAAAGTTGCAGTTTTCGCCATAAGCGATTTCTTTTTCCTGCACCTTGTTTACCATAACTGCACTGTTTGTCAGGATGTACACCAGTTCCGCACTATCCATCAATCTGTAATCTCCGTTTACCTCAAAGCCTGTTCTCATATCCTTTTACGTTTCAATCGTTAAACTTTTGATTTATTCTTCAGCTAGATTCAAGACCTTTTTTTCTATTGTTCCGAATTGTCCTTTCGTCAGCCGACCTTTTTTTTATTGGGATTCATTCCCCATCTGAGTTCTGAGCCTTTTTTCGGCTTCAATAAGGTTCGGATTGTAAGTAACACGACAAGTTTTGCTCATTAAAAATGTTGGGCAAGCGCAGCCTGCATCGTTATTTTTGATGAAGCAAAGGCTTATGCCGTAACTTGGCACTTACGTAATCCGACAACCTTTGCCGAACAAAAAGACGACTCAGAGGGGAGTGATGCCGAAGCAACGGGGGAGACTGACAACAAGAAAGGGCAGTTCGGAACAACAGGGAAGAAACACCGACCGTCAGGTCTTGTAGGGGTTAAAAACGGAACTGCCGGGACAAACGGTAAAAGGAAGGGGATGCAATATGGAAGAAGAAGGTTGT
>OGPY01001827.1_pt1 | contig 14689 bp, 17 predicted proteins | sample 1553121 | NCBI WGS metagenome assembly OGPY01 (sample SAMEA2580004, study PRJEB22360) | human gut metagenome
CTTTCAGGAGCCGACTCCGACCTCTACAAGCCATCGTCTACCGCTGCCGCACAAAAACAGATCGTCAAAGACATCGTAGCGAAGGCACAGACGACGGATAATTTCATCGTCTATACATACAACATTCCTTTCGAGGCAGACGATTACGAAACGTCGGGGCCGGTCTCGGGTCTGTTCGTCATCAACGAAGTTCTGCCCGACCGGGTTACCGGAGTAGTGAGCATCGTAGCGATGGCGTCCCAGACCGACTTCAATACGGTAGAACTCGGCACGACGTTCATCGGATTCGATGCTGACGGATCGGTGGATTTCACGGCAATGCCTTATACGAGAGAACTCGTTACCCCTGACGGACTCCCCGCCTACGAAATAAAAAAGGGATCGACCGAAAGCGGATTCGCAGCAACTTATTACCTCACCAAGAACGGGGAAAAGGTCGGGGTCTCGATCAATATTCCGCTCGACCAAGTCCTCAAAAGCTCGTCGATCAAAGAGGTCGTCACGGCCGACAAACCCTATACGGGAGCAAAAGTCGGGGACAAATACATCGAATTTCTGTTCCAGAACAACAATACGCCGCAATATCTCCCCGTACAGGACCTCGTTGACATCTATACAGGCGACAATACCTATATCCAAGTTTCGGGCACCAACGTCATCCAATTAAAATATGACGAGCTGAAAAAGAAACTGTTCTCCGACGCCGGTTCGGTATTCGATCCCAAAGGGGCCGGAACAGCAGCAGCCCAGCAAGCGATCAAGGATTTTGCTAACAGTTATTTCGTTATCCAATGCTCCATTCCCGGAATGGAATAATATCTACGCGATATGGGAATCTGGTGGAAAGATGGATTTTACGATCATCCGGTCGACGGAGGGGTGAGTATCACGAAACGCCTGTGGAATAAACTGCTGGCAGGGCAAGCTGCCGGGAAAAGGATAGTCACCGGTTCCGACGGCGCTCCCCGGCTCGAGGATTATCCGGAGCCGGACGAACGGAAAGTCGCCGAAGAGCGTATCGAGGAATTAAAGCGCTATCTCGACACGACGGACTGGGTCGTGATAAAATGCCTCGAAACAGGCGTGCCGTGTTCGGATCAATACGCCGACATACAGACTCGACGAGCTGCGGCCCGTGCAGAGATCAACACCCTGCAGGAACATCTGGCCGAACTGGAATAGTTCCGAAATCCTTTCAACGATGGCAAACAGAACACTCAGCAGCAGAATTCAGCATCCGAGATACCCGGCGGCAACACTCAAAGCAGCAAATCCCGTATTGCTGGACGGAGAAATCGTCTACGAATCGGATACGAACCTACATAAGATCGGGGACGGTAAAACAGCATGGAATTCCCTGCCTTATGCAGGAGGAGGAGACATTCCCGGAAAGATACTGGCTGAACAGATCGAACAAACCGCCCTGTACCGGTTCGTATCGGACGCCGAGAAATCGGCCTGGAATAGCAAAGCCGACAAGGATCTGGCGAATGTGATGCTGACCAAGACATTCTCCCAGAATGGCTACTACAAGGCCCCCGACGGTTTGATGTTTCAATGGGGAAGACTGGGAGCCGCATCTTCGGGATCGAGCTTCCTATCGCGTTCCGTAAGGTTCCCCATCTCGTTCACGGCAACCCCGTTCGCCGTGCTGATCACTATAGAGGGGCAAGGAACCGACACAGTCGAGGCCGGAGGCGTCACTACTATAAACGTGTCCGGATTCTACATCCAGCCCCGCTATATCCGCGACGGCGGTAATCAAGGCAATTCCGGGATGGCCTTTCAATGGATGGCTATCGGCCGATGGAAATAAGACGCGACTTAATGAATAACACCGGAATACAGACCTCATAATAACCGAGAACGGCAAAACCCCAATTCAATCAATTATGAAAAAGACACTTATCATCGTCGCAATCGTGATCGCAGCCGTCATCGTGCTGTATCTCGTCGCAAAGCTCATGCCCGTAGGGATGATGCTCCCCTTCCTCATCGGCGCCAGCATAGGAGCTGCCGCAACCCTCGCCGGGCAATCCGTCTGGCGATACATCGGTAACCGGATCAAAGGCGAATAGAGCCATGTTCGACCGACTGTTCGATCTGCTGGGCGTCGAGGCATTGGTGCTTCGGCGCGCAGCACTTCTCGAAATCATCATCTGGATCGTCATGTTCCTCGCCGTGATGATAGACATGAGAGCTGGCATCCGCAAGGCCAAAGCCCTCAAGCAACCGATAGACTCGCACGGGCTGCGTCGGACATTCACCAAGTTCGGGGACTACGGGAAAGTAACCGCCCTGTTCATGTGCATCGATATTCTCGGTATGCTGTTCGGCATTTGGTCGCTACCCTACGTCTCGGCGATGTCGGCCGTAATAGCCGTAGGAATCGAGGCATGGAGCGTCCGGGAAAATCTCCGAGCGGCACACTCTTCAGCGGCACAGATCACCGACATCGTGGCAAAGATCGCCGGCACGCAAGACCCGAAAGAGGTGATCGAACTGCTCCGAAGTCTCGATAAGGCCCGGGCAGCCGCAACCAACAATAGAACCGACTCGAAAACGAACGATTGAAATGCTGAAAATACTTCTTGACAACGGCCACGGAGAGGACACGCCCGGAAAACGATCCCCGGTCTGGCCCGACGGTTCCTGTCTCCGGGAATACGAATTCGCACGCGACATCGTACGACGCATATTCGACGGGCTGCACGCCAAAGGGGTCGTGGCCGAGATCGTCGTACACGAACGATCCGATGTCCCCCTGTATGTCCGCGCGAACCGCGTGAACGCCACCTGTGAGGTAACCGGGAAAGACAACTGTCTGCTGGTCTCGGTACACGCCAACGCCGGCGGCGGTACCGGATGGGAGGCACACACCTACCTGGGCGATTCCGAAGCCGACCGCTATTCAGCGATCTTCTACGACAAAGCCATAGCAGAATTCGGCTCCGAATGGAAAATCCGGAAAGGGAGTCCTGAAACGGGCGACCCCGATTGGGACAGCAATTTCGCAATCCTGCGCGACACGAAATGTCCGGCCGTGCTGACCGAGAACTTCTTCATGGATACCGAGCGGGATTGCCGCTTTTTGCTCTCCGAAGAAGGACGCGATCGCATAGCGCGGATGCACGTAGACGCGATCATCGCCTGTATCGAATATCACGAAAACAGAAGAAAAATATGAAAAACGCCCGAATCCTGCTCGTCCTGCTCGCGCTCCTCGTCTCTGCATGTTCCTACCGAATACTCGTCGTTCCCCAATGCGGACCGAAAGACTGGATGCCGGCCCCGATGAAATCTCCGGATTCATCCGAAAACAACGCACCGGAGGACTGGCGGCGAAAGCTGGATGCGGCGATGACCGAAACGGAACGCCCCTACGAATACGCCGCCCCTCGAACCCATCGGGATTCCCTGCTGCACGAACTCGAAAAGGAATCCCGGAAAACGGCGGCCGAGGCTTGGCATAAAACCAAATACCTATGCCCGTTATGGTACGGAAAATAACCGGAATATTTCTGCTCCTCGGCCTGTTCCTCGCCGGATGGTGGCTCGGCCACCCGGCCGTCGGGCAGAGTGCCATTCTCCCGCAGGTCACGCAGCACCCCGGTCCGTCGGGAGCAGCGTCATCGAGCGCACCCGGATCGACACGGTATTCTTCGAGCGGCCGCAATCGGTCACGCATTCCCGGCAGCTCGTGTCCGTGAATATCCCAAAGCTGCTTTTCGCTCCGGCCGATACGGTCTTCAAAACCGTAATCGCACCGGATGGAACCGACAGCGTGCCGGTACGACTGCCGTTCGAACGACGGGAGTACCGCGACAGTACCTATTATGCCGTGGTGAGCGGGATAGCCGTCGGAGGATACCGCCCCACACTCGAACGCATCGAGACATACGGACGCACCGTCACGCACATCCGAACCGTCCGCGATCCCTACGGATGGGAAGCGGGACCCGCAGCGGGCGTCTATTATGCGGACCGGACAGGCGGCGTATGGGTAGGGGTTATGGGACGGAAAAACTTCGGACGGCTGGCCTTGTCCGCAGCCATCGGATACGACACGCACAACGGAACACCCTTCGGCCAAGCGCAGATAGGAGTGATGCTATGGCGGAAATAATCCTAACCGAGAAACAATAAAGCCCCGACTTTTCAGCCGGGGCACTCTCTTCATAGGATAGCTGTCAAACAAATACTACAAAGAGATAGATGTTAACTCATTACCGAGTTTATGCAGGGCCGCTTCGATCTTCCTCACCTGCGCCTCCCGCGGTTTCGATTTGCCATGCATATAGTTCCACAACTGTTTCGGATTGATTCCCGAAAGCCGGCCGAGAGCCGCCGGGGTGATAATACCCGCATAATACTGCAACAAAGATTGCGTATCGAATTTATACACGATCTCGTATTCGCCATCGAGCCATTCGGGATATTGAAAATTATCCTCTCGGCACGTCTCGACATAATGACGAATGGATGCTTTCATATCCTCTTTCGCAGCTTCTGCCGTATCCCCCATCCCAGAAAACATTTCATCGGTACAATAAACGCCGTAACCTCCATCCGCGTTTTTTTCAATAATCGCCGTTATCTGCTTCATAACTCTATTTTTTATGGGAGAGGACTATTTCAGTCCCATCTCCCGCTTAATCTTTTTCTCTATACCTGTTCCTACCTCCTTACTTCCATGAAACGGAACCGGGTATCGAACTCCATTCTTTTCGTAAACAATATGACTCCCGGTTTGACGAACGATCCGCCAGCCGTTCGAGAGTATCAATTTGTGCAGTTCACTTGATTTCATTCTTTATAGCATTTGTTTGACATTACAAAGATAGATATTTTTCCATTATTTACAAAATAATTCAATAGAATTTTATCTATTATTAATTCCGGAAACCAAAACCGGTTCGCACAAAGGAGGCGCTTTGTTCCGATTCATCTCCCCCCCCACCTCAGCTACAAAATCCCCTTATAATTCAATAACAGCGGATTGGCATTCCGAATATCCTGCGGTGTATAGATATCGGTCATGAGCAACGAGGAATGCCGCGCCTGTTCCTTCACCGAGAGAGCGTCGCACCCGGCCCGAAGCATGGCTGTGATCCCGGTATCTTTCAATGAATAGAATTTGTACTCTTTCGGAAATTTCAACGCAGGTCGAACCTTCCGGCTCCAAAAATCCCGGTAGACCTTCTCGTTCACCCACTCCGGGCCGGGCCGAAAATCTTTCGAGAAAATGTAGTCCGAGCTGGCCGCATTGAAATAGCCCAAATCGAGCATCAGTTCGATGATCTTCTGCGGCATGGTCACGAAAGCCGATTTTTTATTCTTGGAAATCGTATCGTCGATGAAAATTGTCTGTTTGGCCACACAGATGTCGCATAGCCGTAATTTGGCGATCTCCTTCGGCCTGATCAGCATATAGTGCAGAAAATAGCAAACGAGCAGGTAATAGCGATTGTGTTCTTCCAGCCAATCGTGGAGTCGCTGCATGTCGTCCGGGGCGATCACTTTTCTTTCTTTTTTAAGCAGGGCGCGGCCGATGCTCACAAGTCCGTCCGTCGGCCGTTCTTTCAAATATAGGTGCTGCACCAGAAAAGAACTGAAAGAGCGCAGAAATGCCAGGTAATTGTTACGGGTTCGCGGAGAGTTCTCCCGTTCGATATAGACATAATCCAGGAATCGGACGCAGAAAGCCCGGTCGAACTGATAGGCATATTTGATCGGCACACGCTGGCTGCCGTTCCACTCCTCCATGATCCGGGCGAAACAAATATAATCGTGATGTGTCGAGGCGCGGTGTACTCCGTCATTGAGGAGTTTGGTAATATAGTTCCGATAGTGGATCAGCACGTCGGAGAACTGCTTGTAGCAGCAAGCGGCTTCGGCTTCTACCCACGGATTCCAGCCTGCTTCCAGCTTCTCGGCCAGTCGATGGCAGACCTGCGCCGCGTAACGCTTCTTTTGGGTCGCATTTCCGACAGAATTTATCTTGATGCGTTTGCGCCGCATGATACCTTTGGCCGGATCGAAGGCATAGAAACTGATGAACCAGCAGGCCCCTGTATGCAAACGAGGATAGGTAAAGGAGAGGATTTCGTTTAACGCCGCATTCCGCGCGTTGGCATTCGTTACAGGCAACATTTTTTTTACATTTTCGCGCACGGCAACCACCATGACAAAAATGTAGAATGTTGATAACCAAATCTTTTTTCCGAGGACTTCGGGAAAAATGAATTGTCCCGCTTCTGTCCCGGCATTTTACCAAAAAGGCCGCAAACAACTGTTATCCAGATTGTTACGGCCTTTCAGTAGCGGGAGGAGGACTCGAACCTCCGACCTTCGGGTTATGAGCCCGACGAGCTGCCAACTGCTCCATCCCGCGATATATCGTTAGCTTGTGCGATCTATCGCTTTTGCATGTGCAAAGATAATACAAAAATCCGGTTCCGGCAAATAAAATTTCGCCCCACGCAGCCCGTCCGCCGAAAACCGACTGACTGTTAATCGTTTAATCCGAAAATATTTTTTCATTCGCAACGGGCAGCCGCCTCCGATCCGCCGCCCGGCAACCGGACCGGCCGGATAACGGTCCCAGGACCGCAGAGGCTTCCGGCGAAAGATCCCGGACAAGGCGCCCCGCAGCCGCAGCGCGTCAGTCGTCGAAGCGGGCGAACATCTGCGTCGAAAGGTACTTCTCGGCCCGATCGGGGAATACGACGACGATATTTCCCCGTTCGATCCGCTCGGCCGTGCGCAGGGCCGCGAGCATCGCCGCACCGCTGCTCATCCCGGCGAAGATCCCTTCGCGGGCGATGATCTGCCGGGCCATCTCGATCGCCTCCTCGCTCTCGACGAGCTCCTGCACGTCGATTTTCGAAGCATCGTAGATCGCCGGCACGATCGCCTCCTCCATGTTCTTCAACCCCTGGATGTAGTGCCCCTGCGTAGGCTGCGCGCAGACGACCCGGATCGACGGCTTCATCGTCTTCAGGAACCGCGACAGGCCCATCAGCGTCCCGGAGGTCCCGAGCGCACAGACCAGGTAGTCGATCTCGCCGCCGGTCTGCTGCCAGATTTCCAGCGCCGTATTCTCGTAGTGCGCCAGGTAGTTGCAGGCATTGGCGAACTGATCGGGCATGAAATACTTGTCGGGGTTCTCGGCCACCAGTCTGCGGGCCAGCCGGATCGCCCCGTCGGTCCCCTCCGCCGCGGGCGTCAGACGGACCTTGCCGCCGTAGGCGCGGATGATCTTGCGCCGTTCGACCGACACCGCTTCGCTCATCACGATCTCCACGGGATAGCCCTTGACGATGCCCACGATCGCCAGCCCGATCCCGGTATTGCCCGACGTCGGTTCGATGATCGTCTTCCCGGGCATGAGCCGTCCCTCGCGTTCGGCCGCCTCGATCATCTTGACGGCGATCCGGTCCTTGATGCTGCCCGTGGGATTGAACCCTTCGAGCTTGGCGAAGATATTCACGCAGGGACTCGACCAAAGCGAATTGATCCGCACCATCGGCGTCCGCCCGATCGCTCCCAGAATATTCTGCTTCACATCCATCTCGTTTCCTTCGTTTAATTATGTACCAGACTGTCCGCCACCACCTCCGCCAGATCGCGCACCGGAGCTTTCACGCCGCGTCCGAGCGCTTTCTTGCAGAGCGGGCAGGCCGTGACTACGACCTCGGCGCCCGTCGCCTCGAGTTCGGCGCCCACCGCGCGGGCGATGCGGAGCTGCCCCTCGTCGGAAATCGCCGTGTTGGCTACCGACGACCCGCAGCAGAGGGCGTTCTCGCGCGTCGAGGCGGGTTCGAGCAATTCGCCCACGGCTTCGATCACCGCACGCGGCTCGTCGTAGATGCCGCTGCCGCGCCCCAGTTCGCAGGGGTCGTGGTAGGTGAAGCGCATCGCGCCATGCTCCAGCGAAAGGCGGCCCGCACGAATCAGCCGCAGGATATATTCCGAATGGTGCAGCACCTCGATCCCCGGCAGGTCGTAATCCTCGCGGAAGACCTTGAGACAGATCGGACAGGAGGTCACCAGCGTCGTGATGCCGTGTTTGCGGAACAGCTCCGTATTGTAGCGCATCATCCGGCGGGCCGAATCGGTCTCGCCCGCCAGTTTGAGCGGCCGCCCGCAGCAGACGCCCCCTTCGCGGTCGGCCCACCACACCTCCTCGCCGGCGGCGCCGAACACGCGCTCCATCGCCGACAGGGTGCGGGGCGTCAGCAGGGTCATGCACCCGGCGAAATAACCCACCTTGCCCGTCCCGGAGGAGCGGTCCAGCCCGGTGAAATAGCCGTAACGCCGTTCGTCGGGCACGTTGCGCATCGTATCGCGCGAATTGAGCCGCAGCGTATTGAGGTCGATGCCCACAGGACACTTCACGGCGCAGCGGCCGCACATCAGGCAGTCGTCGGCCGTCTCGCGCCGCAGCATGCCGTAGCGGCGGTCGCGCAGGAAATAGACCGACTGCACCGTATCCTTTCCCAGCACGCTCTGCAACTGACAGGGGTCGATGCAGATGCCGCAACGCGAGCAGGCATCGGTCTGGAAGCGGTCGTAGGAGGTCTCCTTCTCGCCCGACCGCAGGCCGTAGCGGCGCAGGAAGATGAGCGGAATCTCGGTGAAAATGTGCATGTAGCGCGAGAAGGGCAGCGCCACGAAGAAAACTCCGAGGCACGACGAATAGAACCACCATGCCGCCGACTCGAAGTTCATGAGCGGCAGCACCCCGACATGACCGGCCAGCCAGGCGCCGAGCGATCCGGTGAGGAATCCCCCGCCGCCGTAAAGGGCGCAGGTCGCGCTTTCGGCCGCCAAACGGGCCGGGAAGACGAACCAGAGAGCCGACAGTGCCACACGGTCGCCCGGCACGTGTTTCGTCGTGCGGCGCAGGCCCATCGCCCGCGAACGGAAGCGTTTGGCCCATGCCAGCGCCACGCCCGAGAGGACGAACAGCAGCAGCAGGTCCATCGCAAAGTCGAATGCCGGCTTGTGCTCCAGCCCCGTGGCGAAGTATTTGAAAAAGACATGCCCCTGCAACGGCACGTAGCGGAAGCCGAGGTAGGCGACCGTCTCGATCCACCCCACGGCGATCAGCAGGAACCACCCGAAGGCCAGCGACATGTGCATGTAGCCCAGCAGCGGATTGACGCGGAAGATCCGGCGGTGCAGCAGCGACTCGCTCACCACCTCCCACACGGCCTCCGCCGTGCGGCGCGTGGGCAGGCCGCGCACGATGCGCATCTTGTCTGCCCGGGGCAGACGCCAGAGCCACACGCCCCACTTCCACGCGAGGGTAAGGAACATCACGGCCGCACCGACCATGAACGGAATGCAGAAAGGCGCGAAAAAGGTCATCGTCAGAAGTCCCCCAGTTTACGTTTTATCAGCAGCACCACGCCCCGCGTATTGATGCCGCGCGGGCACACCAGCCGGCACTTGCCGCACAGCATGCACTTGTTCATCTCCTCGTAGGCCCCCTGGTATTCGCCGCGGCGCACCAGCGTGTGGACCTTGCGGAAATTGAACTCCGTGAGGTTGCCCGCCGTGCAGACCGCCGTGCAGGCCCCGCAGCCGATGCAGGTCTGCAACTCGGGCATCTCGCGCAGGATTTCGTCGCTCTTGCGCAGGTTGTTGCGATCGAGGTCGATCGCCCGGGGTTTCGAAATGGTATAGCCGAAACGGATCGCCATGGCCTACATCCCCGCGTAGCGGACCGCGGCGTCGGCCGCAGCGGTCCCTTCGTTCAACGTCTCGCCGAGGCTTTTGGGCGCGGAGACCGCCCCGGCGCAGAAGATCCCGTCCGCCGAACTGCGGACGTTGTCCAGGAACAGGTCGCGCGGCTGCAGGAACCCGCTCGGAGCGAGCCGCAGCCCGGCCCCGGCGGCCAGCGCGGCGTTGTCGTCGTTGGCGCGCATGCCCACCAGCAGCACCAGCAGATCGACGCTCATGCGCAGCGGACGGCCCGTCAGCGTATCCTCGGCCTTGATCTGCACCCGTCCGTCGAGCGTGGGCCCGGCCTCCGAGATGCGGCCGCGGACGAAATGGATGTTATAGCGCTGCTGCGCCTCGCGGTACATCTCCTCGTATCCCGGACCGAACATGCGTATGTCCATGTAGAAATTGAAAACGTCGGCGTCGGGAAAGAGCCGCTTCATCTCCATCGCCTGCTTGACACCCGTGATGCAGCACACCTTCGAACAGTGCTGCTGGCACACCTTCTCGTCGCGCGATCCGACGCAGTGGAGGAAGGCGATCCGCCGCGGCTGCGAGCCGTCGGCCTTGGCCACACGCCCCTCGCGGAGCATCCGTTCGACATCGACCGACGTCAGCACGTTGTCGTAGATGCCGTAGCCGTACTCCTCCTTGACCGAGGCGTCGAAGAGCGTGAAGCCGCTGGCCACGACCACCGAATCGCACGGCAGCGTCCGCCCGTCGGCGAGCGTGACGCTCTCCTTCGTGAAGCCCGCGACCTCCGTGGAGGTCATCACCTCGATGCCGCTCTCGTTGACCCTGCGGCGCAACTCGGTCAGCACCTCCTGCGCCGGGGTGAACGACGGAAACAGCACGTGCCAGCCCCGGAGCTTGCCGCCCAGTTCGGCCTCTTTCTCGATGATGACCGGGCTGACGCCCTGTTCCGCCAGACGCAGGGCCGTCTGCATGCCCGCAACGCCGCCGCCTATAATGATAACTCGTTTTTTCATTATTCTCTGATGTCGTAAATCGTATCCGTCGGGCAGCAGTTGACCACCGCCGACTCGGGTTTTCCGATATATTTCCCGTTGCGGCCCAGATACTTGGCCGCGGGATCGTACTCGACGCCCATCTTGTCCAGCAGGGGTTCCACGTCGACCTGGTGCATCTGCATGCCCAGCTCCCAGGGGTCGTAGCCCAGCACCAGCCCGGCCATCTCCTCGTAGGTCAGCACCGGGATTCCGTGGCCGTTCTGGCCGTAGGTCGTGCCCTCCATCTCGGCGATGGCGTACTGCCACTTGTCGAGGAACATCGCGCAGCCCGGACAGTTGGCCACGATGAAATCGGGCTTGTAGGGCGCCATGCTCTCCAGTTTCTTGTGCGAGTTGGCGATCGAATAGCCGCGGTTGGCCTGCACGAGGTAGTTGCGGAACCCGAATCCGCAGCAGTGCCGCCGTTCGGGGTAATCGACGCACTCGCCGCCCCACGCCTCGACCATGCCGGCCAGCACGTAGGGGAACTCCGAACCGCCGATCCCGGACTTCGGGAAGATCTTGGCATAGTGGCAGCCGATGTGCTCGACGACCTTCAGCGGTTCGCCCGTCGCGGCGTTGACGAGCCGTTTTTTGGCCCGCGCGGCGATCTCTTCGCGGAAATGGAACACGACATCCGACGTGTGGGCCAGGCTCGCGGGCTTCTTGAACTCGCGCCGGGTCGCCTTCCAGAGATTCTCGCGCGTCTTCTCCTCCGTCTCGGGGAACTCGTGCCACGTGGCCAGAATCTCCGTGTAAACGCCGAACGAGGTGATGCACGAGGTCACGAGGTTCTCATACCCCGCCTCGCCCATCAGCGCGAACTGCCGCGCCACGACGGTCATAATCGTCTCCAGCGGCACGATGTCCGAATGGTAGCCGATCCCCGTGCACGACGAGTGCTTGGGGTCGTCCGAGAGGTCCTTGCCCAGGTCGTTGCGCAGCATGTCGATAAACAGCTTCTCGCTGCCCGGGAAGAAATTCTGCCGGATGCAGCTGCGCGCGTAATAATAGTGGTCGTCGGCGATCTCCTTCTGGTAGTCCTGCCAACTCTTTCGCTTCATCGTCATCGTCAATAATGTTCGTTGCTGTTCGAAAGGAAGACATCCATCATGTACTGCTGGTCGGCGCCCTCCTCGTAGCCCATTTCGCGGGCCTTGCGGTCGGAATGCCGCTCGATGGTGTCGAACATCTCGCTGCCGCCGCTGACCTTGAATATCTCGTTGATCTCGGCGAGCGACTCCTCGTCCAGACGGCGCAAGGCCCCGGCGCCGTGGCGCATGTAGACGGGCGTGAACTGGCCGTAAATCTCCCGGTCGTTGTCGTAGATCCATTTCCAGACGGTCCCCTGCTCGGGATGCAGGTCGGGTTTCACCAGCCGCGGGACGATGCAGTAGCCCGTGCGGAGGATGTTCTCGCCGATGATGCGTTTCAGGGCCAGCTGCTGGCGGCCCTTCTCGCTCTCGACGAAGAAGCCCAGTTTCTGCGACAGCGTGCGCAGCGCCTGGATCACATAGCCCGGCGTATTGCCCCGCGGACAGCGCGGACGGCACGACATGCACTCGCCGCAATACCAGATGGTGTCGCTCTTCAAAAGCCGCTCGATGGCCTCGTCGTCGCGCGTCTGCACGATGGAGACGATCTGACGGGGGTCGTAGTTATAGAACTCGGCCGCCGGGCAGACGCCCGTGCAGACCCCGCAGTTCATGCACGAGTGAAGACCCTCCTTCATCCGCACATCCTCCATGAGCATATCGAAATACTTCCCCATACCTAATATACAAAAAAAACCTTTGCACTGCAAAGGTAGGGAATCCGGGGCGGACGGGCGGTGGTATAAATGCGTAATTTAGCGCCGTTCGTAAAGCTCGAAGGCAAACGGCCAGGGGTAATCTTTCCCGCCGGAGAACGACTCCGACGACACCAGCCGCCATTCGCGCTCGTCCCACGCCGGGAAACGCGTGTCGCCCTCGTAGGCGCGGAAGACCCGTGTGAGGTAGAACTTCCGGGCCAGCGGCAGCGCCGCGGCGTAGATCTGCGCCCCGCCGATGACGAACACCTCCTCGTCCGCGGGAAACAGCGCGACGGCCTCTTCGAGCGAATGGACCACCGTGCAGCCGGGGATCTCGATATTCTGACGCGTGATGACGACGTTCGTCCGGTTGGGAAGCGGACGCCCGAGCGACTCCCAGGTTTTGCGGCCCATGACGACCGGATGGCCCGTGGTCACGGCCTTGAAATGCCGGAGGTCCTCGGAAATGTGCCACAGCAGGGCGTTCCTGTCGCCGATAACGCCGTTTTCGGCGACGGCTACGATCAAACTTATCATAATTCGAAAAGGTCTGTTACGGTTATTCCGCCCGTCAGGTGACAGGCCTGCCATCCCTCGCCGCGGGCCGCGGAGACGTTGGCGGCGTTGTCGTCGATGAACAGCAGTTTTCCGGGCGGGGTCCCGATCTGCCGGGCGACGCTCCGGTAAATTTCCGGGTCGGGTTTGCGCAGATGCAGTTCGTCGGAGTAGAAACACCGCACGAACAGTTCGTCGAAGCTCCCGCCGAAACGCTCGCGGAACGACTCCCGGAAGCGGATGCGGTGGGGCAGGTTGGTGTTGCTCAACAGGTAGACCGGGCAACGCTTCCCCAGTTCCCGGAGCAACTCCACGCGCTGCACGTCGAACGGCATCAGCATGGCGTTCCACGCCTCCAGCAGCTGCTCGTCGGGGATGGCGGCGACGGCGGGAAACGTCCGCCGCACAGCCTCCGCGAACTCCTCCTGCGTGATAAGTCCCAGTTCGAGGTCGCGGAAACACGCCCTGTTCCCGTCGATGACCTCGGCGGCTCCCAGTCCGCGGATGTCCAGCGCCTCGAAAGCCCGGAGCGTGCGTTGCAGCTGCACGTCGAGCAGGACGCCTCCCAGATCGAAAACAAGGGCCTCGACGCTTTCGGACGAAACGGTCGGAATCAGGATATTCATCTGCTGCGGGTTTAAAACGACATCGGGGCCTTGATCGCGGGCCACGGGTCGTAGCCTTCGAGCGTGAAATCTTCGTAACGGAAGTCGAAGACCGACTTCACGGCGGGGTTCAGCCGCAGTTTCGGCAGCGGACGCGGCTCGCGCGAAAGCTGCTCGTCGACCTGCTCCAGATGGTTTAGGTAGAGGTGCGTGTCGCCCAGCGTATGGATGAACTCGCCGGGCTGCAAGCCGCACACCTGCGCCATCATGCAGGTCAGCAGGGCGTAGGAGGCGATGTTGAACGGCACGCCGAGGAACGTGTCGGCGCTGCGCTGGTACAGCTGGCACGAGAGACGCCCCCCGGCCACGTAGAACTGGAACAGCACATGGCACGGCGGCAGGGCCATCGCGTCGATCTCGGCGACGTTCCACGCCGAGACCACGATGCGCCGCGATTCGGGATTGGTGCGGATCAGCCCGGCGGCCTGCGCGATCTGGTCGACGACGCCCCCGTCGGGCCGGGGCCACGAACGCCACTGGTAGCCGTAGACATGGTTCAGGTCGCCGAAGCGGTAGCCTTCGATCGGCGACTCGACGCCCGCCGAGGCGAGGAACGTCTCCCGGCCGACGGGCAGCACCCCGTGGCGCACGCACAGTTCGTTGTAGTGGCGGTAGGCGTCGTTGTCCCAGATATGGACGCCGTTGTCCACCAGATATTTGATGTTGGTGTCGCCCCGCAGAAACCACAGCAGTTCGTGGATAACCCCCTTGAGGAACACCTTTTTGGTCGTCAGCAGCGGAAAGCCCTCCGACAGGTCGAAACGCATCTGGTGGCCGAAGACCCCCTTGGTCCCGGTTCCCGTGCGGTCGCCCCGCACGACGCCTTCCGTCTTGATCCGGCGCAACAGATCGAGGTATTGTTTCACAGAATCGTCATTTAATCGTTTTATCGCTAAACCGAGGTCTTGCCCGGCATTTTCAGCGTCAGCTCCCCC
>OGPY01001832.1_pt1 | contig 14660 bp, 15 predicted proteins | sample 1553121 | NCBI WGS metagenome assembly OGPY01 (sample SAMEA2580004, study PRJEB22360) | human gut metagenome
CTCAACTCCGCTCGTCTCGACAGGCCGCGCCGCCCGCTTCATCGACGTTGACGTCCACGCTCTCGTCGGCGGAACGCTTGTGACCCAGAATTTCGCATCGTGTTTCCCGTCGATAAGCGAACTGAGTGTCAATATGGGCCCGAGCTATGGCATAGGCTTCGGCGCATCGCTGAATTTCAACGATTTCATCGGTCTGGGATGCGAGGTCAACGCCCTGCTCAATTACTATAAGATGACGCTCGCCGTGGCCGACAATGAAGCCACCTCTATAACGAACACTTTCATCCGCAACCACTTCTTCACGGCCAATTTCCCGGTTTTCATACGCCTCAAGTTCAATCTCGGCGGCAATGTAAGATGGATAATCGACGGCGGAGCCTACTATACCTACGGGCTGGGCGGACGACAGAAAACGACAATGTATAGCGCCCACGTCAACGAGCTCAGCCAGCTGATAACGGTCACGACCTCGTCGAGATCGCCCTATTATAATTCTCCCGACGCCTTCATCTGCTCGAGCTATCGCGGCGACATAGGCCTCCATCTGGCAACGTCGCTGCTCGTGTCGCGCCGTTTCAGCATCGGCGTCCGAACCCAGATAGGTTTCAAGAATCAGGCCCACCTCTTCAACGGCGTCAAGACCCCCAACGTCCACAATATCGGATTTCAGGTCACCGGCGCCTACCACTTCTGACACGGAAGCCGACGAGGTTTTGCTGGTTTGCTTTCTTTTTGTTATGTTTGCAGCGGCATACAAACACGAAAGCATAATGAGTCACGAAAAATTCACTCACCGACAGATAGAAAAAGACAGGCGCGTTCTTGAACTCCTTTCACAGTCGTTCCCGAATGTATCGGCTGCGAGCACTGAGATTATCAATCTCGAAGCTATCCTGAACCTGCCGAAGGGCACGGAGCATTTCGTGGCCGATCTCCACGGCGAGGATGAGGCTTTCAGCCATATTCTCCGCAATGCCTCGGGAAATATCAAGCGCAAGGTGCGCGAGATCTACGGCAACAGCATGCGGGATACCGATCTCGCGCAGCTCTGCTCGCTGATCTATTATCCCGAGCAGAAACTCGAGATTATACGCTCGGAAGAGCCCGATCTAGAGGATTTCTACAATATAACGCTTCACCGTCTGGTTAAGGTGCTTCAGAGTGTGTCGTCGAAATATACGCGCTCGAAAGTGCGCAAGGCGCTCCCGCGCGAGTTCGCCTATATAATCGAGGAACTTCTCCATGAAGCTCCCTCGGGCGAAAGCAAGCAGCTCTACTATAACCGCGTCGTAGAGACGATAATCTCTACCGGTCAGGCCGGGCCGTTCATCGTAGCCATCAGTAATGTCATACAGCGTCTGGCCATCGACCAGCTCCACATTCTGGGCGATATCTATGACCGCGGCCCCGGCGCTCATCTGATAATGGACACGCTGGCACAATACAAGAATTTCGATATCCAGTGGGGCAACCACGACGCCCTCTGGATGGGCGCGGCCGCCGGCAACGATGCCTGCATCGCCAATGTCCTGAGGATAGCGCTGCGCTACGGCAACATGGAGACTCTCGAAGACGGCTACGGAATCAATCTCGTGCCGCTCGTCACGTTCGCCATGGAAACCTATGGCGACGATCCCTGCACGGTATTCGCACCCAAAATCGAGCCGGGAAGCCCCGCCGAAGGCATCAACCGCGATCTGCTCGCAAAGATGCACAAGGCCATGGCCGTAATCCAGTTCAAGCTCGAAGGCGCCCTCATCGACAAATATCCGGCCTGGAAGATGGAGCCGCGCAAACTGCTCGGCAAACTAAGCGCCGATTTCTCGACCGTAGACCTTGGCGGCAAGATCTACGAGATGCTCGACCGCCGCTTCCCGACGATCGATCCCGCCGACCCCTATCGCCTGACTCCCGAAGAGAAGACGCTCGTCGACAAGCTCCACCATTCGTTCCGCATCAGCGACAAGCTTCAGCGGCATATCGGAATCTTCTTCTCGCACGGCTGCATGTATTCGATTGTCAATTCGAACCTCATGTTCCACGCCTCGGTGCCGCTCAACGACGACGGAAGCCTGAAGGAGGTCGAAGTAATGGGCAAGAAATTCTCCGGTCGCGATCTGCTCCACAATATAGGAATGCTGATGCGTGCCGCTTTCAACCGCGATACGCCGGCTGAGGTGCTCGACTATGCCCGCGACTACTACTGGTATCTCTGGTGCGGCCCCGATTCGCCTCTGTTCGACAAATCGGCCATGACAACCTTCGAGCGGTATTTCATAGCCGACAAATCGACCCATAACGAAGAGAAAGGGAACTACTACAAGTTGCGCGACAAGGTCGAAGTGTGTGACACCATTCTCGACGCCTTCGGCGTCACCGGCCCCCACCGCCATATCATCAACGGCCACGTGCCCGTGAAAGTGGGCAAGGGGGAGCAGCCCGTCAAGGCCGACGGACGCCTGATGGTTATCGACGGCGGCTTCGCCAAAGCCTACCACAACACGACAGGCATAGCCGGATATACACTCGTTTACCACTCGCGCGGTTTCGTGCTCGTCCAGCACAACCCGTTCAGCTCGACCGAAGAGGCTATCAGGCTCGGAACCGACATCGTCTCCACCACCCAGCTCGTCGAGATGAGCAACAACCGCGTGAGGGTGCGCGACACCGACAAAGGCGCCGAACTTCAGGCCCAGATCAACGAATTGCGCGAGCTTCTATTCGCTTATCGCCACGGAATTGTCAAAGAGCGACTGGCTCTCTGAAGTTGCACAGGCCGAAAAAAATCATTACCTTTGCCGCATCGACGCCCGGATGGCGGAATCGGTAGACGCGACGGTCTCAAACACCGTTGGGGCAACCCATCCCGGTTCGAGCCCGGGTCCGGGTACTGAAACGGGGATGCTCAATGCGAGCATCCCCGTTCGTGTGGATCTGAAATCGCGAATTTAAGCCGCTGACCCGTTATCTGCGGAAAACGCAGTTTTTTGAGGGATATTTTTGTAGGAAAACGCAGTAAAATGAGGGCGAAAATCTATGGAAAACGCAGTTGCGGGTCGGGTGTGGCGGCGTTAACCGGCGTTGCAGCAATGAGTTATTTGAGGCGGATGAACTCTGAGAGGTCGTCGCGGGTGACGAAGGCTTCGGGCTGGGTGGTATACTGACGTATCGAGCGGAAGTTTTTCGCTTTCTTGAGTTCGGCGACGAGCTCTTTCCAGCGAGCGGGCGAGACGCCTGAGATATCGATATAGTTGAACTTTTCGCCGTTCATGGTGAAGGAGCTTCTGTTTTTATCGCCGATTTCCCACATCAGGCAGGGCGGATCGAAGTCGGTCATCGTCCATATTCTCAGGGGTGAGTCGGGCGCTACGTCGTCGCCGGTCATGCCGACACCGGTGTTTATCGAATTGAATACGGCGGTCTTCTCTCTGTTGAGATCTCCGATCGCTATATTGTCTCCTTCGGGATGATAAAGCTGAGTGACTACGAGCCCTCCGGGATAGATTGTCACAATGGTGGTCTGCGACAACTGTTCTTCGCTATCGTCGTCGCCATAGCTGACTTTTTCTGTGTGGGCCCACACTTGCGGTGAGGTGATGGAATCGGTGTCGAAGGTGTCTGATTCGAGCAGTTTGCAGAATTTTTTCGATATGAAGCGTTTCGTGTCGCCGTTAGCGGGGAAAGGTGTGTCGATTTCCCACCATTCGCCGGCATCCCTGACCCAGAAGCGGTTTCCTTTGTAGGTCTGAGGGACTTTGAGCTTCACTCTTCGGTTGTTCCAGTCGGTCGAGTAGAAGTGGGCTACGGGGAAATGCGTGCCGGTGCCAGAACGGATATTGATTCCATCGGCTGTCACTTCGGCAAGACAGACATCGATGAGGGTCCCGTTCTGTTTGGCGGCGGCATGCCCGGCTGTCAGCACAATGGCGACAAGTATTATCAGGAAGTTTTTCGAATTTTACATTTGCATAATTTTTGCAAATGGAATTATTAGACGACGAATATACAAGTTCTCCTGAAATACAATGCCCAGTTTCGATGCGTATTAGCTTATTCTTTGGCAATGACAGCCAGCCGGTTCGGATAGGCGGAGAATGAGGCTTTGCCATGCTCACTCATGAAGAAAGATCCCGGTCAGTCATGCTTAATCAAGATCAATCGGGATCAATCCTTATTGTGCGGGAGAGGATCAGAGGGAGCGGAGGTCGGGCGGGAGCTCGGGCATGGCGCCTTTGCGGGTGCAGACGAAGGCCGAGGTTCTGACGGCAAGGGCGTGGGCTTCGGTGACGCTCTTGCCCTTGAGAAGCGAGGCTATGAAGGCGGCGGTGAAACTGTCACCGGCGCCGACGGTGTCGGCGACCTCAACTTTCGGGGTTGGCTGGAACGAGACGTTACCGGGGGTGAAGACATAGCTTCCGTTGATTCCGCAGGTCAGAATGAGCATTCTGAGGTTGTATTTGCCCAGCAGAATCCAGCATTTGTCCTGAAGGTCAATGCCCGGATAACCGAACATGCGGCTGACGGTGACAAGCTCTTCGTCGTTTATCTTCAGGATATTGCAGCGCTTCATCGAGTTGCAGAGGATTTCTTTGGTGTAGAATCCCTGACGGAGGTTGACGTCGAAGACAACGAGGCTGTCGGCGGTCTGCGGCATAGCGTCGAGAAAGCGGTTTATCGTGTCGCGCGAAACAACGTTACGCTGGGCGAGCGAGCCGAAGCATACGGCGCGGGTTTGCCCGGCGAGCGCTTCGAGGCGCGCGGTGTAGGGAATATTGTCCCAGGCCACGTTCTCCTTTATATCATACTGCGGCACACCGGCGGGGTCTATCTCGATCTGGACTGTGCCTGTGGGGTAGGGAACTTCCTCGATCAGATGATTGAGACCTTTCGAGGTGAAATTCTCGACAATCTCTCTGCCGAGGGGATCGTTGCCGACGGCGCTGACCACTCGGCTCGACAACCCGAATTGCGATACATGATAGGCAAAGTTTGCCGGCGCACCGCCGATTTTCTTTCCTTCGGGCAGAACGTCCCACAGGGCTTCGCCCATTCCTACTACAATGTCGTTCATGATTATCTTGGTAAGAAGGTTTTATATTTTTTTGATTTTCAACGTGTAATACAGGAGGTAGATTACTCCGACCGTCATTACTGCGACAGCTCCGGCCTGTCCGACAGCGTCGGCGGCATAGCCCATGGCAAGGGGAAATACCGTTCCGCCGAACAGCCCCATTATCATCAGGCCCGACACTTCGTTGCGCTCGTTGGGCGTGTAGACAAGTGCCTGAGAGAATATTATCGAGAATATGTTGGAGTTGCCGAAGCCGATGAAGGCGATACCGGCGTAAAGTATAGCCAAAGTGTTGCCAGCGAAAAGTATGACCATTCCGGCGAGCATCATTGCGACGCTTATCGCAAAGAACAGTTTCGGCGACATGGCGCGGAGAATGAAAGCGCCGAGGAAGCATCCGGCTGTGCGGAAGATGAAATAGACGCCTGTAGCGAATCCGGCCTCTTCGAGAGGGAGTCCGAGGCGTTCCATAATTATTTTCGGCGCTGTTGTGTTCGTGCCTACATCAATGCCGACATGACACATTATTCCGATGAAGCAGAGGAATATGAACGGGCGTCCGAGCAGTTTCAGGCATTCGGCGATATAAAATTCTTCATGTTCAGGCTGGCCGCACTCTATTCCTGAGACAACGTCTGCCCACCGGGAAAATCCGCTGACCCAAAATTATTCAGAAATCTCTGATATTCACTCAGATATGAGAAAGGAGAACTGAAGTATGAATTTCAATTCTCCTTTAGTTGCCTTGGAAGGATTCGAACCCTCACAGGCGGAACCAGAATCCGACGTGCTACCATTACACCACAAGGCAAGGTGTCTGTCATTTACCTCTCTCGGTTATTGACGGTGCAAAGGTAGGGGGATTTTTTGAGTTGACCAAATATTTCAGCAATTTTTTTATCAGATTTTTTCATTTGCACGAGTCAATGGCCGTCAAAGCCACTGTGTAGGCGCCGATGGCGATTGCACGGGATGCACCGAGACGACTGATACACACTCCTGTGCGTTTCATCGGATCGTAGCTGACTGTCTGCTCTGTTCCATAAACCTTCAGCGGACGTGCGTCTCCTTTGAGAAATCTTTCGAATTCCATTTCATCGTCAAGGTTGAATACTTCCATCTGAACTCGCTGTAAAGTATTCCCGTCGATCATACGGATCTTTTCGCGCATTTCTTTCAGTAAAGCCGGCATTATCAGATGTGCAGAACCTGTAAGGCCGCCACCTAACACAACCAGAGAGTCGGTCAGTGTCACGGCTGTGGCAATAGCATCGCCGGCAACTTCGCCGAAGCGGCGGAACGACTCGCGTGCCGCATCGAGGTCACCTTTGCGTCGTCCGTCGGCAATTTCTCCTATCTCTTTCGGCGTTAATGCCGAATTGTCGCCTGAAAGGCGTGAGTATTCGCGTGTGACTGCTCGGATTGAGCAAAAATCTTCGGTCATCAGGCTGTGATCGTATTTATAAGGCAGACAGAATGTCTCTACACAACTGTTATTCCCGATATTGAGCTGTCCGTTAACGACCGACCCTATTCCGAACCCGGTTCCGAAAGTGTAGCCCAAAAGATTGCGGTAATGTCGCTCGCTGCCGTATTCTGCCACTCGGCGATTGATGTCGACAAGCCGCCCGGCTGTCGCCTCGCCAAAGGCAAACAAATCGCCGTCGTTATTGATAAACACCGGTAGTCCGAAAACACTCTCAAGGTAAGGCCCGAGCGCTACTCCGTCGCGGAATGAGGGGAAATTCGGCAGGAAACCTCCAACGATGCCATTGGCATAGTCTGCCGGGCCGGGAAATGAGAAAGATATCGCAACCGGCTTTTCAGGCAGTCCGTTGATAATCTCTCGGAATCCATTGACAAGTTGTCCAAGACAGCGATCGAGGTCACCGGCACAAGATGGCAGTGTAAGCGGTTCTGTAATATATTCGCACCCGCGCATGGCTCCGAACACAAAGTTAGTACCGCCAGCGTCAAGCGTAACTACAATACGTTTGTCTTTCTTATACATAATAATTATTGGTTCTTTCCCGCAAAGTTACAAAAAGAGGCCACAATGCCAAAAGCGAAAAGCTATCGCGCAATTTTTCGCGGTGTTCAAACGTTTTTTATAGAATGAAACCAGACTTGTTCAATATCGATATAGAATCTCCGATGCCTGAAAAGGGCTCACTGCTCATCGCCGAACCTTTTCTGCGCGAAACCTTCTTCAATCATGCCGTAATAGCAATGATCGATTGTGAAGAAGGCCGCGGCTCGATGGGTGTCGTGCTCAACCGTTCTACAGGCCATACACTCGACACGCTCGCCGAAGGCATCTCACGTAAAGTTCCGGTTTTCTGCGGCGGCCCGATGTCCACCGACCGACTTTTCTACATCCACACCCTCGGCGATATTATTCCCGGAGCGTCATCTATCGTTGACGATCTGTTTGTCGGAGGCGATTTTTCAGCTATGCGCGGTTATGTCGAAGCAGGCTACCCCATTGAAGGTCATATACGCTTCTTCATCGGCTATAGCGGATGGGACGAAGGGCAGCTCCGCGATGAAATGGGCAACCATGTCTGGGCAACTTCTCCTATGCCGTCCGACAAAAGCTCGCTGCTGACGGGTGCCGACGACACAATGTGGCACCGCACAGTGCGCGCCCTCGGCACCCCCTACCGCAACTGGCTCTATCATCCGAGCAATCCCTCGATGAATTAATCGGCCGGCTTAATCGCCCGTTTGGGAAGAAAATGATGCAGAAGCAGGAAACCACACAGACCTGCAAGCAGCGAACCGGCGACAATTCCGAGCTTCGCCTCGTTCAGCAATTCGATATCCGAAGGCGATCCGCTTCCGAATGTCAGGCCGGCAATAAACAGCGACACCGTAAAGCCGATTCCGCAGAGAACAGCTGTCGAGGCCATCATTTTCCAGTTGCAGCCATCCGGCATTGGCGCGAGGTGAAGTTTTACAGTCAGCCAAGCCATCCCTAAAATCCCGACCGATTTACCGATAACCAGACTAAGTATTATCGCGAGTGAAATTCCTCCGACTATCGACGATGCTTCGAGGTCGAGAAGAAAAATACCGGCATTGGCGAAAGCGAACAGGGGCACAATCAGCATATTTACAATCGGGTGCAGCGAATCTTCAAGGTCCTGAAGCGGAGAGATAACTTTGTCAGAAGCGCTCTCGACCTGTTTAAGCCAATCCATTTGGTCGTTTGTCAGAATTGTGCGCCGGGTCAGCATCTCATCATTCTCACTGTTGAATCGTCCGATTGCCGAACGCATTTTCTTAATATACATTTTCGGAGCATAAACCGGCTTAGCGGGCACGCAGAATGCGACCAGCACACCCGCAATTGTCGGATGAACTCCGGAATTGAGAAACAGGAACCATACTGCTGCCCCAATCGTCAGATAAAACGCTTTAGTGCGGATTCCGAATGTCGACCCCAACAGCATCAAGGCGAAACCGCCAAACGCATATAACAAATATGTAAGTTCTATATGGTTGGAATAGAAAACCGCGATAACAACAATCCCGCCTATGTCGTCGACGACAGCAAGTGTAGTCAAGAAAATCTTCAGAGCAACCGGCACCCGGCTCCCCAACAACGCCAGAACTCCGAGCGAGAATGCAATATCTGTAGCCATAGGTATGGCGGCGCCATCGGCATAGTCAGAACCGTAAGAAAGCAACAAAAAGATAACGACGGGAACCGCCATTCCTCCTATAGCACCCATAATGGGCAACAAAGCCTGGTGGAACGATGCAAGCTCTCCGACAAGAATCTCTCGTTTTATCTCCAGCCCGATGCTGAAAAAGAAAACAGCCATAAGAGCATCGTTTATAAACTCAAGCAGTGTCATCGGACGTCCCGAATGGCTGAAAACATTGAACTCGCCAACCTGAAGGCGCACACTTTGCTCCCAAAATCCCGCATAGAAATCTCTAACTACAGGCAGATTGGCCGCTACAAGCGCCAGAACGGTAGCGATAAACAACATATTACCACCTGAAACATATCGCCGGAGTGTTTGTGCGGCAGCATAAAACACACTTCCGGAATCTTCTTTTGTGATGTGATTGTCAATACCCGACATAGTGAATTAACTTTGTTAAATATATAACAAGAACCTTATCACAAATGTTGGTAAGACAAAAGACTACAGTACGCCACGGCAAAAACACCTATATGACCGCTTCGATAAAAAGCTGACAGCATGAACGTTACATAAATTAAACTTTATAATGTTCCAATCTGTTATTATTAACAGAACGAAAATTATAAAATTATTAGTAATTTTGCCGTCGGAACCTAACAAATAGATGCAAACTGAACTAAATAAATAGAGAAATTATGAACACAGAAACAATCGGACAGAATGCCGGCATTGTTTGGGAAGCCCTGAACCTCGGCGAAGCCCTCGGAACCAAACAGCTTAAAAAAATGACTAAGCTGAAAGACAAAGAGCTCTATGCTGCTCTGGGATGGCTTGCCCGCGAAGGAAAAATCAACTTCCAGGAGGCCGAAGACGCAAAAGAACTCATCATCTCGCTTTTATAAAGAACTGAATCGGCTTCTACAACCGACGCAGCCGAAAACCTTACAGCAGCGGCCGACAGATCTGTCGTCTTTCGAGGATGACATTGCCGGCCGCTGATATTTTGTAAAAATTATGTTATCTTTGCCCCTGTGAAAGCTCAGGTTACAATCAGCACGGGAAGTAATGCCGTAGTAAAGACTCTTGAGGACTCGCCCCGAATCCTCAACTGCCGCGTAAAAGGGAATTTTCGCATAAAGGGCATACGCACCACCAATCCTGTGGCCGTCGGCGATATTGTCGAGGTCCAGGAAACCGGCGACGACTACAACTATATCACAGCTATCGAACCTCGCCGGAATTATATAATCCGACGGGCAAGCAATCTCTCCAAAGAGAGCCATATCATAGCGGCGAATCTCGACAGAGCGATGCTGATCGTCACTCTGGCCCACCCTACCACTTCTACAACTTTTATCGACCGCTTTCTGGCCACGGCAGAAGCCTACAGAGTTCCTGTCACTATCGTCATAAACAAAATCGACCTGCTCGACGAAGACGGACGCGAGCTTCAGAAAGCTGTTGAATATCTTTATAACTCGATTGGCTACGACACAATAGCCGTGTCAGCAAAAACAGGCGAAGGAATCGACAGACTCCGCGAAATGCTTATCGGACATATAACACTTTTTAGCGGTAACAGCGGAGTCGGCAAGACAACGCTTATCAACGACCTGATTCCGGGACTCGGACTGCGTACAGGAGCAATCTCTGTCATCCACGACACGGGTATGCACACAACGACATTCAGCGAGATGTTCGATCTTCCGGGGCATCCCGATTCACATATTATCGACACTCCCGGAGTGAAGGGCTTCGGCACGATCGACTTCGACGTTCATGAAGTAGCCCATTATTTCCCTGAGATTTTCGAGACGGGCCGCGGATGTCGCTACAGCAACTGCACCCACACCCATGAACCCGGCTGCGCCGTCCGCGAAGCTCTCGAAGAAAACCGCATAGCCCAAAGCCGGTTCAACTCATATCTCAGCATACTCGAAGATACGACTCCAGACAAATATAGAAAACCTTACTAATAGTTTAGCAAAATGTCAGAAAAGCCACGTATTCTCGTATCCGGCGGAACAGGTTACATAGGCTCCCACACTGTTGTGGAGCTTCAGAAAGCAGGCTATCGCGTTGTCATAATCGACAACCTCAGCAACAGCAACATCGGCGTCGTCGACGGCATCGAAAAAATAACCGGCGTACGCCCCGAATTTGTCGAGGGCGACTGCAACGATATCGAAACCCTCCGCAAGCTCTTCCGAGACTATCCGGGAGTCAAAGGCATAATCAACTTCGCAGCGAGCAAGGCCGTTGGAGAAAGCGTCCACAAACCCATACTATACTACCGCAACAATCTCGCCACGCTGCTCAATCTTCTCGACCTCATGCCGGAGTTCGGAGTAAAAGGATTTGTTTTCAGTTCGTCATGCACCGTCTACGGCGAGCCCGACGAGAATCCTGTCACCGAATCAACCCCCGTCAAGAAAGCGACATCGCCTTACGGCAACACAAAGAAAATTTCGGAAGACATAATAACCGATGTCGTAGCATCGGGCGCTCCGATCAAAAGCGTCATTCTGAGATATTTCAACCCCGTCGGCGCCCATCCTTCGGCTGAGATCGGAGAACTTCCCAACGGAATACCCAACAACCTCATCCCCTATCTGACGCAGACCGCAATGGGAATCCGCGAAGAACTGAAAGTGTTCGGAAGCGACTACGACACCCCCGACGGAACCTGCATCCGCGACTTTATCGACGTTGTCGACCTCGCCAAAGCCCATGTTATCGCAATCGAGCGGATGTTATCCGACAAATCCGACTCGAATATCGAGATTTTCAACCTCGGGACAGGCCGCGGTCTCAGCGTTCTCGAGCTCATCAATGCTTTTGAGAGCGCCACAGGCGTTAAGGTTCCCCACTCCATGGCTCCGCGCCGCGAAGGTGACATTGAAAAAGTGTGGGCCAATCCTTCACGGGCCAACAACGTTCTCGGATGGAAAGCCGACACCCCGATAGAAGATACCATGCGCAACGCCTGGCGCTGGCAGCAGCGTCTGCGCGAACGCGGAATCATGTAAGCAGCTTCTGCATCAATACAGCATCTACATACCCCCCGGAGCGTCGCAGCCAGTCGCAGCGACGCTCCGTCGCTTTATACCCGGCCGACGTAAAAAGTCCGAGGCTCGCCGCATGGTCGGCGGCGACAAGAGCCCATATCTGGTGCATCCCGTGATGACCGGCAAGCCAACCGGCTGCTATATCCAGAGCTCGTTTAGCATATCCGCTTCCGCGAAACTCTCCACCTATCAGAATTCCCACCCCGACCCGGCTGTTTAGCAGATCATAGCCGAAGAAATCGATGATCCCGAGTGTCGCGCCGTCACTGCGGCGTCGGATCATAAACCTCGCCTGCCCCTCGACCGCCAGGAATCCGCCTCCGTTGTCAATGAGAGCCGACAATGAAGCCCGCGACAGAGGCCCGGCATTATCGCCTGCGCCCCAAAGCGAAGGATCGTTCTCCCATTCGAACATCCGGTCGAGATCTGAGGGTTCGGGAGCTGAGATAGCTATTATGTCGTCACCAAACGTCATTTTGCAAAACTGTCGCTGAAAAGAGTGCGGTTGATAAGCGAGCGGCCAAGAGTAATCTCGTCGGTATACTCGATCTCATTGCCGACCGAAACGCCGCGGGCAAGCTGAGTAATCTTCAGGTCGGGAAATCCCGACAGCTGACGGTATATATAATAATTGGTGGTATCCCCCTCCATCGTGGCGCTCAAAGCAAGAATCACCTCATCGACTCCGCCTGCTTCAACCCGCTCTATCAATGATGCGATCTCAAGACTGTCGGGCCCTACACCATCCATCGGCGAGATAACGCCGCCAAGAACATGATACAGCCCGCGGTACTGGCCGGTATTCTCGAAACTCATGACATCCTTCACCGTCTCGACCACACAGACCGTGGTCGCATCGCGCCTTTGATCGCCGCAGATAGCACAAGTGGCCGACTCCGAGATATTGTGGCAGACCTTGCAATACGTGATGCCGTTTCTGAGATCGATTATCGAATTGCCGAGACTTAACGCGCGTTCCGACGGCTGACGCAACAGATGAAGCGCGAGCCTAAGCGCCGTCTTACGCCCTACTCCCGGCAACCGCGACAGCTCTGTCACGGCTCTTTCAAGCAAAGGCGACTGAAATTCCTGTTCTATCATGCCGCAAAATTAGCGATTTTATTTTTAGGGCTGTTGCTTTTTTGTCTATGTTTGACTTTTTGGTTACTTTTGCAGCCTGAAAAAAACTACTTAATCTCTGACATGGAAATTGTCAATACCGTAGCCGCGCTCCGCGAGACGCTCCGGAATCGGCGCACCGCCGGCGGCACTGTGGGATTAGTACCCACTATGGGGGCTCTGCATCAGGGCCACCTTTCGTTGGTTGAACGCGCACGCCGCGACAACGCCACCGTCGTTGTCAGTGTATTTGTCAACCCCACACAGTTCAACAACGCCAACGATCTGGCAACATACCCCCGCACCGAAGAGGCCGACTGCCGTCTTCTCGACGAAGCCGGTGTCGACATAGCCTTCGTGCCTTCTGTCGATGAAATATATCCCGAAGGCAACGACACCCGCGTTTTCGACCTCGGCCCCGTGGCCGAAGTGATGGAAGGAGCAATGCGCCCCGGCCATTTCAACGGCGTAGCTCAGGTTGTCAGCAAACTCTTCGCGATGGTCAATCCAGACCGGGCTTATTTCGGAGAAAAAGACTTCCAGCAGATCGCTGTCATACGCCGTATGATCGAAATCCTTGGCCATGGCCCTGAAATCGTTCCGGTTGAGATATGCCGTGCCGACGACGGACTTGCCCTGTCAAGCCGCAATGTGCGTCTTTCCGCCCATGGTCGCGAGATAGCACCCGAAATAAACCGTATTCTGTGCCTCAGCCGTGAATGGGCACGCGAAGCTTCGGTCGCGGAAGTGGAAAAGCGTGTTATCGAAGCCATCAACGCCGTGTCGCCCGGCGAAATGAAAGTAGAATATTACACAATAGTCGATCCCGTGACAATGCAGCACGTCGACAGCTGGGTTGACGACGCCCGCGGCTGTGCAACAGTCTACGTCGGCGATGTCAGGTTAATCGACAATGTAAAATACTGAAACAATGCAGATAGAAGTTCTCAAGTCGAAACTCCACCGCGTCAGAGTAACTGAGGCAAACCTCGAATATATAGGCAGCATAACCATCGACGAAGATCTGATGGACGCCGCGAATATCGTCGCCGGCGAACATGTTTATATCGTCGACAACAATAACGGCGAGCGATTCGAGACATACGCCATAGCCGGCGAACGAGGCTCGGGCATGATATGTCTCAACGGTGCTGCCGCCCGCAAGGTTCTTCCGGGCGATATCATAATTATCATGACCTATGCCCTCATGACGCCCGAAGAAGCGCGCTCGTTCAAGCCGGCAATCGTATTTCCCGACTCCGAAACAAACCTTCTGCCGAAATAAATCCCACTATACCCCATGTTTGAGAATCTAAGCGAAAGACTTGAACGCAGTTTCAAGATACTCAAAGGCCAGGGCCGCATAACCGAAATAAATGTTGCCGAGACGCTCAAAGACGTCAGACGCGCATTGCTCGAAGCCGACGTAAACTATAAGGTAGCCAAGAATTTCACCGATACAGTCAAGGCTAAAGCTCTCGGACAGAACGTGCTGACAGCCATCAAGCCGAGCGAGCTGATGGTGAAGATTGTCCACGACGAACTTGCATCGTTGATGGGTAGCGAGGCCGCCGACCTGAATCTGTCAGGCAATCCCGCGGTTATTCTTATGAGCGGACTGCAGGGTTCAGGTAAGACAACCATGTCGGGCAAGCTTGCCCGTAAGCTCAAGAGCGAGAAAGGCAAACGCCCGCTGCTTGTGGCAGGGGGGGGGGATACGCCCCGCCCCCCACTGTCATTGCG
>OGPY01001843.1_pt1 | contig 14609 bp, 12 predicted proteins | sample 1553121 | NCBI WGS metagenome assembly OGPY01 (sample SAMEA2580004, study PRJEB22360) | human gut metagenome
CTAACGAAAGAAAAACAATATTGTGGAGCGGCTTAAAAACCAGCCGCTCAATTTTTTTACAGTATACAATAAATACCGTAATTTGTCAAGTTTCTTCAACAGTCAGTCTGCTGGAGTGGAGCGTAGCGGAATGGAAGCAGACTGACTGTGCCGGCTCAGCTCAGCCTGTCGGGGTACATGATTTCCAGCTCGCCAAGAACTCTGCCCCAGTTTCTCAGCGGCATCGTTCACTTCTTTGTAATCTCGTGGGTTGCCAGATACAAAGCCTTTAAAAGTGCCGTATCGCTGGGAAACACGCTTCTCTGTTTGTTCAGACGACGATAGCCGCTGTTAAGGCTCTCGATCGCATTGGTAGTGTAAATGACCTTTCTCACGTCAGCGGAAAATTTGAAGATCGGTGAGATCACATCCCAGTTTTTGTACCAGCTCTTCATAGCGTTTGGATAATCTTTCTCCCACTTTCCTGTTACACGTTCAAGCTGCTTAAGTGCAGCGTTCTCAGACGGTGCATGATAAATGGTTTTCAAATCGTTGGCAAACTCTTTCTTGTTTTTTGCACCAACATATTTCAGCGTGTTTCTTACTTGATAAACGATACAACGTTGTAATTCTGTCTGTGGAAATGCCGCATTTATGACTTCTTTTATACCCGAAAGTCCATCGGCACATATCACGAGGACATCCTTTACGCCGCGATTTTTCAGTTCATTCAGGACACCAAGCCAATATTTTGCACTTTCGTTTTCTCCGATATGTATGGATAAAACTTCCTTGTGACCTGTCAAACTTACTGCGAGAATCACATATGCAGCCAGCTTCCTGATCTGTCCGTTATCACGCACTGAAAAGTGTACTGCATCGATAAAAACGATCGGATACACCTCATCAAGCGGACGATTCTGCCAATCTTCTATCTGCGGAAGAGGCCTGTCTGTGATGTCAGATACCATTCCGTCGCTGACTTCAAAGCCGTAGATCTCCTCGATGGTATCGCTTATCTGACGAGTTGTCATACCCTTTGCGTACAGAGAGCTTATCTTCTGCTCAATGCCGGAGATGTCCTTTTGACGCTTTTTTACCACCTTTGGCTCAAATGTTCCGTCTCGATCCTGCGGCACTTCGATCTCAGTTTCGCCTAAATTTTCATGTATCTTCTTTGTTTTCTTTCCGTTGCGGTAATTGGAGCTGTCCGAGCGTTCATAAGAACTGTACCCTAAGTGTTCATCCAGCTCTGTCTCAAGCATTTCCTGTATCGTGCCGCCCATCAGATTCCTGAGAGCATCCTCAATATCTTTTGCTGTCCTGATATCATATTCCTCGATCAGCTCTGCGATGATATTCTTCTTCCCCTCGCTCATCGGTTCTCTTTTTCTTCTTGCCATAAAAAATCAGCCTCCTGTGTTATTTATATTTTACCATAGTTGACTGCGTTTTTACAGACTTTTTTTCGGTGGGTCTCAGCTCTTTTATTATACACTACTTTGGAGATTTACACAACATATGGGAGAAAACCTATCTTTTCTTTGAATATAGCTTTTAAGATATTTCTTAGTTAGTCATATTTTGTTCTTCTCTGATGCCAATTCCTGACTTTCTCTTTTGTATCATTTTTCTGAGCTTTCTATCAGTTTGTATTTTTAAAGAACACTGCTTCTGCGAATAATTATCCTCAATACAGCGACTTAAATTCACAAACAATCCCATAACAGTATTTCTAAGCAGCATATTTTCAAAATCATCAATATTGTTAAGCATATTCTGAACGTACTCATTACCATCATTTGCGGACTTTGTGAGCCACTCCACAGCCTTTTCCTTATCCTTTTCAAGTTCATCTGCTCCGAAAAGATAAAGCCTGCCGAGCTGATAGCTTGACCACATATTCTTATCAGCGGATTTTTCAAAGTAATCTACCGCCTTTTGAATATCATACTTTTCTTCCTGCAAATACAACTTCCCAAAAGCATACTGTGTGAATTCGTTATCCTCTGCAAGCAGCAAATATTTCTCTGCTCTTTCTAAATCCTGCGTGACAATTTCACCTTTCAAATAAAACTGACCCAACTGAAAACAAGCAAAACTGTCACCCTTATCTGCACATTCTGTCAACATAAATAGTCCTTTTTCAATATCTTGTGAAAAATATTCACCCGAAATATATTCCAATGCAAAAAAACGCTTTGCATTGGAATTTTTAAGTTTCATTGCTTTTTCAATACACTCCAAACCCTTATTCAAATCAGCCTCAATGTATTTTCCTTGAATTAATGTTTTGCCATATTCATACAGACCATTCTTGTTATTCATCTCAGCGGAACGTTTGAAGTAATCAATGGCTTTTGAAATATCAGCTTCCGTTCCAAGTCCGTTTTTGTACATAACTCCAATTTTATAAAATAGGTTATCGTCCGCCTGATCTTTGCTTTCAAGTTCAAGGAAACCAGATAATGCAGCTTTGTAATATCTCTGTGCGGTTTCATTATTCTCAGCAACATATTCACCCTTGCTGTACATCTGTGCAACAGCATAAGAAGCATACGGCTGACCCTGAGAAGCCGATTTCTGATACCACAAAAACGCCTGCGACAAATCTTTTTCCACGCTGTTGCCATAATAGTATAGGTTAGCGAGACTGTATTGTGCGAATTTGTGGCCCTCCTGAGATGACTTCAAAAACCATTGAAACGCTTTTTCATAATCCTGTTCTGTGCCTAACCCATAGCAATGCATTTTACCAATGCGATACCAAACGTAAGAACGCATATCCGCAGGTTTCATGACCTGTCCCTTGAATTTAGGTTCGTATGGGAACATATAGTCCGAATCCGGCTCTATCTCCATAAATCCCTGCAATGCCTCTTGGTAGAATGCGAATGATTTTTCTTCGTCTTTTGCGCCAAGCTTGTCGGTGGAATACAATTTTCCTAAATCGTGAATAGCAAGGACATTGCCTGACTTTGATTCGGAGAGCAAGAGCTGTTCCGCTTTTTGAAAATCTTCAAGCTTTGATTGCTTGTTATAAATCAGCTTGCAGGCTTCTTTGTATGCGTTGCTCCATTTTAAATAATATTTGCTTTTCGGAGAATCATCGGGTTCTTTTGGCGAGATTTTGCTGCTGCATGAAAAACCATTGGCAGCCATATCGTCATTATCAAAATAAATCGCATTATCAAACTCATCAATCTGCGGAGGAATATCTGTTATGTCATCATCAGTTTTTTCTGTCAGTTCCGGTTCTTCAATCTCAATATCAACAACAGGACTATTCATATCCAGCACGGTCTGAATGATCATATTTTTAACGGACTTAAACTCCTTGTTATCCGCAAGCTTCGGAAACTGAACTCTTGCTGACGAATAAACATCATGCTTCTGCTGTTCCATTTCGCACCAGAGGGAGTACATTTTTTGAATTGATTCGTTTTCCGAAAGCCTTATAAAAATCTCATCAACAGTTTTCTTCACATCCGCTTTCAAGTATCCGTATACCTTTTTGCCTTTAGAAGAATTAAGCTGTTCATGCAGTTTTGCAACAAGATCAATTAGTTCTGCATTATCAACATCATTCTGTGAAATGTTATCCGCAAGCTGTTTCATCAACTGCTCAGACTCTTTTTTCATCTGATTGCGCAAATCGGTCTGCTGTGCGTAGAGATGGTGAAGTTCGTCCGCATAAATATCGTTTGCAAAACCACTGCGGATTTTTTCAATACCATGATTAGTGAGAAATCCCTCACGCTCGTTTGTGGAGTACACGATGATATGCACATGGGGATTCGTTTTCTTATCGTGAAAGGCGGCATACCATTTCAGATTAGCCATATCAATTTTTTGATTCTTTGCAATGTTAGAAATCTGCCGCTTGACTAATTCCCGCCACGCTTTTAAATTATCATACCCCATTGCCTGAGCGTTATCTCTGCGCAGCGAAACGACATGAGTCCAAACGTTACCGCCATGGTTTGCAATCTCTTTTGCAACCTTTTCAAGATTAATAGGTTCGTCCGATTGTGAAAACAAACCGTGCGAACCAAACTTGAGTGCTCCTGGACGGTTTGCAAGATAGCCTACATAATTTTCACGACTTGTAAGCCTGTCCATGTTTCGGTCAAGTATTACCGATATGAGCGCTGAACCGTTTTTAATTGTGGGATTCTTTTGGTAATCTTCGTACTCAAATAACTCTTTGCTGTCGGGGAAATCGTGCAGCAGAGATGAAATAAGCTCCTGCTGACTTTTCGTAGCAGGAGCTGTTTCATTTGCATTCGGTATCGGGACTGAACCCTCACGGGTTGCAATATATTTTACATAATGGTACAGCTGTTTTTTCTTCCCAGAGCCGCTTTTAAGATAGCGGCTTGTAACAATTAATTTTGGCAATTAAAAATCACTCCTTCTGATACTCCACAGCGTCCTCATAATCAATAATACCGTTGATTTTACGGACTTCATTAACGCACATGGCATGAAGACTTCTAAGCGTTTCATCGTCCACATCATTTATCGCCGCAGTCATATGCGACAGCTTGCCAAGCTCAACTGCAACTTTGAAAAGCAAGCGGGCAAGCCGCTGTTCCGTACCCTTAATTGTAGCTTTGACTGTTTCGGTTATCATTGGTGAAATGTAATTCACGCTTTTTTCCTCATCAAGATAACCGATGTAGAACTTGATCGCTTTTTCAATAAACTCACTCTGCGACTTGCAGTTGTCGTTTTTGTAGTGAACCTCCACGTCTTTCAACGTTTCGGGATATGCCCATAGCGCAAATTTTACTTTATTCTCAAAACTCATCTTACAACACCTCTTAAATCCTTGGCTTTACGCTGTTTTCTGCCACTGCAACCCCTAATTTTCAAAATCCCCGATTTTACAACCCCTTTGCCGAAAACTCTGTAAATCTCGCAAAATGCGGTCGGCTTTGCCGTCCGCTGTAACTGTTTCGGGGTTTCAACCCCGAAACTTTAACTTGCAATAAAATATTTTCCCTCAAACCCACCCGAAATCATCTGATCCCTGCCATTCTCAAACTTTGCAACAAAACGCCCCAAATTCGCCCCAGCTGCCTTTAGGGTAGTTACCCCACTCATGCTCTGAAAACGCCACACGAGGGCACACGGTGCGAACGGTGGCGAATTACTGCTCGGACAGCTTTTCCGTTTCGGCAGGAGCAGTGATCTTCTGCTTTCTCGCAGGCTTTCTGTCCGACATCATATCAATAAAATCTCTCACATTCTGCGGAACGACCTTGCCGTAAAGCTGATCTGCATATTTTTCAAGCTCCGCAGCAAGAGTTGTGTTCTTCTGCTCCAGATACATTTCTATCGCCGAGAGCTTTTTCTCGTTTACATTTACCGTAACTGATTTTTTCAACCTATCACACTCCAATAAAATTAATTTTCTGATGAGCTGTCCTCATTCACACTTTGAATAGCGTCAGTCACCTCCTGAGGATAAGTCACTCCATCATAGGTACACCAACTTGTCCAGCTGCCATTTGAAACAGGCTCTTTTGTGACATAACCAACACTTTCAGAACTGTAAACAACTTCTCCGTTCCCAACATAAATTCCGTGCTGACTTCCGTCAAACAACCCTATCCCGACAACTTCAGGCATAGTATCTATACCACCCTGCTCTGTGTAAACAAGAGTATCGTAATCGGGATCAAACTTTTTATCGGTCGGACTGTAGTTCAGATATCCCAGCACAAGCCCTGCATTATCCGCATAACGTATTCTGTCAGTTTCATTCCTTTCACCAATAAAACCGTTCATATATCCCCAGCCTGAGATGTAAGCATTATCAGCCCAAGCCGCAAGATCAGCACAATTTTTCGTGCCTGTATCAGTAAACATAAACGCATTTATGGTGCTGTTCATTACAAAAGTGTATGTGCGGACGAACTCATCATAGTTAATATCCAAACCGTAAGTCGAGTTTATAGCTGAGATCAAATCGCTGTCATTCTGAGCAGTAGCAAAGAGATCAGCATATGACTCAGCATAGAAATTCTGCACTTCATCAAAGTATGACATATATATCAGCTGAGCCTTGATCGTCTGATCTCTCATCCCTGCATTTGTCATAGCATCCTCTATGGCTTGCCCTTGATTTTGAATATTTGTTATCTCCGCCTGCTGTTCGCTGTCCAGACTCTCAAACAAAGCTGACTCTGTAAACAGATTTTTGTCTATGTCAGGCGGTTCGATATTCATACTTCCAATACTTGAGATCACAGCAATAGGCAGGAACATAAGCCCCAGAAAGCCGGCGATGATACTGCCGACTGCCACGAACAGCTTGCCACGCTTGTTTTCATCTCCGAGAATATATACGGCTATCTTTTTCACAGCCACCGCAACTGCTGACGACATCAGATCACCTCACTAACTTCAAATTCAGTAAATGCACCCTGTGTTTTCATTTCTATGCCGTGCATATATTCAAGTGCACCACGCTCCGTTGCAAACAAAATGGGCTCGCCACTATGACGAACCCAATCCTCAAATATATTTCTGTTGTTCTCAGCATAACGTGTTTTCCATATGCCGTATTTTTACTTTTGCATTTTTATCTGCCTACGTTTCTGCACCAAAAAGAGCCGCAATTTACTGCGACTCGTATATTAAACATATAGTTTTAGTCTATTGATAGATCAAATAACAATTCAATTATTAAATCCACAACTCCATTTCTCCAGAATCGCAAAAGCCAAATTTTTCGTACAAGTGTTTTCCTGCTGCTGATGGTTTTAGTTTTATATTATGAACGCCTTTGCTCTTCAACCATTTAATCAGCTCTTCTATTATTTTTGAAGAATAACCGTTTCTCCTTTTATCAGGAATACAATATACATCAATTATATATCCATACATTGGAGTTTTGAAGAAACAAAACGGAACATCTTCCTTGATCACTGCACCACCGCACGCTATAACACTATCGTTTTCATACACTAAATAATGACAACATTTCTCTTGCTGATACAGTTCCTTATATTTTTCATATATATGTTTTTCAGCATTGTCCTGTAACAAAACTATTGAACCTACTTCTTTAAACATATCCATTTTTAATTTAATAACAATATCCAAATCTTTGATTTCGGCTTTTTTTATTTCCATAGCACTATAACTCCATTCAAATATCTTTCGTTTTATCGATCAGTTCGTTAAAGATAGTATATCAAATTTCAGTTATGAAGTCAAGAAATTTATCCCATATAAAAATCTATCTTCCCCCAGCCGAACCAAACAAACCCGCCTTGTAAGCAGGAGCAATGACCTGCAGCAGATACCTCTCATTACCACACCGATACAGGCAAGTACCTCGTTCTGGATACTTGATAAGACTGTACTCTGACTCTTCCAACTGTAAGGTGTCAATGAATGCCGTTGGCGAGATATTTCCTGGATTGAACAGAAAATGATGCGACGGAATGGAGAACAAGGGCTTAGTAAATTCCTTGATCTCAGGCAGGAGAAAGTCCTCGATATTTTGCGAAGCTAATATGAAAGACGATTCCTTTTTTCGAACACGTTTCATACCGTTGCGAATATATTCGATTGCCGTCATATTTGTAAGGAATAAATATAACTCATCGACTGCCGCAACAGTATTTCCGCGCCCTAAAAGCTGATTGCTCATGTAACTTAGAATGTTGAACAGCAGCGTATCTTTCAGCCGTTTGTTTGTATCCATAAGACCTTTTACTCCGAAACAGATAAACTCGCTGTCTTTGATGTTTGTTCTGCCGTTGAAATATTTCGATTCCGCTCCCTTGCACATTGAGTGCAATCCCAAGCAGATATTCTGCAATATTTCTTCGGTGTAGAGGTGTTTTTTAGCATTATCAAATGCCATAAATTCTTTTTCAACTAACTCATACAGGTCTGACATTACAGGATAGTCACAGTTTTCCAACTTATCGAGATCTGTAAGATCGTCAATACCGAAACGTGCATACAGTTTCATAAGCATTATCTCTATTGTGTCGATCTCTGCGTCTGTGAAGTCTTTGTATGCTCTGAAAAAGTCTTTTAGATAGCTGATGTGCTGACTTAAACGGGTTACTTTTCGGAATGTTTCAGGGCTGTCATCGGTTTCCTTTTCTTGATTTCCAAAGCGAGAATTTTCTGACCACTCTTTTGGCTCAAGCGGATTTATCATAAACTCACCCGACATCATATCAATATATGTGCCGCCAAGGTTATTGCACAGATCCTCATATTCGTGTTCAGGGTCTAAGCAAAGTATAGATTTGCCTGATTCACGCTGATTGCAAAGCAGCAGTTTCATAAGATAAGACTTACCCTGACCGCTGTTGCCGAGAATGAGAATATTGCTGTTTGTCTTGTCCTCGGTACGTCTGTCGAAGTCCACAAGCACATTGCTGCCGTACTTATCTCTGCCGATATAGAATCCGTTTTTGTCGGTCTTTCCTGAGTAATTCAGAGGATAAAGATCAGCCACCGAGCTTGCAGGAAGAACACGTTCAAACTGACTTGCGAATACGTTATTGCCCGCAGGATGAACAGACAAGAATCCCTCTTTCTGCCGCAAAAGCAAACGGTCAACGGATATTTTGGAACGTGTAAGCTCCATTTGAATATCGGCTTGCAGTTCTTTCAGTTTGTCCTCAGTACTTGCTTTTAGCTCGATAAACACGGCCGTATGCAGGAGGGGTTCTTTGTTCCTTCTAAGCTCCGACAGCAGTTCTACCACATCGTCAATGTTGTTCTGAGCCTTTATGCTCTCGTTGACGTCATTTGTGGTGGTCATCATATGGTTTTTCCTCATTGCCTGCTGAACGATCTTCCTTTGCTCCATGCTTGTAACAAGGCGGTTGTAGATACGGAGCGTTACACCGTTCCTGTCCGCAAGGTGAGCAAGTATAGCCGTTTCTTCCGTACTTGGCGGATACTCCGTCACCGCCCAGCAGGACTTGTAGAAGTTTCCGCAGATGTAGTGGTCGGTGTAAAAGCGGATCACGCCCGGCATGGTGCGGTCGAAAAAGTCCTTTGCTTCCACTATCTCAAGCTGCTCATCAGACAGTTCTTTTTTCTTCTGCTTTTTAGTTCTCATTTGTTTTCGCCTCCAAATCAAATTCGGTTTCTCCCTCGATATCGGGTATCTCATCGCCTGAAATACTCGTTCCAAAATACAGTGCAAGCATTCTTTTTACCTCCGATTTGCTCATTCTCCTTGCCGCAGATCCATGCTCGGCTATTGCCTTATCCACTCGGTTAATGGTGTTAAAGATCTGCTCGTCCTTCTCACGCTTGAATCTTAGGGCAAATATAAACTGTCTTGCCGAGGACATTTCAACCTGTATCTCGTCAAGAAAATCATAGTCCGCCTGCAAGAGTTTTCTGACCGCCTCATTCTGCTCTGTCTGCAAACGCTTTTTGACATAGGTTTTGTTGCTGTCGAAACACTCGCAGGAATCCAGAGCAAGTATTTCAAGGTTGGGTATCGTGCTTAACAGCATCATAAGGTGGTGTATCTTCACGTCGATATTCGCCGCAGAAAGCACGGAAATATTGGTCGGCTCAACGCTGAAAAACGCTATCTCAGCCTTATCGGTTTTTACGCCGAAACGAGTAAAGCGTTCAAGACCTATAAGACCCTGAACGCTGTTATTTTTCCTTTTTGCCATCTATATTTTCCTCCATAAAAACAATTGCTGCGAAGTCACAAAGAACTTCACAGCATTAAAAAGATAGTCCATTATTGCGGTTTCGTCCACCCGAAGGGAGAGAAACGCAAAGCAAGCGGTTGCAGCTATGGGGATAACGTTCCATAGATTTACAAGCACGATCACCGACAGAATTATCCCGCCGCAGATTATGATAAAATCCCGAACGTTCCAGAACCACAGCTTTACGTTTGCCCGCAGATTTTCAGGGTAGATGTAGGTTTTCATTTTATCAGACCTCCTAAAAAAAGAACTCCGAAATTGCTTTCAGAGTTCTTGGTGAGATGCAAGGGATTCGAACCCTTGATGGCACTTATATATAATAATTTCAATAAAACATCATACTTGGTACATTCACAAGAATCATCTCAAAAGTGCCACTTATAGCCTTTCTTAGAAATGCTTTAAATCCCATATTACCGCCTCCGATAAAATCAAGATCAAATAAACTCAATATACTTACCATTAACGAAATAATATCTATTGGAATTTCCAGTGTGCTGATGCTAAAAATTGAAATTATTACTATCCAAACATATTGTACCACATTAAATCATAGAAAGCAATATAAAAATATGAATTTAAGTTTTATGCATTATGTTTCAGCATACCGACTGCTTTAGCCCCCATAGAAACAGTATGACTAACACTCATCATATTGACTCTAACGCTGGTATCAAGCCCGTACATCTGAGCTATCCTCGGCACTTCGTTAGCCGACAGGCATATCCCCACAGCAAGCAATGGGTGCTGAGTGTACGTCAGAAGTCCGATATACAATATCGTTGTCTGCAAAAATGCCGTCAGACAAGTCGCAATGACCTGCTTGCACCAGCTGTAAAATCCGTCTGTGTAACCTCTCGGAACTCCAAAAAGATACAGACTTCCCACAGCTATCTGACACAACATTATGCCGCCTCGCTTGATGTTTGCAAACACAACTTTCACCGTGCAGTAACCGAATAAGATCATAAAAAATAGACTGAACAGCGAAATATCTGAGGCAAGAGCAAATATGACCGCAAGTCCGGTGTCCGCCATCGTGTCGCTTGTTCCGGATATGAAGTTCCCAAGCAGCTCAGTTGCAAACGTACCCTGCATATTGACGCAGAACGAATAAAGCCTTTGGGGAACGACTGTCACAAGACTTGCCGCCATGAACCCTTTCAACACGTTCAGACAGGTATTTTTGATATTCGCCTGACCCGATTCATAGGCTATCGCCGTGTCAAACACCGCCACGATAAGTCCACAGACAAACAGCATCCATGCGAGACTGTGGAACAATGCTATGAACGACTGCACCCACGACAGAGCGAAAATACTGCTTGTGCTTGCATTGATAAATTCAAAAAGATCGGCAACTGCGCCGTAAATGAGGTTGAACAGCCACTCAAACATTACATCCCAGATTGCGTCTGTTATGGTATCTACCGCAGAACCTATTGTATTGTCCCAAAGGCTTGATATTCCGTCGCTGATCCAGTCAATGGCGTCTGAGATCCAATCAAACATCCGCACCACCTCCTGCCTTTGTTATCTCTCCCTTTACTCTGTACAGCGAGCTGCGGCGTCCGCCTTGGATATGATAGCGAGGTATCCGTTCTAACAATCCACGGTTTTCAAGTTCCGTAAAAGCACGATATACCGTGCTTTTGTGTATGCTCAGATCTTCTGCTATCCTGCGTACAGAGGGAAAACATTCTCCGTTTTTGTCCGCACGGTTTGCCAGATAACAGTACACAGCCACCGCCTTGTGGCTTAGTCCTAAGTCGTAGATCCTTCTTGGAAATATCAATATGCATCAGCTCCTTTTACGTTTTAACAGTTGTCCTTTTCTTTGCTGTCAGCTCCTCATATTCTATCGGACTCTCTTTTTTCTTCTGCGGATATTTCATTTCAACGTCTTTTATCAGTTCATCACGCTCTTTGTATGAAACAGCACGGGCTGTCTTATCGGGAAGTTTGTATTCATCTTCAAACTTGATACCCCATTTGAAGAACAGTTTTAACTTGCTTATCATCGGGTGTGTTCCTGTTTTCATAACGATAAACTGTCCTTTCGGCATAGATTTCAGCTCATCCACAGTCATAAGCGGTCTGCCTATCATCTGCAATGACTGAGATCTGTCCCTGCCGTTTGATACCGAACCGCTTAATACCGTTTGTTCGCCCAAAGCTTTTGAAAGCACCTCTGCACTCTGGCTGTTTGGTGCAAATCCGCCGAACACAGTAAGCTGAGTGTTGTCGGTGATTATCTCCATACCCTGTTTCCCGTAGTTCTGTTCAAGCTGTGCAAAGGACTGTATTATCGCCACGATGGATATTTTTCTTGAACGTCCTGCGGAGAACATAGATTCAGCACCCTCTATCTTAGGAAAAGTTCCAAATTCGTCGCAGTAAAACATAACTCTGTTTTTTAGTTTTCCGCCGTTTTCGTCTGCAATGACTAATATCTCACGATATAACTGTTGGATAAGCAGGCTGACCATAAAGTACTTGCTTGTATCTTCTTCGGGAAGAACGATAAAGATAGCAGACTTTTCATTACAGAACTTCTCAGCGTCTATCGCCGTTCCAAAACACAGCATTTGTTCAAGTTCAGAATCTAGAAAACTGTTGAGCCTTGAAAGTGCAGTCGACATTACCGACAGCATAGACTGGTCAGACGCATTCAGAGCCGCTCCTGCAAGCCATTTTGCTTTGTGTTCGCTTGGGAGCTTGTCCATAAGCTTTGTAAAATACATCTTAGGCTTTGCTTTCGGCGCAGGCTGATACTTTGCCAAAAGGTCTTGGATCAGCTTAAAAACTGAAACAATATGCCTTTCGTTTTTGTCGCCAAACTCCGCCAAAAGCAGGATAACCGAGGCAAGCAAGCCCTCTGCTGCATCGTAAAAGAACGCATTCTGACCGTAGCTTGCACTGTCACCTCCGCCGATATTGATAATTGTCTTTGCTGTTATCTTTGCATACTTTTCCGCTTTTGCTTTCGCAGAAAGATTGGTTTTGTCCTGCAAATACAGATCCATATATTTATTCACAAGGTGCAAAATGTTGTTCTCATCACTCCTTGTCGGATTTCTTAAATCAAGCACAGAAACATTGTAGCCGTAATACTTTTTGGCGATAGTTCCGTAATTTCTCGCCACATCTCCCTTTGTGTCTGTACTGACAAACGACATTCCCGAAGCACAGGCAAGCTCTATATTCGGATACAAAAAGTAAGCGGTCTTGCCGACTCCTGCGGCGCCGATCATAAGAGTATGCACATCACCGTCATCCACAAGAGCAACAGTCTTTTTGCCGTGCGTTCGGCAGGCTACAACAGTTCCTTGAACAGTCGGCAGATTTTCACCTTTACGCCATTTCTCAGGCTCAAATGGCAAAGGGATAAAAGTCTGCTTTATCTCCGATTTAGTCGCCCACCTCGCAGTTCCATGCTGACCGTCACCGACCTTTTTTGCCTTTATTCCGTTAAGCGACTTGTTGTCAAGCAGATTTACAACCACTAAAAAGGCGATAAAAGCTACAACAAGTGCTCCTATGAAAATCATTTGTTTTTCATTCAATTCACCACTTCCAATCTATAAAATATTCTATCTTTTGTATTTAATAAGATAGTTAGTTTGTTATCTTCAAGGTATTGCGCTGTGAGGCGGAGGGTATCGCATTACCCGAACTCCATACACGGTTCGGGTTCAGAAATAATATCTATATCCTCGCACTGCTCCTGAATCGGTACACTTAAAGCTTCCTCAACCGACAATCTGACAGCATTATCCGCAAGCTGATACAGCAGTTTCGCAGTATTTATACACTGCTCACGGGTACGAGCTGTTTGCCTTAGATCTTTCATTACTGCCGTAACACATTCCTGCAAATTTCTTTGCTTAGCGGCTGCTTTGCCTTTATCTGTGTACGGCTTGTACTCATCTTTCAGCTTGAATTTTAACTTTTCAAACATCAGATTTTCGTCCTTTGGTGCAATAAAAAAAGCAGAGCTTGCAAGTGCATACTCAGCCAAATATTTGTATTGTCTGTTTTTAAACGTTGCATAGATCTGCGAGGTCAGCTTATCAGGACGGCATTTCAGATACACAAGTTCGCTAACTTCTTTCAGATATTCTTCCTTTCGCTTATGAGGAACAGCAGGCAAAAATTTCGCTCCGTTTTTTGCCTTTAAATCTTCATTCCAATCTTTAAATTTGGGAGCAAATCGCCGTACATTTTCATAGCCGTTTTCTCTCAAAATATCCCGAAGTCTGTCAACAGCCTCGATTCCGCCCTCATCGTTATCAACGCAGAGAATGACTTCTGACAGGTTAGAATGGTTCTTTAACGCTGTTAAAACGGCATTTTCATACACACCGTTCATTGCAATGTAGCTGTTTTTCTGCCATTCCTGCGGATAGAGTGTAAGAAAACTCATCATATCAATGGGAGCCTCAAACACGAACAGCTTTTCCGACTTGCCAAAGTGGGAAAAGCTGTAACGGGTATCTGAACCCTCGCAGGTAATGCGGAAAGTTTTCCCGAAAGAATTGGTTGAACGCTTGCTTGCCTGTCTTGGAACTCCGTTTTCATCAAGCCCTACAAACACTGCATTGTGGTGCTGTTTGTCCTCATAAAGTGTATGCTGTTTTGCAAAAAAACTGATAATTTCGGGATTAATAAACCGCTGTTTTATGAGGTATGCGAACACTCTGTGCATATTGCTGTTCGCTTCGGGAAGCTTGAACTCTTTTGTTTTTTCTTCATGCACAACAGCTTTTGAAGGAGCATAAGAGAGGGGAGTTATCGTCTGTCCTAACAGTTCGTGAACAGCCGTCTGAAAGTCCATATCATAGAATTCCTGCATGAATTTTATTGCTCCGCCGCCCACTTGATTTTTATGGTCGAACCAAGTCGAGC
>OGPY01001851.1_pt1 | contig 14566 bp, 10 predicted proteins | sample 1553121 | NCBI WGS metagenome assembly OGPY01 (sample SAMEA2580004, study PRJEB22360) | human gut metagenome
CAGCGTAACAGGTGCATCCTGCCATATTTCCAACGCAGAGGACAACAGACTGTGGGTCGAAAAACGATACCGCTCATCCAAGGAATACTTCTGCCAGATAGCATCGCTGGTGCGGATGTCGTCCTCTGTCAGCACATTGGGAAGCTGCTTCAAGTCTCCGACAATCACGATATTCCGTGCGCAAGAAAATGCCAGCACCCCAGTAGCCAAATCAACCTGGGAGGCTTCATCCACGATTAAATAATCATAGACATGATCGATGCTCAACGTTCCCTTAATGGAATAGGTCGTGCTGAGTACCACCGGATACTCGTGGATAAACACTGCGGAATTCCGGCGGAAATCACTCATTTCAAAACGTTGCCTGTCATTCTGCCAGTGATACCGCGCTGCCAGCTCCGCCCGGAACAACCGCAGGGACTTCTGGGTAAGCTCGTCCATCTTTGCGTCAAAAGCGTAGTGTTCCAGCTTGCGGTTCAGTTCCTGCTTTTCGGCCTCCAGTTCCCGCCTCTTCACGGCATAAAACTGACTCTGCAAATAGGGAATGACCAGTTCCGGGGAACGAAGAAACAGTTTGAGCGCACTGCGATTGAATCGGAACATGATGGAGAGCTTTTGCAAAAGTCCTAAACGGCTCTCATACTCTGCGTGCTGTTCAAATTCCATCCAGAGCGCAAGGATCTTCTGCGAGGACAGCTTGTCCAGACTCTCTGTCGGCGCATCGCCGTAGGTCGCATAATACTCCTCAAAATAGTGCTGCTCTGGATTCAATCGCAAAAATTCCTGCTCAATTTCCGCAATGCGGTTCTTGGCATTGAGCATTTCATTCAGCTCTTTGGAAAGCGCGGTTGTCTCCTGATCCAGCTGCTGCCGTTTCTCTGGTGGTATCTCCCAATCGCTCATATCCGGATAGGCACCGGTCTGAGCCTCCAAGAACTTTTGCTTGTTGGCAAGGCTTCCGAGAAACGCAGTCAGAAAAACAGCATTCTTTTTTTCCAGCTTTTCCGCCACATTGTGTGTTGCAGAGTTGTTGTTGGATACGACCGCCACGGTCTTCCCGCTCCGGATAACATTGGCGATGATATTCAAAATCGTCTGCGTCTTTCCTGTCCCCGGAGGGCCCTGAATGATGCTGATTTTGGAGGAAAGCGCCCGCTCCACCGCCAGCTTCTGGCTCTGGTTCAGGCCAAACGGATAGATTACCGCCTCCGGCATCTGAGGTGCCCGGACTTCTTTCCGTGGTGCAAGATAGCTTGCCAGCACAGTATCCTCGCTGACCTGCTTGATCTTGTCATACTGCATACTCAGAATGTTGATACCTTCCACCTCGAGGCTAATTGCCGCGGCAGCTTCCTTGAAATATTGGAATGCTTCTTGATTTTTACCGTCTGTCAGGCAATTCTGCTGGAACTGCACTTCGTTTCTACAGAAGGATAAATCTTTCTTTCCGTCGCGGACAATGCGGTAATATCCGCCGAAGTCGAGAAGTTCGTCGATTCCGCCGATCGTTTGCTCGTTTGCGGTGACAATCACCTGCGCAGGGTCGATTTTCTTTTGTAGAGGCAGGATCTCCACATTACCGCTCTGGAAGCTGTATGTCTTATTGGGCGCACTGGTATAGACGACCTCACACTTCCCATCACGGAACTGGAAGCCCGCGACCGAGTCCGTCTGGTCTTTTCCCTTTATGATGATTAAACGCTTTCGTGCGTCCATAGGTATCTCCTATTCAACCAAACCTATAGGTATAAATTTATTATAGCATACTGAATGGACTGTGCCAACATCGTCTTTGATACCTCCACAAAACGCCTTTCAAAATCTTATATTAGGGACTACTAATATCAAATTACATTAGTTCGCCAGCAATAATCCATTTAATTATAATAGGTCATTTAATAGATTCATACACTTGACCTTTTGCTGAAGGTTTGCGCTTCCGTATACATTCAGGGTAAAAGATACGTTCTTATGTCCGAGGATTTCAGAAAGAGACTTTATATCAAACTCTGGTATCTCGATTGCCCTAACCGCAAATGTATGCCGGATCTCATGAAACTTCACTTTCTCCAATCCGTTCCGCTTCAAGAAACGTGTGAAAAATTGCCGATATGTTCTCGGCTCGGTTGGCTTTGTCTTGCCCGTGAGAAAATAGTGATTCGGGTTTTCCGTGTAAAACTTCTTGATGATATTCATGAGAAGGGACGGAACAGGAATCGTTCGAGCGGAGGTCTTCGTCTTTGGCGGTCCTATATGAAGATACGATTCTCCCTTCTTCTTGTCGTAGATACGCTGGACGGTTTTGTTGATGCTGATGGTCTTGTCCGTCAGCGAAATGTCCCTCATCTGCAAGCCGCACAGCTCGCCTATCCGGACTCCGGTAAACAATGCAATCAAAATTCCCGCTGTCTTCCGGTTCAAGTCCATGTAGATACACTGGATTAGAGCTTGCTCTTGATCTTTTGAGAGAGAAACCACTTTCTTGATACCAAGCTCTTTTGGGTATTCGATTAGGTCCCAGTTCAGGAGTGGAATAGCCCGTTCCTTGTAGGCATACTCCATTGACAACCGGAGAACGAGGATAACATCCCTTATCGTCTTCACGGTAAGCCCTCCGGTCTTATCCAAGCGTCCAGCATTGTAGAGATACGAAATGTAGCTCTGGATGTCCGCTTCGGTGATGCTGCCAATCTTGCGCTTGCCGAAATATGGGATCAGGTGATTTTCGGCAATCAGCGTAAAGCTGGCGTGGGTTGACGGCGTGATCATGGGCTTCTTTTGATTTAGCCATGTGTTCACAAGCGTCTTGAATTGTGTATTGTTAGTCATAATGACCACCTCCACGAACATTATCCGGTGGAGGGATAATCAGGGCATTAACACCCTCAAGTAACGGTCTTGAGAAGCGTCCAAAGCTCCGCTTTCCGGGCTTCGATGAGCCGTGGGAGCATAAAGAACTACTACATTATCTCGTTGAAAACACCGACCGCAATAAACAATTAAAGTTTGGAAAAGAGAATGTTCTTTCCGTCTCAGGGGAATATGGTATTGTTAATCAGATAGCGTTTCAGGGACGATCTTTCGCTGGTGAAAGTGTTGCTGATTATCATGTAGTCGAAACCGATGACATTGTATATACAAAGAGTCCCCTCAAAGCAAAACCTTATGGGATTATCAAAGTCAACAATGGTGTTCCCGGTATAGTGTCCACTCTTTACGCTGTGTACCACCCCTTAAAAACTGTTGTTCCGAGGTTTGTTGATTTCTATTTCTCGAACGATCTTCGACTTAACAAGTTTCTAAAGCCACTGGTTAATATTGGCGCAAAACATGATATGAAGGTCAATAATACATTTGTACTAACGGGGATGGTAGTTTTTCCTCCTTTGCGTGAGCAACAGAAAATCGTTGATTTTCTAACCATACTTGACCGTCGAATTGATGTTCAGCGAAAAAAAGTAGAAGCCCTCAAGAAGTATAAAAGAGGATTGCTTAATCAAATATTTTCTGCAATCTCGAAAGGTTCTCAGCGCAGAAAACTTCGTGAGCTTGTTCACGTTTCAGGAGGCAAAACGCCAAGTATGAGTAATTCGCTCTATTGGAACGGAGACATCGTTTGGATTTCCTCCAAAGACATGAAGAGTAGTAGAATTTCCGGTAGCGAGCTAAAGATAACAAATCTGGCGCTCAATGAGATGACGCTTTATCATCCGGGGACATTATTGTTGGTTGCGCGGAGTGGTATCTTGAAACATTCGCTGCCTCTCGCTATTCTCGAAGTAGATGCAACGATAAATCAGGACATCAAAGCATTGCAAGTACATGGTTGCAACGCATTCTACCTCTATTATGCAATTCTGTCGCAAGAGGACAATATCATTAGAACCCTTGTGAAAACCGGAACAACTGTACAAAGTCTCATGATGGATTCCTTCTTAAACATTGAAATACCAACGCCTGACATTGACCAGCAACAAAGCATAATCGACAAGCTGGCTAAACTCGAAAAGTATGTAGATGTTCAGGAAAAAGAACTATCGTTATTATCCCAAATGCGAAATGGCTTGTTGCAACAGCTCTTCATATAAAGAGCTGCCTCATATAGCCGTCTCTCGTTTTACTCAGAAGTTCAAGTGTTTTTTGGGTTGCTTGCAACCGTGCCTCCACCATATCAAGAATATCTGCATACAGAAGTTGTTTCACATGGCTGGGATACATAACAGGAATACCCATAAGCAAATCATCCGTCATAGATACTCGATCATGACGAACGCCTTGTGAGCCGTTATCATAGATGTACCTGTACCATGCGTCGCTCTTAAAGTACCAAGCGAGATATGAAGGAGAAATATCTGCTTGCAGCACAAGACAGGTATATAGCGGCGAGATAATACCTTGCTCACTGAGAGTATATCTATTGAACGGTCCGTATGGCGCAGAATTTGACTTTCTCGGATTGTAAACAAAGTCTCCATTTTCGAGGACATAGTAATTTGCTGTGTTTCCGTCCACTGCAATAACCTTGTCAAAGAAATCGCGCTGAGGAATTAGTCCGTATTCCGCAGAGTTGGTAATTACATTTTTTATTACTCCATCTGTGTTACGGCGCGAAACTTTTTTAAAAATATCACCCAGTCGAACACAAGTCCACTCTGCGCCATTCTGAGAAGGGAGTTGGCGAAAAATGCGCTGCATGACACCTCTTTTATACTTCTTGAGGTTTTCAACAAGCTGTGCCTGTTTTGCAATCCTCCGTTCAAGCGTACCGAGCATATCTGCTACCCGGTTTTGCTCAGAGAGAGGTGGTATGTGAACCTTGATTGTTTCAATCTGAGGATACTTCAAGTTCCATGTGTCGGAAGTCATGCCTTGAGAGTTCTTTCTAAACTCATTGATCAGGTTAGGACTTTTGAAGAGAGCTGCAAAATAGCCATTACTAATCGGGATTTTAGGCATTAGAACTGTGTATGCAGGGCTAACTATACCATCATACGGAGAGATGCCGTTTGCTCCTTGCCACATTCTCATGGAGTTATAGACCATGTCGCCCATGAGAACAACCTTATAATTGCTTTTGTCTGCACTTGAGTTGTCTTTGCCTTCGATCTCAGAACGAGGTATGACACCATCATTCATCGTGACAGAAAGCAGCACCATGTCAGACGCTCCTCGCTGACTTCTTTCGGCATATATGTCACCTATGTGACATTGCTTGTACGGCTCATCGAAGCCCGGAAAGCGGAGCTTTGGACGCTTCTCAAGACCGTTACTTGAGGTCTATTTTCAGACCTCATTTCGGTATGAACCAAAAGTAAAATCCCTTGCAGTAGCAGAGATTTTCCGCTATTGCAAGGGATTTCGTCTGTCATATAGCTGTTTCTGCTTTCTTGATCAGAAGTATAAAAGAGGTGTCGTTCGCACACTATTGACCCCCTATTCATGTTGTATTGCAGATGCAACATGGACTACGGCTAAGATTGGCGATTTGGGGTCATTTACAAAAGGCGCACCGTTATCAAAAGCAGACATAGCACCTGATGGAACTCCGTTTATCCTGTATGGTGAACTTTATACGACATATCATGAGGTGATAAATGCGGTTATACGCAGAACCCAAGCTCAACCCGAAAAGCAATATTATAGCCGTGTTGGAGACGTGGTCATTCCCACCTCCGGTGAAACGCCGGAAGAAATATCAACCGCAGCGTGTGTTATGCTGCCAGATATAATTCTCGCTGGTGATCTCAACATATTCCGCAGTTCAAAAATTGACGGGCGGATTATGAGTTATATTTTGAATCATATCGTAAACGGACAAATTGCTCGGATTGCACAGGGAAAGTCCGTTGTTCACATTCAAGCAAGTGAACTTTCAAAGATAGAAATTAGCTACCCCGACTACAATACGCAGCGCAAAATGTTCAAAATATTTGACGCTCTCAATACAAGAACTGAAATTGCACAAAAGAAACTGATGGCTTTGCGTTGTATGCAAAAAGCTCTGCTACAACAACTCTTCATGTAAAGAGTCTCTGCATCAGGCCACTGCGGATACGGAGCAGCTTTTCAAGCACGGCTTGTGCGGAGTCAAGCCGCGCTTGGAATAAAGATAGATAACTTGCAATAGCTAATTGTTCCTCTGGATCAGAAGGCAATGTATGAACTGTATTAAAGAAACCATCCGTTGGAACATTAAGGAGTCCGTGATTTCTTGCACCCTCGGCGCAAATCTCATTAACGCCACGATGCCATTGAGAAGACTCAAAATACCATTTTGCAAGATCACTCAATACTATATCGTCTTTAACCCTAAAGCAAAGGTAGAGGGTTGAAACAGCCCCCATAGGATACAATTCGAGACGCTTGATAGAGCCAAATGGATAATCATTTGATGTACTACGATTGTAGGCGTATTCTCCAGAACGAAGCAAATAATACCCGCTCATGTCTGCGCTTGCAACGGTCTTGGAAAAGAAATCCCGTTGATCAATCAAACCGTATTGCGCAGAGATAGTCAGCGGTATATCCGATTGCCCTCCATTTTTCCTCGTTACTCTCGTGGCAAAATCGGACAGTTTATATTTCTGCCAGTCCTTTCTCTTGTTACGAGGAATGAGTCTAACTTTTTGGGAAAATACCGTCTCAAACACACCTCTTTTATACTTCTTGAGGTTAACTACGAGAGATTGCTGCGCGTCGATACGACGATCTAAGGCAATGAGAAAGTCTGCAACCTTTCTTTGCTCGGCAGTATTCTCCGGCAGATAGTGTTTTGTGGCGAAGAACTCATCTGTTGGGACATTAAGCAATCCGTGATTTCTTGCCCCTTCTGCTGAAATCATATAGATTTCCTTGTACCATTTGAGTGAATCAAAGTACACCTTAATGAAGTCTGTATCGTGCTTCTTGAGCGCAAAACAGATATATAGTGTAGACAACGCTCCCATAGGATAGCGGTCTAACCGCTTTATTGAACCGAAGTCGTAACCTACGGAATAGCTCTTGTTATACGCATATTCGCCATTCCTCAAAAGGTAATATCCGCTCATGTCTTTGCTTGCAACGGTTTTGTTGAAGTAACTGATCTGATCGACAAGACCATCTTTCGAGGATATTGTCAGGGGTAGATCAGTTTCGTTGTTGCTGTTTTTCCGTGTTACTCGTTCTGCAAAATCAGACAATTTTTCTGCTCTCCACGGCTCATAGAAGCCCGGAAAGCGGAGCTTCGGACGCTTCTCAAGACCGTTACTTGAGGATACATTTGCCATAATTATTTGCCCTCCACGTCAAAGGGGAAAACCAGCCCCAACTCATCAAAAAACGGTTTCAGTTCCGCATCAATATCCTTGATTTCAGATTGCAGCTTGCGGATCTCAGCGGCAACTTCATTCAAGTCAATCTCAGGTTCCGGCTCAAAGGTGTCAACATAACGGGGGATATTCAGATTGAAGCCATTCTCTTCAATCTCTTGCATGGTCGCAACATGAGCGTATTTATCGACATCCTGACGGCGCTCGTAGGTTTCAACAATCTTGTCAATGTCGCACTCCCGAAGGATATTCTGGTTCTTTCCGGCTTCAAAGTCGCTGGAAGCGTCGATGAAAAGAATGTTGTCAGAGTTACCGTTTCGCTCTCTCTTGAGAACAAGGACGCAGACGGGGATGCCCGTACCAAAGAACAGATTTGCAGGCAAACCGATTACCGCGTCCAGAACATTTAATTTCTGAATGAGATGCTTGCGGATTACTTCCTCAGCAGCACCACGGAACAGGACGCCATGCGGCAGAAGAACGACGGCTCGTCCGTCCTCATCCATGTGGTAAACCATGTGCTGAACAAAGGCAAAGTCAGCCTTGCTCTTCGGAGCAAGTTTGCCATACTCATTGAAACGCTCGTCCTCCATGAAGTGCATATCGGCAGACCAGTTTGCAGAATAAGGCGGATTGGCAACCTGAACACGGAACTTCATGTCTCCGAAGTAGTCATGCTCTAAGGTATCACCGTTGTAGATGTTAAAGTTGCGATATGGGATTCCGCGCAGAATCATGTTCATTCTGGCGAGGTTATAAGTCGTGGAGGTCAATTCCTGTCCATAGTAGTTTCTCACATTGGCGTAGTTCTTGAGGCGCAGCAGCAGCGAACCAGAGCCACAAGTGGGGTCGGCTGCATCTTTGACATCCGTGAGACCGAGGCAAGCCAGACGGCAAAGCAATTCGGCAGGACCGGAGGGCGTATAGAACTCACCGGCTTTCTTGCCAGCAGTTGCAGCAAACTGACCAATCAGATATTCATAGGCGTTACCAAGAACGTCAATTTTGGTATCATCCACGCCGAAGTTGATTTCGTCCAGCGAAGCGATGATCTTTGCCATAACAGCACTTCTATCTTTGACAGTATGACCGAGCTTCGATGAATCGAGCTGCATATCAGAAAACAGTCCGTCAAAGTCCTCCTGAGAATCGTTTCCGATTGTGGACTCCATCAGCGCGTTGATTGCGCTTTGCAAGAACTCAATGTCGAAGGAACGGTTTTCTACCATCTTGACCATCTTGCGGAACAAATACTGTGGCTCGATGACATAGCCGAGGTCGCGCAGTGCCTCTTCGATAACGGCGGTCTTATACTCTTCGTCTGCCCACGCCTCTTCATAATCGATACCGTCATCCTTGAGAAGATTTGCCATATACTTCTCTGTCCGGTCGGAAAGGTAGTAGTAGAAGATCATGCCCAAGATGTAGTTCTTGAACTCATACGCCTCCATGTTTCCGCGCAAGGCATTTGCCATTGCCCATAGCTTATTGCAAAGCTCTTTCTGGTGAGCCTGAATCGAATTATCCATTTGTCTCTCTCCTTATTGGTATTTCTCTGTGTGCTGCCGGATGAAATCAACGATCCGATTTACAAGGGATCGCTTCTTCAAAAGCGGCAAGGGCTTCTCAATCCTATCCCGGATAGTTCCTGCATCCATTGTGCCAGAAAACTCATATTCCGAAATAATATCCGTCAGCATAGATGCGTCAATGTCCTCAGTCTTCGCAAAGGCAACAATCTCTTCGCGCTTTGCTTCATTTTCAAAGTCGTTATATGCTGCATCAATTTCATCCGCACTTTCCAAACCGACAACAACACGATCTAAGAACGCTTGTAGGATTTCGACTTTCCGGAGCAACTGCGGATTATCGGTTCTACCCAGCTCATCCTTAATGTGTTTAATATCGTAATCCTTCTGCTTGGGATCGTCGAAATGGATGTTGCGGATCAGGTTCATGATGTATGCGACATTGATCCTGTCACTCTCCATCAATTCGATGCAGAAGTCAACGTCGTTCAGAACGGAGACAACCTCGCGGTCTGTTTTTTGCCTTGAGTAGAGCATGAGGTATTTGCTCTTGTAGTCCTGGTATTCCTGCTCGGACATGATAAGAGCATCTTGATCGAAGCTGAACTCAATAAAGGTCTGCAATGATTGGAGATACTTTGTCAGCTCACGGAAGGTCACGACGAACTTCTTTTGATCGTCCTCGTTCTGCATCGTGTCAACGGACTCAGGGAACAGCGCGATTTCCTTGAGCTTCATCACCATTTCGTTGAACTTCTCCACGAAGTATTGATACCCCGGAACAACAATGCCGGAAGTATCTTGACTCTTAGAGAAGAGTGTCAGCGCGTCATCGGTGCGTTTTTTGAGGTTGCGGTAGCAAATGATAATGCCAAAGGGCTTTGTTTCCTTCTCAACGCGGTTTGTCCGGGAATAGGCTTGCAGCAAATCATGATACTTCAAGTCCTTGTCCACATAAAGGACAGAGAGCTGCTTGCTGTCAAATCCGGTCAGGAACATATTCACGACGATAAGAATATCAAGCGACTTTGTTTTCTTTCCCTTTACTCGGTCAGAGATGTCCTTGTGATAAGCCGAGAACGTATCTGTGGAGAAATTGGTCCCGTACATTTCGTTATAGTCCTTGATGATCCGTTCCAACGAATCCCGGCTATGCTCGTCCTTGCCCTCAGCATCCTCATTCTGCCCGTAGGAGAAGATGCCGCTGATATTCAGGTCATGCTTGATCTTCTTGAAAATGTCGTAGTACTTAACAAGGGCATCAATAGAGGACACGGCAAAAATAGCCGTATACTGTCCATTTCGGGTTTTCGCCTTGTGGTTCTGGATGATGTGATTGGCGATCAGAGACATTCGCTCATCGGACATATAGAGTTCGCCTATATCAATCGCGTCCGCGAGTGTCGGGTCATCCCAGTCAAAATCACCCTCCATTGTTTTTATGTATTCGATGTGGAATCCCAGAACATTATTATCAAAGATGGCGTCTTTAATCAGATAATTGTGAAGGCACTCACCAAAGAGCATTTCCGTTGTTTGCGTGATTTTACCCTCAGTTTTACCGTTGACTTCAAAGCGAGGTGTCCCCGTAAAGCCGAAAAACTGTGCCTTTCTGAAATGCCGCACAATATCCTTGTGCATATCCCCGAACTGGCTGCGGTGGCATTCGTCGATGATAAAGACAACCTTCTCGTCTTTGTATGCGTCCATTACTTTCTCGTACTGAGGGCGCTTTACAGCGTTTGCCATCTTCTGCATCGTGGTGACGATAAGCTGCCGGTTCTTATCCTTCATCTGGCGGACAAGGACATCGGTGCGATCTGTCACATCAACAGAGCCAGCCTCAAACTTGTTAAACTCTTCGGTTGTCTGAGAATCCAAGTCTTTTCGGTCAACAAGGAAAATGACTTTCTTGATGTTCGGATTTGCTGCAAGGATTTGCGCCGTCTTAAAGGATGTCAACGTCTTGCCCGCGCCGGTTGTGTGCCAGATATACGCATTCCGGTTTGTAAGCGTTGCCTGACGGATCAGCGCTTCTACGGCATAAACCTGATAGGGACGCATGACCATCAAAATCTTATCGGTATCATTTAGGATGGTGTAGCGTGTCAGCATTTTGATGATGTGATCCCTTGCAAGGAAAGAAATCGAAAAGTCCTTCAAATTGGTGATGCGGACGTTATTAAAATCAGTCCAGAAGAACGCAAGACTATACATCAAGTCTCTGTCGGAATTGGCAAAATACTTTGTGTCAACACCATTGGAGACAATGAAGAGCTGAATGAAATGATACAGCCCGTTGTAGGAGTGCTTCTTATAACGCATGACCTGATTGACTGCCTCGCGGATGTCAATGCCACGGCGCTTTAATTCTACTTGGATCAGGGGCAAGCCGTTTACGAGAATCGTAACGTCGTAACGATTGACGTACTTTCCAACCACGGTTGTTTGATGAGTGACTTGGAAAATGTTCTTCGTGTGGTCCTGATCAAAGAAGGACAGATATACCTTTGTACCATCTTCACGCTCAAGGACAAACTTATCCCTCAAGATTTTTGCGCTCTGGAAAACAGACTTTCCGAGCATGAGGTTGAAGATACGCTCCCACTCTTTATCAGTGATAGGCGTATCCAGCTTTGGCGCATTGAAGGCTTCAAACTGAACCTTGAAGTTCTCCACCAGCGCGTCATAATCAGGAATTGCGACTGTGGTATATTCCTGCTTGTTCAGTTGCTCTATAAACTGCTGCTCAAGAGCCGCTTCGCTTTGGTATGCCATATCTTCATCTCCAATACTTGAGGATTATTTGACTATCTACTATTTATTTACATAGCTGCACACATGCCTTGCAGATAATTTCCGTTATAAGAGCGCGGTGCGATATTGAAAAATCATAATCTGATGCAGTCTTGAAGTAAACGCAAAATCAATCAAGATCCTCCGCAAAAAAGTCGCTGTCAATTCTTTTGATTTCGTATGTAGCTTCCGTAGACACGCCCAAATTATATTCGATCATCAATTTTGCCAGCGCAGTGCCATCAACAAGCACAACCTTTGTGGTGTGTTGCTTCTCTGCATATTGCCGTGCTTCTTTCGTAAACTTAGCAGTCGTAATGAACAATCCTTTGGAAGCACCTTGTCCAGCCAGCGCACCAACGAATTTCTGAATCTCAGGTCTGCCAACGGTTTTGTCACAATCCCAACGCTTCGCCTGAATATAAATCAAGCTAAAGCCAAGTTTGTCTTCACGGATGATGCCATCAATGCCTTCATCACCGGTTTGCCCGATGACTGTGCCGGGATTGTCCACCGAGCCACCATATCCCATTTGCATCAACAGCTTGACGACCAGATGTTCAAAGAAAGCGGGCGGCTGCTTCATTATTTCACTCAGGAGATCATCTGCCAGGGTGGTATTGATCTGCTGAAAGGCTTCATCCAAAATATCCTGCGGTGTTTTACCGGACACCTTTTCCGTTAGTGTCGGAAGCGCTGTTTCTTCATTATTGTTCGGAGAAATAAACTTTCGAAATGACTCAAAGCGCTGGAGATAAAGGTTATCGATTTGAGGAGGATTTTCATTGAGGACTTGTCTGCCTACTGGCGTAATCACATAAATACCTCGTGACGGACTTTGCACAAGGCCTGCCTTTTTCAGATATGTCCTTGTCCAGCCAATACGGTTATCAAAAAGCTGCTGCTTCCCGCTTGGCAGCATCTCAGCCCGTTCTTTTTCGGAAACCGAGAAAACCCCTGCAACCGTATCTTTTACCTCTCTTGATCTGTGCAGTTGGCCATCTGCCAAGCAATCAAGGAAGGCACGGTACATCTCATCATATTTGGGAATTGGCATCTAACACCCTCCTTATGCTTTCAGCTTATAGGTTCTGTTTCGATTTCCACCTTCGGCTACGACAATTTCCTCCGCGGTCAGTTCAGAGAGGAGTTTCTTGGCTCGTGTACTCTTGACTCCAAGAAGCGCTGCAATATCAGCACTTTTGGCCGAAATATGATCCGTAAGGTATGAGATGATTTCTTCCTTCTGCCGTGCGGATTTTATCGCCGCTTTTTTATCGTCACTTTTTATCGCCGCTTTTTTATCGTCACCCTTGGAGAACAAGAGCGTTAATGTTGTCCTCTCCGGCTCGAGTTGCTCTGTAATCTCCGGAGTTGTCCAATTCTGCTCACGCCAGACGCGGAAGATATTCGGAATGCCGCTACCAGCGCGCTCACCAATATCAATCAGGTTGAACATCTTCAGCATCGTTCCGTTCCGCGGATCAGAAACACCGCCGCTCTTTGCGGCATCAATTTCGATGCGGAAGCTGCCTGGGTTGGACATCGTAATGCTATTACGCTTTTTGATGATGACCAGCCCCTGTCTGCCGTAATAATCGGCATTCACCAGACAGTTGGCCAGTGCTTCACGCAGAGCCTGATGCACTGGGGTATCATCTATACGAGTACCTCCGTCCATTTTGAAGGGCACCTTGATATCCTGAATCAGCTTGTTGTAGACCCGGAAATAGAAGTCATACACATTGCCGCTCCAGTCGCCGGAAGAAGATATGATACGGTCAGTCCAACGGGTATCAGCGTCATACTGTTCCTGATAGTCCAGAAAGTAAGCGTTAAATTCCCGCACAATATCGTATTCGTTGCCGAACATGAGAAGTCCGGCAGAAGTGGGATGCTTCTTCCCATCAGAGCCGATGCCCACAGCACCCAGCTTCAGGAGGAAATCTTCATCCTCCAGCGCCTCCCATACATGACCAGGACGGGAAAGGCGCATCCTCTGGCGATAGCTGCGAATGCTCTCCTTGTTGAACACAGTCATATCCATTTCATTCAGGATGAGCATGTCCTGGGTTTTCACGGAGGCATCCCGCACCATGGCCTGATATTCTTCCTTGGTGCAGCGGTAGTCACCTTCACCGTTGCGGCGGTAGGTGCAGAGCGGATTCCCATCCACATAAACCGGCTTATAAGAGCGCTCTGCACGAGGAACATTGATGACCACAATGCGGTCGCCATCCACCTCCTGGACAAATACATCTTTGGAGGACAGGACATTCACACTGGTCTTGTTGGGGTTATTGACGATATCCCAAAACTCCTTCATGAGCCTGTCCGGATCGGGCAGATCTACCGTGTGCAGGGATTTATCCGCCCATTCTTCCACTCCCAATAGGATAATTCCTCCATGGGTATTGGCGAAGGCAGAATAGGTTTCCCAAATGCTCTTGGGCAGCCCGCCAAGGGCTTTCTTGGCTTCAATGCGGTTGTTCTCCCGATATTGCTCGATTTTGGAAAAGTCAATCATGATTTTCCTCCTTTACGAGCTCGATGATATCGCAGAAATCGCAGTCCAGAACCTCGCAAATCTTCGTTAAGATTTCCGTACTGACATGCTGGTTTTTCCCCAGTTTGGCAAGGGGGGTAGTAGACATACCGGTAGCCAGACGCAGATCCTTCTTTTTCATGTTTTTATCAATCAGGAGTTTCCAGAGCTTATTATAACAAATCGTCATCGTAACACCTCGTGTCAGAGTATACACTAATACACGTTAATTTTAACACAACAGCTTCAATTTGTCTATTGAAAATCCGGTTTTCAGATTTGAATTATTATTTTTAGATTGGAGATTTTAAATTATACAGCAATGCAAAACCATGTACGAACCCCAATTATGTATCCAGGCTAATTCTTTGTCTATTGCGGTGTAT
>OGPY01001858.1_pt1 | contig 14535 bp, 10 predicted proteins | sample 1553121 | NCBI WGS metagenome assembly OGPY01 (sample SAMEA2580004, study PRJEB22360) | human gut metagenome
TGCTATCGTAATTCTCCCTGAATCGTACCTACCTGCCAACGGCGGCCGATAGCGTCTTTCACCATGAAGTCGAGTTTCGGACCGTAGAAAGCGGCCTCTCCATATTCGATCTTAGCTTTCAAGCCTTTTTCCTCACAAGCCTCTACAATCGCTTGCTCAGCCTTCTCCCAATTCTCGTCGCTACCGATATATTTCTCACGGTTCACCTTGTCACGCAAGGAGATCTGAGCCTCGAAGTTCTCGAAATTCATCGTCTTGAATACGATCGAGATGATGTCCATCACGTTCAAGAATTCCTGCTTTACTTGATCGGGGCGGCAGAAAATATGAGCATCATCCTGTGTAAAGCTACGTACACGGGTCAATCCGTGCAACTCTCCGCTCTGCTCATACCGGCAAACCGTACCGAACTCAGCGAGACGCAACGGCAGGTCCTTATACGAACGAGGAGAGTTTTTATAGATCATACAGTGATGAGGACAGTTCATCGGTTTCAAGAAGTATTCCTCACCCTCCTCAGGTGTATGGATCGGTTGGAAAGAATCCTTTCCGTATTTAGCGTAGTGGCCGGAGGTAATATACAATAATTTATTACCGATCGGCGGACACATTACCTCTTGATAATTATAACGAGCTTGGATACGACGCAAGAACTCTTGCAGACGCAAACGCAAGGCGGTACCTTTCGGCAACCACATCGGTAAGCCCTTACCTACCGTATCGGAGAACATGAACAAGTCCATTTCCTTACCGATCTTACGGTGGTCACGTTTCTTGGCCTCCTCCAACAATGTCAGATACTCATCCAACATCTTCTTTTTCGGGAAAGTGATACCATACAAACGAACCAATTGCTTGCGTTTCTCATCGCCACGCCAATAAGCGCCGGCTACGCTCAATATCTTGACAGCTTTCAGATAAGAGGTATTCGGTAAGTGCGGCCCTCTACACAAGTCCGTAAAAGAACCCTGTGTATAGGTAGTGATCGTACCGTCTTCCAACTCACTGATAAGCTCTGTTTTATACTCTTCACCTCTATCGCCGAACATCTTCATGGCATCCGCCTTGGTAATGTCCTGACGTTTGATCTCTTCTTTCTTGGCTACCAGCTCAAGCATCTTAGCCTCGATAGCAGCGAAATCACCCTCTTTGATCACGGCCTCGCCCGGATCCACGTCATAATAGAAACCGTTCTCGATCGCCGGACCTATACCGAATTTAATACCCGGATATAATTCCTGCAAAGCCTCTGCCATAAGGTGAGCGCTGGAATGCCAGAACGCATGTTTACCTTCCTCGTCTTCCCACTTCAAAAGTTTCACCGTAGCGTCGTCGTTGATAGGACGGCTTAAGTCCCAAACCTCCCCATTCACGCTTGCGGCTAGGACTTCCTGTGCCAAACGAGAACTAATGCTTTCCGCTATCTGCATAGCAGTCGTTCCCTTTGCATATTCTCTTACGGAATTGTCCGGAAATGTAATCTTTATCATATTCTATTCTCTAAAATTCTTTATATTCAGCCCACAAAGTTAATATTTCTTTTCTATCAGCGAAACATTTAACTCGAATAATTTGCGTTATCACCGGCTTGTCATTCGCTTGATGATACTATAGGCGTTGTAGATACCCAATTCCCCTGCCTTGCTCAAGTCGGCGATGCCCCGGTTCACGTCACCTTGCGACAGACGGGCTAACCCACGGTTGTAGTAAGCCTCGGCAAATTCAGGGTCCCGCTCGATCGCCTCGTTATAATCAACGATAGCGGCACGGAAATCACGCTGGGCGCAACGCAGATTCGCACGGTTAAAGTAAGCGTACACAAAACCCGGGTTCAGCTTGATCACCATATCGTAATCCCTCATGATCTGCTCATGCTCATAGGCTCGCTTATTATCCTTCAGCATAGCGCTCCGGAGGTCCACCGAGGTGTTGGCGTTTACCTGCGACTGTGCGGACTTACCAATATTCAAGTTCATTCCCGAGCCACTCAAGTCGTACGTATCCTTGCTAGCCTGCTGGGATTGGGTGTACATCAATTGCTTATAACGTTCCACGGCACGATTGAAATAAGCCATCGTGAACGACGGGTCTCGCTCGATCGCTTCCGAGAAATTCTTGATCGCCTCCGAGAAATCCTGCACCAACATGAAGTCCATCGCACGGCCAAAATAAGCGTTAGCGTTGTTCGGATCACGCTCGATCTCCGCCGAATACTCGTCGATGGAGGCAAAATGCACGGCGATTTGATCCTCAGTCAAAGCGGCCTCCTCGTTCGTGATACGCAATTTACGCTTCAAGACCATCTGGCCATTGTAATCCTCCACCATCTTGTCGTAATAAACAAGTTTCTTTACGGGATCCGCCTTCTCGTAATAGGTCAAGACAAACTGGGGTTCCATATCCACATGGACATTCCGGTCTTGTACACGCCCACGGACCTCACTTTGGTATTTACTTTTACGCTCCTGCTCCTTATCGTATACCACCAAGCGGTTGAACTTATCGATATTCTTATCGGATTGCTCACGAGTATTCTCCTCCGAATCGTCCGTCTTGGCATCTCCGTTCACCGCTGTATTGGAGCTAGAAGACGATGTCTTCGGGAGCTGTCCGTTCTTGGCCTGCTCCTCCATCTTTATGGCTGCCCAATAATCACGGTCTGCCCCCACGTTATCCCCTAGCTTACGCTTTGCTTCCGAACGGCTCACAAAGCCTGGCAGGAAAGTAGGATATTGCTTCAAGACCACGTCGTAATCCTGCACGGCCCCCCGGTAGTCGCCCGTCTCGAAACGGAGCAACGCACGGTTGTAATAAGCCATATAGTTATCTGGCTCTTGCTGGATAACGACATCGAAGTCTTCGATAGCACGGTTATTATCCCCGACTTGGAACCGAAGCAAACCTCGGTTGAATCGTGCGATCAAGTTCCGGCTATCCATGCTGATCACCTGATCGTAATCGGCCATCGCACCTCTCAAGTCATTCATCTGATAACGAACTAGCCCCCGGTTAATATAATATCCGCTCTCACGGGTATCCAGACGTAGAGCCTCGTTCAAATCGGCCAAAGCGTCCTTGTAATCATCCATTTGATAATGAAGGATCGCACGATTGCCATACGCCGGCGCATAATAAGGATCCATCTCGATCGCCTTATTATAATCGGCCAAGGCTTTCAACGTATCCCCTTTCTCCAGATACATAGCGCCCCGTGTCATATAATTCATGGAATATTTCGGATGGGCGGTCATTAAATCATCGAATGTCTTCTCCGCCCCGTTATAGTCTTTTTGCTGGAGAGAAGACACCGCCATATTCACCAGCATCTGGCGGTCCTCGGGTTTGAACTCAAGTCCTTTCTGGTAATCGTCGATCGCCTCGTCGTATTTCTCCTGGCTTTGACGGGCGATGCCGCGAGCGTAATACGCTTGCGTTAAAAAAGGGTTCCGCTGAAGACATAAAGTACAGTCTTCCTCGGCCCCCTTAAAATCGTCCAGATTTATTTTCGCCACCGCACGGTAAAAATAGGGTTCCGCCAACCAAGGTTTGGATTTGATAACCTGATTGAAGTACTGAATGGAAAGAACATAATCCTCAAAATAAAGGGCGTTCCTGCCAATGGCCAATACACGGTCCGTATTAATCTGCGCAAAAAGCGAAATCGTAAATATCTGTAATATCAAAAAGAGTGTTGCCTTCTTCATCCTATTAAAAATGATTGAGAGGCAAAAATAAGTAAATTATCTTACTTAGACTCTATTTTTACCATTAAATGATTCTTCGTTATCTTATCGCCCTCTTTTACATTGAGCTCGACAACGACTCCCGATATGGGAGCGACCACCCGGTTCTGCATTTTCATCGCCTCATGGATTAGCAGAAGTTGCCCGGCCTCCACAGCCTGTCCTTCCTCTACCATAATCTTGATAATCGTTCCGGGAAGATGAGAAACCACGTCACCAGCCGACGGCTTATGCCACATCGGTCGGCTCTTATACTTCGCTGTCAGCAACGTCTTATATTTACGTGCCGTCACCACAAAGTCTACATATTCTTCTTGCTGGTGTTTCTTTTCCATACTCTCATCAATTTAGAACGGAGGCAAACCGTGCTTCTTGGCCGGTCTGTATTCCTCTTTTAGAATGGAAAGCTTCAGTGCGTGTAGCAATAATGAACGGGTTTCTTTCGGTTCGATCACAGAGTCGATAAATCCCTTGGAAGCCGCCACGTACGGGTTCGCGAATTTCTCGATATATTCTTTCACCTTCTCCTGACGCATAGCGTTCTGATCTTCCGCCTCCATGATCTCCTTGCGGAATATGATGTTAGCTGCGCCTTCCGGACCCATAACAGCGATCTCTGCGCTCGGCCAAGCGAACATGAAGTCAGCGCCCAAGTGACGGGAGTTCATAGCTATATAACCTCCACCGTACGCCTTGCGCAAGATAACCGTGATCTTAGGAACAGTAGCTTCCGAATACGCATACAGAACCTTAGCCCCATGACGAATCACACCCGCATGCTCTTGATCTACGCCCGGCAGATAACCCGGCATATCCTCCAACGTGATGATAGGAATATTGAATGAGTCGCAGAAACGGATGAAACGAGCGGCCTTGTCAGCGCTATCACAATCAAGCACGCCGGCCAAAACCATCGGTTGATTGGCAACGAAACCTACCGTTTCTCCTGCCATACGACCAAAACCGATCACAATATTAGCGGCCCACAACTCTTGAATCTCCAAGAAGTCCGAGTCATCGACGATACATCTGATAACGTCTCGCACATCATACGGTTGTTTCGGGTCCGCCGGAACTACTTGCTCGATATTCAGCATAGCGGACGGCTCTTTCGGCTCAACCACTTTCGCACGCTCCTGATTATTCCAAGGGATGAAGCTAACCAAACGTTTCACCTGATCGAAACATTCTTGCTCGCTCAAGGCATAAAAATGAGCGTTACCTGTAGTCTCCGCATGAACACGTGCGCCACCAAGGTCTTCCATAGAGATATCCTCACCCAGCACGGTCTTGATAACGTTCGGTCCCGTGATAAACATCTTAGAGATGTTCTCAACCACAAACACGAAGTCCGTCAACGCCGGAGAATAAACGGCACCACCGGCACAAGGACCGAGGATCAAGGAAATCTGAGGGATCACGCCCGAGGCGATCGTATTGCGATAGAATATTTCACCATAACCAGCCAAAGCACCAACACCTTCTTGGATACGTGCGCCACCCGAGTCATTGATTCCGATGATCGGACATTTCATCTTCAACGCATGATCCATGATCTTGGTGATCTTACGAGCATGCTGCAAACCTAACGAACCACCGGCAACCGTAAAGTCCTGCGCATAGATGCAAACCGGGGCACCAAAGATCGTACCCGTACCAGTAACCACACCATCACCCGGCAGAACCTTCTTCTCCATACCGAAATCACGGCCATCGTGTTTCACGAACATGTCATACTCATGGAAAGAGTTCTTATCCAACAAAGCCAAGATACGCTCCCGGGCAGTAAGCTTACCCATCGCCACTTGCTTTTCGATAGCAGCCTCACCACCGCCCATCTCGATAACGGCTTTCTTTTCCCTGAGGGCCTCAATGTTTTTACTTAAATCTGTCATATTGATTATTTATAGATTTATTATTTACCAACGGCTTTTGCCCGGTAAGAGCAACGAACCGTCCCTTTAATAATACTATTTAATTTGCCTTTGTTCAATTGGCGGCGAATAGCGGAGACATTGTCTATAAAGACATGCCCCGTCAGATGCTCGCACTCATGCTGCACGATACGGGCGGCGAAACCTTCCACCACTTCCTCGTGCTCCTCCCAATTCTCATCCCAATATCTCACACGAACCGTTTTCGAGCGAGACACTTTCTCGTGTATACCCGGCAGGCTCAAGCAGCCTTCCTCCATAGCTATTTCCTCCTCGCTACGTTCCAAAAACTCGGGATTAATCAACGCACGCTTGAAACCCTTGCATTCAGGGAAGTCATCTCCCATCACATCACCGTCTATAACCACCAAACGGATAGACAAGCCCACCTGAGGAGCGGCAAGCCCTACCCCATCAGCATTATACATCGTTTCAAACATATTGGCAACCAACTGTTTCAAGTCGGGATAATCTTTAGGTACATCCTCAGCCTCTTTTCTTAGTACGGGCTGACCATATAAAAATACGGGTAAAATCATAAGTTATAACTGATATTTTTTACTTTCTAAATAAGCTTGCAAAATAATAACGGCGCTAATCTCATCAACCAATCCTTTATCTTGCCGTTTCTTTTTCTTTAAACCGCCTTCCAACATGGCCTTATGAGCTAAGACCGACGTGAACCGCTCGTCGTAATAAGTTACCGGGATACTTGGTATCGTCCTTTTCAGATGGGTCACGAACGCCTCCACATACTTCATGTTCTCAGAAGGCTCATTGTTCATTTGCTTCGGAAGCCCGACCACAAATAAATCCACCGGTTCCCGTGATATGTAATCCGACAGGTATTTCACAACCTCTCCACTTGGGACTGTCGCCACGCCGTTAGCGATCATTTGTAAAATATCCGTAGCGGCTATCCCCGTACGTTTCCGGCCGTAATCTATTGCAATTATTCTTCCCATCGAGCGCGAATATAGCATAAATATAAATACAGATTACACAAATCCGCAAAAAGTGTGCAACAAATCGGATCAATATGCATTCTTCTCTCCCTTGAACATATTCAGTACCGTAACCACAATAATCTTTAAATCAAGGAAGAACGTCCAATTCTCTATATACCACACATCTCTCTTCACACGTCCTTCCATCTGCTCCAGCGTCTTGGTCTCACCTCGGTAACCGGTGACTTGCGCCCACCCCGTTACTCCCGGTTTCACCAAATGCCGCACCATATACTTATCGATCAACGCCGAGTACTGCTCGGTATGCTTCAGCATATGCGGACGAGGGCCTACCACGGACATATCGCCCAGCAAGACGTTCACGAACTGAGGGAACTCATCCAAATTCGTCCGGCGCAAGAAATCGCCGATCCGGGTCTTCCGGGGATCATCCTTGACGGCCTGCAAGGTATCGGCCTGCGCGTTCACCTTCATCGTACGAAATTTAAAACATTCGAAGTCATGCCCATACAATCCCGTACGTTTCTGCTTAAACAAAATCGGGCCGGGTGAGCTTAACTTGATCATTATACCGACCACGATGTACAGGATCGGATAAATCGTGAGCAAAATCACCAAAGAGAAAAATATATCGAACGTTCGTTTCAAGAACCGGTTATAGGCGGATTGCAAAGGCTCTCGGCGGACCGTCAGCAATGGGATCGATTCCATCACCTCCATCACCATACTCTTCTTTACATCCCGGTAAAACTCGGGCACGATATAGAAGCGCACCATCTTCTTCTCGGCGAAATTCAGAAGCCGTACGATCTTTCCGTTGTTCGTACCCGGCAAGGTACAATAAATCTCATCGATATCATGCTCCAGCACATACGCTTCCACCTCGCTCGTCTTGCCCAAGTAATTAGGTAAAACGTCTTTCAACGAGTCATTGTCATCAAAAAATCCCTTTACGCTAAACCCATAGCTCAAATCATCTTTCATGACTTGGTAAAGCTCCATACCATTCTTTCCGGCCCCCACAATCACCACCTTCTTAAAGTTATAGCCTTTTCGCCTGTACAACTTTAAAGATAGGCGCACCAAAACCCGCCAAAGCGAAAACAAGATGATAGAAACCCCGTAATAGACCAAGAGGAAGGTTGCCAGAACATCTCCCACATTCAAGAAGATCAAGCAAGTAGCGAACAAGAAGATAAGTACGGTAACCAATCCGAACGCCCGTTGCACGATCTTGTCGATAAACACGACCGCCTGATGCAATTGAATCGGGATAAAATATAAAGAGAAGAAATAACAGAAGTTCAATAACAGAATAACCTCTCTCAAATTATAGGATATCGCTTCCGTGTATTTCGGGCCAAGCAGATGAAAAACGGCCATAAACAAAAGATTCAATACGATCAAATCTCCTACACCAATCAGCCATTGGATTAAATAACCATGTTTTTTGTTCAATATCATAGCAATTCGATAAATTCTCACAAAAGTAAGTATTTTTCGGCGCAAAAAAAAGGCCGCACTTAGAAGTACGGCCTTTTTAAAGTATTAATTCGTAAATTAATTATTAGCGCTCATAATTACTACACGGTTCCAGCTATTTTCGCCATAAGGTTGTTCGTCCGAACCTCTCCACTCGATAGTGATCTGGCTAGAAGAGATACCGTATTTATCGATAAGTTCCTTAGCGACCGCTCTAGCACGTTTCTCAGAAAGACCCATGTTATAATCAGAAGTACCCGTCTTCTTGTCAGCGTAACCAACTACCTTGATCGGAGCGTTGTTGTTCTTCATGAACTCAGCTGTGTTATAGATATTGATCTGCTGGTTCTTGTCGATCTTAGCGCTGTTGATGCGGAAGTAAACCACATTGTCAACGTAGTTATTTACAACTTCAGTAACTGTCTCTTGGCACTCAGGGCAAGAAACCGGACGTTTGCTCAACTCATCGTTAGCAGCACGCAAAGAGTTGATCTGGCCGTTCAAGTCGTTCAACAAAGCGTAATCCATCGGCTCCAATACCTCGAAGTCTGTCTTACCCAATTTGAATGTCAAACCAGCGCTCAACTGAACGATACCATCTGTCAGGTGATTCATCTCGACGCGGTTAAACTGCTCGTTCAACAAAGAACCTTGGATCTCAACGTTCAAATCAACACGTTTGCTCAAACGGAAAGCGGTTAAGATACCAGCGTTCAACGTAGGAGACTCCGTTCTTGGACGATCATAAGACTCTGTAGTCTTGAAACGCTGCGCATAACCAAAACCGACCCAAGGAATCAAGCGGAACACTTTAGATTCTCTGTAAGGAGCCCAAAAGTTAGTAACATCCCACAACAAGTCTACATGAGCGGCTACATATTTATTATGTTGCATAAACTGTGCGCCATCACCTTCAAAACCGTGGATAATACCACCATTTAACTGGGTACGGAATCCTAAATACGGATTAAACCACTTACCAAAAGATACTTGTGGAGCGAAGTTTAAACGATTCTTGAAATCAGCCTCTCCATTTTGGTCTCCTAACAATACGCTGGCTCCACCCGCAATTGAAATAAACCAATTGTCGCGAGCTTTATTCTTCTTGAAATTAGTCTTATAACCAGCCTCATTGCTGAACCCCACCTGCGGTTGATATTCCTGTGCTGTCACAGAGAATACAAAACCTGATAACAAAGCTAAAAGTAAAACCTTAGTCTTCATATTTTCAACATTTTAATTAAACAATCAATTACCTAATATCTTAAAATTGGCACAAATTTAACTCTTTTTGTAATTACAACAAATAAAATCTTCAAATTGTTTCGAACTCACTCGAAATAGTTCAAAATTTTATAGCCCCCCTCTTTCAGATAAGACTCCTTCTTCATTAGTTTTATATCGTTCTTCATCATATCCTCAATTAAAGCCGCTAATGAATACTCCGGTTCCCACCCTAAACGAGTACGTGCCTTCGTAGCGTCACCGATCAGCAACTCTACTTCCGTAGGGCGGAAATACTGCGGATCTACTCCCACAACTTCCTCACCCACACGTTTCTTAAAGTTTTCCAGATAGGCATCACCAACCTTCTTGACGAACAATCCCTCGTCTATCGACTCTATGATAGCGACCTCGTCTATCCCTTCTCCTTTAAAGCGGATTCCCACGCCAATTTCCTCAAAAGCCATACGGATAAAGTCCCGAATCGTGGTAGTAATCCCGGTAGCTATGACATAATCCGAGGGTTCATCTTGTTGCAAAATAGCGTACATGGCACGCACGTAATCTTTTGCGTGTCCCCAATCCCGTTTGGAGGAAAGATTACCCATATAAACCTTTTTTTGCATACCCAAAACGATACGTGAAACCGCCCGGGTTACCTTACGGGTCACGAATGTCTCTCCCCTTAATGGAGACTCGTGATTAAACAAGATGCCATTGGAAGCGTGCATATGATAGGCCTCCCTGTAATTCACCGTAATCCAGTAACCGTATAGTTTCGCTACCGCATAAGGGCTTCTCGGATAGAAAGGAGTAGTCTCCCTCTGCGGCACCTCTTGCACCAAGCCATACAACTCGGATGTAGATGCCTGGTAAATACGCGTCTTCGGGATCAAGTTCAGCAAACGGACCGCCTCTAGGATACGCAATACGCCCAAACCATCCGCATTCGCAGTATATTCGGGAGTGTCGAAACTTACTTTTACATGGCTCATGGCGGCCAGATTATAGATCTCGTCCGGTTGAACCTCGCCAATGATACGTGTAAGATTCAAACTATCCGTTAAATCGCCATAATGCAAAATCAAATTACGGTTTTCCACATGCGGGTCTTGATACAAATGATCGATACGGTCCGTATTGAACATGGAAGAACGACGCTTGATACCGTGTACCGTATATCCTTTCTTGATCAAGAACTCGGTAAGATAAGCCCCATCCTGTCCCGTAATACCCGTTATTAACGCTACTTTGCCCATTTCTCTAATTTTCAATTTTCAATTCTCATTTTTCAATTCCCAAGTACCATTCATAGAGTCGCTTCACGCCCTCCTCGATCTCGATCGTATGGCGCCAACCCAAGGCATGCAACTTGCTTACATCCGTCAGCTTACGAAGCGTACCGTCCGGCTTGGACGAGTTAAACCTCAACTCGCCCTCGAACCCGATCTCTCGCCGGATCAGTTCGGCGACCTCACGGATCGAAAGCTCGATACCCGTACCTATATTAATATGTGTATTCCGGACCTCGCCCTCCTTCTGGCGGACATCCTCGAAATCCACGTGTTCCATGATATAAACAGAAGCGTCGGCCATCTCCTCGCTCCATAAAAACTCACGAAGCGGCTTGCCGGTTCCCCACAGCTCCACCTCGCCCGGACGGATACCCTGTTTATCCAATACGGAGAGTATCTCCGGCTCGGAGGCCTTCCCAGACACGCCCTCTACCGGACGAATGTCCATATCCTTACGCAAGGCCTCCCAATCTCCTGTATGCAGGCATTTCGCCAGATGGATCTTACGGATCATGGCTGGCAACACATGCGAGGTCTCCAGATTGAAATTATCATTCGGCCCGTAAAGGTTTGTCGGCATCACGGCGATGTAGTTCGTTCCATATTGCAGGTTGAAGCTCTCGCACATTTTCAGTCCGGCAATTTTAGCGATTGCATACGGCTCGTTGGTATATTCCAACGGTGAAGTAAGCAATACATCTTCCTTCATCGGCTGTTCGGCATCGCGTGGATAAATACACGTACTGCCGAGGAAGAGCAGCTTTTTCACATTGTGACGGAAACTCTCTCCGATAATGTTCTGTTGAATCTGCAGATTCTTGTATATAAAGTCGGCACGGTAGATACTGTTCGCCATGATACCACCCACAAAGGCAGCGGCAAGGAATACATATTCCGGCTGTTCTTCATCGAAGAATTTACGGACAGCCATTCCATCCTGCAGGTCAAGCTCTTTGTGCGTGCGGCCTATCAGATTGGTGTATCCTTTATCCTGCAAATTCTTCCAGATAGCAGATCCCACAAGTCCGCGGTGTCCTGCTATATATATCTTTGCATTCTTTTCCATTCTATCTTTTATTATTTTCACCACAGATTAACACAGATTTCCACAGAATTTTTTATATCTATAATCTGTGGAAATCTGTGTTAATCTGTGGTGAAATGAAATTCATTTAATGTTTGGTAGCAATCATCCGCTTCACCTTTTCCATATCGTGGCGAACCATGATACTTACCAGTTCTTCGAATGATGTTTTGCATGGATCCCATCCTAACAATGTTTTTGCTTTAGTCGGGTCACCCAGCAGTTGTTCCACCTCTGACGGACGGAAATATTTAGGATCAACCTCTACCAAAGACTTTCCGGTAGCTACGTCGATACCTTTCTCATTCACGCCTTCACCTTCCCAACGAAGTTCGATGCCTGCTTCCTTGAATGCCAGCGTTGCGAATTCGCGTACTGTGTGCATTTCTCCGGTAGCAATTACGAAATCTTCGGGAACGTCATGTTGCAGGATCAGCCACATACATTCGATGTAATCCTTGGCATATCCCCAGTCGCGACGTGCATCCAGATTACCCAGATACAGTTTGTCCTGTTCGCCCTGTGCGATACGTGCGGCAGCAAGCGAAATTTTACGGGTAACGAATGTCTCGCCACGGCGTTCACTCTCGTGATTGAACAGGATTCCGTTTACGGCAAACATACCATAGCTTTCGCGGTAGTTTTTAGTAATCCAGAAACCATATTGTTTGGCTACCCCATACGGAGAACGGGGATAGAATGGAGTTGTCTCTTTTTGTGGAACTTCCTGCACCTTACCGAACAATTCGGAAGTAGAAGCCTGATAGATGCGGGTTTTCTTTTCCAGTCCCAGGATGCGTACCGCTTCGAGCATACGCAACGTACCGATAGCATCCGCTTCGGCCGTGTATTCCGGAACGTCGAATGAAACCTTCACGTGGCTTTGAGCAGCGAGATTGTAGATTTCATCCGGTTGCACCTGTTGAATAATACGAATTAACGAACTAGAATCTGTCATATCCCCATAATGCAGATTGATCGTACGTTTCTGTTTCATGTCGCGCACCCACTCGTCAAAATACAAATGTTCAATACGTCCTGTATTGAACGAAGAAGAACGACGGAGTATACCGTGTACTTCGTAACCTTTTTGCAATAGAAATTCGGCAAGATAAGAACCATCCTGCCCGGTGATGCCTGAAATTAGGGCTTTTTTCATACGCTATTATTTAATATAATTGAAAATGTGGGTGCAAATGTCGGCATTTTTTGTGAGCCAGCCAAGCTACTACCCAATTATTTTTCAGCACAGTCATTCAGCACGGTTTTTCCCCATTATTTTGTCGATAATCAAAGCGATAGCTCCGTCGCCCGTCACGTTGCAGGCTGTGCCGAAACTGTCCATTGCGATGTAAAGCGCGATCATTAAAGCCTGTGCCGATTCGTCGAAGCCGAGCATGGATTGCAGAATTCCCAGAGAGGCCATGATAGCTCCGCCCGGAACTCCCGGAGCGGCTATCATTGTGATGCCCAGCATGAAGATAAATCCGGCAAACAAGGGGAAGTCGAACGGTATTCCCTGCATCATCATCAATGCCAGTGCGCAGGCTACGATTTTCAGTGTGCTGCCCGACAGATGAATGGTGGCGCAGAGCGGAATCACGAAACCGGCCACTTCGGCAGATACCCCGTTCTTTTTGGTCTGTTCCAGTGTCACGGGAATGGTGGCTGCAGATGATTGTGTACCCAATGCCGTGAAGTAAGCGGGCAGCATTTTGCTAAGCAATTTGAATGGATTTCTATGCACAAACAATGCCGCAATGGAATACTGAAAAACTAACAGGAAGATGTGAAGAGCAAAGATGACTCCGATAATTTTAATAAACACCATCAGGATGGAATATACTTGTCCCGAATGTGTCATGTTGAGGAATATGCCGAAGATATAAAGCGGCAGCAACGGCAGAATGACGGCACTTATCATTCGTACGATAATTTCCTGAAAATCACGTGCCACGTTTTTCAATGCGTCGCTGTTCAGTGACGCCAGTCCCAAGCCCAAGGTGAAGGCTAATACCAAGGCCGTCATGACGTTCATCAGCGGTGGGATGGAGACGGAGAAGTAGGGGAGGATTCCTTGTGCTTCACTCACTTCTTCAAGCGGCGCTCCCGGTTCGATGAGTGACGGAAACACGGTGACTCCTGTGAAGTAGGAGAGAAAGCCTGAAAAAAGAGTAGCGAAGTAGGCGATCAAAGCTGTCACGAGTAGCATTTTTCCTGCGCCTTTTCCGATGTCGGCAATAGCCACAGTAACCAGTCCGACGATAATCAATGGGATAGAGAAATTAAGAAATTCACTGAAAATGCCATTGAACGTAACAAATATTCGCACTAGCGGAGCCGGGAAAACTGTGCCGATGGCAATACCCAAAATGATGGCAATTACGATGCGTGCCAACAAACCGATTTTGATCTTCTTCATCCTTGATTTTATTTGTAGACCACAAAAATAATATTTTAATCTAAAATATTGCGAACAAATGTGCATTTCAAATGTTACTAAGATAAAGAATATTCAAAATATACAAGTTATGGCAAATCAGAATAAAACAGATATCGGACTTATCGGCTTGGCTGTGATGGGCGAGAATCTTGCTTTAAACATGGAGAGTAAGGGGTGGCACGTATCGGTTTATAACCGTACGATTCCCGGAGTAGAGGAAGGAGTGGTAGATCGCTTTATGAATGGTCGTGCAAAAGGTAAAAACATCGAAGGATTCACAGATATAAAAGCATTTGTAGATTCGATAGCTATTCCCCGTAAGATAATGATGATGGTTCGTGCCGGAAGTCCGGTTGACGAAC
>OGPY01001859.1_pt1 | contig 14532 bp, 10 predicted proteins | sample 1553121 | NCBI WGS metagenome assembly OGPY01 (sample SAMEA2580004, study PRJEB22360) | human gut metagenome
CCCATCATCGCATAAGTGACGAATGTCCCTCCCAACGAATGTCCGACTAAAATCCTGTTATTTCCCGCATGGTATTTTTCTTGGATGAAAGGGATTATTTCATTCGTTAATGACGAGAGCATTTCTTTTCCATGTCCCGGGTTGTCATATCTTTTTACCGATAAGGAATCTGTGAAAGGCGGGGTCAGCTCACTTTGCCTGTTTGAATTAAATATTCCAACAATAATACAGGGTATGTTGGGATGTGTCAACTCGAATGTTGAACAAAATAAATTGAATGTGGGGGGATATTGTGCGTCTAAGACATAAATAGCGAGTAAAGAGTCACTTTTAAGGCTACCATCTACTCCGCTTAAATAGACTTGCATTTCACGGGTCTCTTCAAAATAGTCTGAGTTGTAGATATATCGACTCCCTAATGCCTGCATCAAGTAGAAATCGGCTTGCGCATGTATCCGGCATATTCCTGAGAATAATACGATAAGAAAGAGAAGAACTGTTTTTGTTTTCATAAATAGTGATATAAGAAATCCCCAAAGATAACCTGTTAAAGTATACTTTGGGGATTGTGATTAATGTAAGTTAACGTAAAAAGAGTGTTAATAGTTCTTTTCGATCAAGTCGTTGAAATCTGTTTCCTTTTTTGGAATCTCGAAGATCCAACCATCAGCATTCGGATCCTTGTGCAAGAAACCACAGAAAGTAGCGTCAAAATTAGACCCGGTTCTATCCAATGGCAAACCTAGACGTTTCAAGTCGAACCAACGGAAACCTTCGCCCCAAAGTTCGATACGGCGATGTGTCATGATCTCATCCGCTAGTTTTGCGCCTGTGTTACCCAAATCCTTGTACTCTGGATCACGTTCTTTCAACAAGGCTTGCAAATATTCCTTTGCTTTTGCGTCTTGATTGGAACGAGCGAAAGCCTCGGCTGCAGTCAAATACATTTCGCTGATACGCATGAAGGCAAAATCACCTACAGCATCAGCTGTAGAGCGTGCCGTGAACTTGCGGTTCTGATAAACACGCTGGTTGTAAGAAGTTGCGGGTACTTCTGCCTTTCCTGTCGGATCCCACCATTGACGGCGAAGATCGGTTGGCGACATTAAGTCGTAAGTACTTTGGCTGATACATTTGATACCTGTGCGGATAGAGCTGGAGTTGAAGTTCCAAGACATATACGCATAGAAAGAGTAGAAATAAACCGTTTGGTCATTCTGTGTCATTGCGGCATACATCGCCTCTTTCGTAGCGGAAGTGATATTAGCGAAACCATTCATCAATTCAGACTGAGACATGATCTTACAGCCATCTTTCTCTGCTTCATTGATAGAATTCACTGCGGCCGTAGCTGCGTCTGCGTATTTCTGTTGAGTCAGAAGAGCACGTGCTTTCAATCCGTAAACCGATGCTAGGCTATAATGATTCTTATCATTTGGCTCATAGTCTGCCAATAAGTTCAATGCTTCGTCTAAGTCCCCGTGAATCTTTGTGTACACCTCTTCTACCGTATTACGTGCCATAGGCTCGATTTCCGGACTCGTACGATAAGGAACTCCCGGTTGAGAGTTGTCCTGTCCGTTACGATATGGTTTCGCATAATATTGTACTAGATTGAAATGACTCCATGCACGAATTGCCAAACACTCGCCCTTGATATGGTTCGCAAGCGCTTTTTCGCTATCTGTGAGTTTTGACTCATCGCTAAAGTTATCATTCAACGCTTTCAAGATGTTGTTTGCATTCAAAATGAACTTATAATAAGTTTCCCACTCACCGGAGTTGTACGAACTTGTTGCGTTCGTTGGATAACTCCAGTTTAAGAAACCTTGATGCCAAGTCTGCGTGTCCCATGTCAAATCATCAGCTAACGCTTCTCGACCGATGATGAAACCGGGCTCACCTCCCAAACCTTGGTTGCCTAAGTCTTGAGATACCATCTTACGATGAATACCGTTCAGTGCAAGATAAAGATTGTCGAGCGAAGTGGATACTGTCGTGAATGAAACGTTCTCGGTTGGGATTGTATCCATATAATCGCTGGAACAGCTTGTGCCGATCAGAGAGCCACTTAGAAGCAGTCCTGCTGCGATGTGTTTGAATAATTGTATATTTTTCATATCTTTTCCTTTGTTTGATGTATTATGAATTTAGAACGATACATTTAAACCGATCGTAAAGTTCTTAGCCGGCATATATTCATTGTAAGATACTCCGGCATAGTTAGCTTGCGGATTCAGACCTTGACGGGCTTTCAACATGAATAAGTTCTCTGCGCTGACATTGACGCGTGCACTCTTGATGTTGATAACGTTTAGGATAGACTTAGGCAAGTTGTAAGCCAAAGTGACAGTACGCAAGTTCAAGTAATTTGCGTTTGTCAACCAACGTGTAGAATAGGATTGTCCAATGCTAGTCGCATGACCTGAGTTATTGTCCAAACGAGGTACATCTGTGATCTGGCCCGGAGTTGTCCATGCGTTATGTAGATCCGGTGACATCGCATAACCGAACTCACCTACATCCATCAATCCTCTATAACTCGAGTCAAGCACCTTGCCTCCTAATGAATAAGAGAATACGGTAGAAAGGTCGAATGCCTTATAGCTCAAATTGATATTGAAACCACCATATACTTTCGGAACGGCAGAACCACTGAAATCATATTTCGCATAGCTATAAGAGTTTGTCAATACTTGACCATCTTTCTCTACAAGTGTCTTTTTTACCGCATCTTTAATATTACCATTCGCATCGGTGTTGTTTTCGGCATCAAAGATATACAATCCATCTCCGTTATCAGGATTAACACCCCACCATTGACGTAACCAGAACTCATAGATTGAATGTCCCTCCATCAATTTCTTAGAGTCTTTGATGATACCATCTTTCCGGTTGGCATCAGGCAGACGAGTCACCTTATTATTGATGAATGTAGCGTTTGCGCCGACTGATAATTTCCAATCTTTTGATTTTAATACTTGGTAGTTTAAGTCGATTTCCACCCCTTGGTTACGAACTTTACCAATGTTTTGTACGATCTTTTCGACACCACTGGATAACGGTTGGCTAACATTGAATAACAAGTCTCTGGAGGCCTTACGGAAGAACTCGACCGTACCATTCAAGCGACCGAACAATCCGAATTCTAAAGCGACATCGGTAGAAACCTGTGTCTCCCATTTCAAATTATTGTTTGCCATAGTCGGGAAGTAGAGACCTGCTTCCAAACCGTTGTTGATACCCAAATTATACAAGGTTTGATAAGGATAGTAATCCTGTTGTGTGTCATCATCTGTATAATAGATGGCATCGTTTCCGGTTTCACCGTAGGATGCCCTCAGTTTCAAATTGTCCACCCAAGTCAAGTTTTCCATGAAATCTTCTTGGCTGATACGCCAAGATGCTCCGAATGACCAGAAGTTACCCCAACGGTTATCCTTGCTAAAGCGAGAGGAACCGTCACGACGATACGAGGCTGTTACATAATATTTATCATCGAAATCATAGTTCAAACGAGCGAAGTATCCTTCTTTCTTATATTCGCGTGTATAAGAATCCATTGAGCTTATGCTTACGAAGTTACTGTACTCATACGTTCCGGAAACGATCTCATTAGTCTTCATACCGTAGTTATATTGTAAACGGTAGCTATAGTTCTCATGGCCTAACAAAGCTTCGATGTTATGCTTACCAAAAGTCTTTGTGTAATTAATCAACTGGTTGAATGTCTGTGTCAAGAAGTTTCTATTTCGGATGTTCAAACGTCCCGGTCCTGCGGTTCCGTCACCTACCTCTGGGTTCTCATATACTCTACGGCGTTCATCCTTATTGTCAAATGCGTAGTTCACTGTTAAATTCAATCCTTCGATCGGAGTGATCGTTACATAAGTACGGGCACTAGAGTTTGTGGTAGACATCAAGCGATCGTTCCACAGGGCCTCAGCGATACCGTCGCGTCCATTGCTGGAGATACGGGCTCCTTCATAATCGTAGGTATATAAAGCCGGATCAGTAACTACGTTTCCTTCTTTATCCAAATAAGCCCCTGTCTCAATATCATGCTTATGTACCGGATAGATCGGTGCCATAGAACGAATGAAACGAGATAAGTTACCATAACCAGCGGAGTTGCTAGAAGTAGAAGTAGAATAATTGGAGTTTGTACGACTTAAACCTAAATTCAATCCACTCTTGAACCATTTCACCGGATAGATATTATAGTTCAAGCGTGCGTTGTAACGCTCAAAGTCTGTCTTAATCATATATCCCTTATCATTCAGATAGCCTATGGAAGCATATGTGTCGCTCTTTTCTGTTTTTGTATTGTAGCTTACATTATATTCTTGGCGATGTCCGGTGCGGTAAGCGGCATCTTCCCAATCAAGGTCCTCACCCCATTTTAAAGCCGAGGCTGATGGATTCAATAAACCGTCTGTGCCCACGATTGCGTCATTGGCGATTCCTACGAAAGGATTATATTTTAATTTGTTGATAATATCTTTAGAAGCATTAGCGGCAGCGTCGGTAGCACTTTGTCCGAGTGACATATTTGCGTTTCTCAACATTTGCCATTGCAAAGGATAATAATCGTATACACCTACTTTTGCGTAATCGTTATAAGCTCTGCTAGACCAACCTTGTGAGATACTCAAGGTAACACCTGCGCCACTGCTGCTAGAACCTTTCTTAGTCGTGATCAAAACCACACCGTTACCTGCGCTAGATCCATACAAAGATGTAGAAGCGGCATCTTTTAAAATTGTCATTGATTCGATATCAGATGGGCTGATAGAAGAGATATCACCACTGAAGATGGCACCATCCACTACATATAAAGGAGCATTATCCGCGTTTACTGAACCAAAACCACGGATCGTTACCTTGGCAGCTTCTCCCGGTTGTCCGATAGAGGAAGTCATTTGTACTCCGGAAGTGTTTCCTTCCAATGCGGAGAGGGCGTTACTCAATGGACGTTTGTCCATCAAAGCGGCACCCACCGTGGATGCGGAACCTGTAAAAGAACTTTTCTTTGCGGTACCATAAGCTACGACAACAACTTCATCTATAGCTTGAGAATCTGAAGAAAGAACAATTCTCATGTTTTGCTGAGCTGTAGTTTCTTGAGTCCGTAAACCTACATAAGAAATAATTAGCTTAGCATCTTTCTGAGTTTCTAACTCAAATTTACCATCTAAATCGGTAATGGTTCCAATAGTGGTTCCTTTTACTACGATGGATGCACCTATAACAGGCTCCCCATCATCTTCATTAATCACTACACCGGTCACCTTCATTTGCTGGGCGACCATACACTGCACTCCCAGAAAGAATGAGAGTAGTACAAGCGTTAATTTGTGCTTCATAGAATGAATTTGTTTGTTAATTAGACACACATTATTTTTTCAAGAGACCATAGTTTGCACAGAACTACAGTTAAAATACTTATCAAAAAAATGTACACACCAAGACTCCTGAAAATCACAGCCGCAAATATACTAATTTTTATTATAAAAAAGCAAACTGTTATAAAACATTCTAAAACTAATATAATATTGATTGATATTGTCAAATTCAATTTAGTTGTACTGGGGATCTTGTTGCATTATGATAGCTGGCAGGAGGGTTTTTTTGTCTTAGCTATCTATCTGTTAATTATGCTGTTAAACATAGTTCTGTGCAGACTAAATGCCTTAATGGATGCTGAAAGGGAAGATGTCCATAAAGGATATCTTCCCTTAAACTTTGTGTGTATAATAAAAAATGAAGTATTAATTAACGTTTATAAACGGATAGGGTTACCATTATAGAAATCTAGAATCTTCGTACGGAAGATAAAATCATATTTGGCCTGTGCCTGTTCCGCTAGACTTTGTGCGTATTTTGTTTTAGCCTCATTAAATTCAAAGACAGTGCTTTTACCTGCGTTGTAACGCTCTTGGGCATAATTGAACGCTTCCTTGCTCGCCGTGACGGATTTGTCGGAAGCCGTATATTTCTCTTGGGAAGCCGTTGCGTTGTAGTACGCTTGCTGGATTTCCTTGTATAACGTTTTCTTTGTATTTTCCATCAGCAATTCCCGGTTGATAATGTTGATCCTTGCGGTACGAACGCTATTGCGTACTTGGAAGCGGTTGAAAAGTGGAATACTCAATGAGAATCCGACGATCTTTTGCCCATTCTGCTTAAACTGCTCGCTAAAGGAACGAGTATCGGCAAATTCACCTCCGGAAGTAGAATGATAATATCCATTGCTGTAACTAGCCCCGAAATTTAACTTGGGGTAATAGCCCGCTTGCGCGACACGCAACATTTTCTTTTGGCTCTCTAGCAAATACTGTTGTTCCTTGATCTGAGGCTTGAACGTAACCGCATGATCGTAAATGTTTTCCGGAGGTAGGATGCTACTCATATTATCAGCCACCGCATCTTCAATTACAGGAGTCTGTATATCGAAACTCCGATCGCTTCGCTCTAGTTCCAGACTTTGCGCCAGATCCAGTAAAGCGAGGTTCACATTGTTTTGCGACTCGGTAAGCGTGACCTCATCTTTCGCTAATTGGGCCTTGATATCATACAGTTGGGAAAGTGGCACCTTTCCGGCGTTCACCATGGCCTCCGTTTTATTCACCTGCTCCTTGTCTAGTTCCACTTGTAGTTGCGCTATTTTCAGTAACTCTTTATTATAAAGTACTTGCAGGTAGTAGGAAGCTATATTGATGGATAGGTCTTCTCTCGCCTTATTCAAGTTCTCGATAGACGCTTTTAGATCAAGTTTGCGGGCGGCGATATCGTTCGGTATTTTTAACCCGTCAAATAAAGGCATGTCCAGATTGATCCCCAATGTGGAATTGGCGGCGTTCTGGTCCACGATCACCCCGGATTTAGACGTGGAGCGTCCGAACTGGAAGCTCTGTCCAAGACTGCCGTTTAGGGCCGGGAGCCAACTGTATTTGCTGGTATGTAAGTCTACCTTTCGGCTTTCCTGTTCCTGCTCCTTTTGCTTTAAGTCGATATTATGCTCGATGGCATATTGGATGCACTCCTCCAGACTCCATTGCTTCACCGCATCCTGAGCGAAAACATAGTTTCCGGACAGGAGGGAAGCGATTGCCAGTATATATAAGTTTCTTCTCATCATACAATCTTTCTTTTATTTCTTATTCGGGTCAATAGCTGCGCCCCGGACGTTATCGGTCGTGGCCAGTCCTTCTTGAACCTCGATCTTGATACCGTCGGACAGACCTACCTTTACCGGATGTTTCTCGAAGACTTGCTCCGGTTGCTCTTGTTTAACTAACTGAACGAATGCGGAATCCCCTTGGAACTCGACCGTGCTTTCCGGGATCGTAAGAACGTCTTCCGCACGTTTTAGCACGATCTCGGCGTTGGCGCTATATCCCGCACGGATGAAAGCATCTTCGGGGATCGTCACGGCTGCCTTGATCTCAAATTGAATGGCTCCGTTTTTCTCAACACCTTTGGGTGATACATATTCTAGCAAGGCCTCGAACGAACGGCTTTCCATGGCTCCGATCGTAAGCTTGATAGGCATTCCCTCGTGAATGCGCCCGATCTCGGTCTCGTCTACGTTTCCCTTGAAGATCATGTCATTCATGTTGGCGACTGTGGCGATTGTCGTACCGTCGTTGAAGTTGTTCGCTTGGATAACGGAGTTACCTACTTTCACCGGGATATCCAGTATCATACCGGTGATGGTACTACGGATCTGCGTGGTACTGGCTACATTGGAGTTCTTGGCGATACCGTCACGAATAATTTCCAGTGCGCTTTGCGCATTCTCTTTCTCCTCGACCGCCTTTAAGTAGTTGGCCTTCGAGAGATCGAAATCCTCTTGGGCGATAACACCTTGCTTGAACAGCAGTTCATCTCTCTTATAGGTTTCCTCCACCTGTTTAAGAGATATATCCGCTATGTTTACGCGAGATTCGGCGCTATTTAGCTGTACCATCTCCGGTATGACCTTGATCGTGGCGATAATCTCCCCGGCCTGTACCATCTGTCCCGCTTCTTTCCTTAGCTCGGAGATGATACCGGATATCTGCGGCTTGATCTCTACCTCGTAGCGAGGTTCCACGCTTCCGGTGGCCACCGTCTTGGTCTCTACCGTATCCCTTTTGGGGGTTACGACCTCATAAACGGTTATTACCGGTTGCGCCTTCTTCCATAAGAAATAGAATGTGCCTATTACCGCCGCACCTACGATCGTTAATAAGATAATACGTAGGATTTTCTTTACGATGCGATTCTTCATGATTATATAGTTTTATTTTAATTATCGATTCGTTATTATTCATCTCGGATGGCATCTATCGCTTTGATCTGCATGGCTCTCCATGCGGGAATCAGTCCGGCCATAAAACCGCTTATCAGTAGTACCACCGCGGCGGCTACCGCTGTTTGGATGTTTACGCCGGGATTCAGCAAGGTCGGATCGTTCGTTGGATTGGCGGACAATATCTTATCCAACAAATCCAAGAGGAAGACTCCGGCGCTTAATCCCAGTAAGCCCGCCAAGGCAGTCAGCACCAAGCTCTCGCTCATGACTTGCGAGATGATGTCGAAAGGCTTGGCTCCCAAAGCCCTTCGTACGCCTATCTCCCTCGTGCGCTCTTTTACCGTTACCATCATGATATTGCTGATACCAATAATACCCGATAGCAAGGTACCCATGCCGACCAGCCAGACCAAGATGTCGATACCTGTAAACAGTAGATTGAATGTCTTGAATTGTGCGGCGATATTGACTACGCCTATCGCCTGAGGATCGGTCGGTGCGATCTGATTTTGCGTCTTCATGATATTCTTGACCTGCTCGATCGTCGTCTCAATCGGATATCCCGGTTTCACGCTCAGTGCGAGGAAATGCAGGATGTCGCCTTGGTTCAAGGTCTGCTGCATGGTATTGAACGGAATGAAGACGGTTTCTTCTCCCCGGCCGCCCAGATTCAGGCCCGATGCCCTTTGGTTGACCACTCCTACTACTTGGTAGTAAAGCCCGTTCACCCGGATATATTTGCCGCAAGGGTCCTCGTTGTGGAATAATACCTCATTGATCTTCGTGCCGATCAAGCAAACCTTGCGCTTTTCCCGCATATCGATCTCATTCAATAAACGGCCATAGTATAGGTCTTGCGTATCGATATTGAAGTAAGCCGGATATATACCTTTCACGTTGAACGTTCCGGTCATTATCCCGTAAACGATATTCTTTTCCGAGCGGTTGCCCCAAAGGATGGGGGAGATATCCTGTACGCTAGGTACGTCTCGTATGATGGCGTCTATGTCCCGGTTCCTCATGTTCCAGTTTCGCCCCTTGTTGAATCCTTGGTAGGGTTCGCTGGTGCGATCGGCGTAGAAGAATAGCGAATTCGTCGCGAATCCGTTGACGCTCTTGAACATGGCGTTCTTGAATCCCGATCCGGTACCCAGCAACAATACCAGCATAAGGATTCCCCAGAACACGCCGAAGCAAGTCATCAAGCTACGTGTCTTGTTGCGGGTGATGGTTACCCATATTTCTGTCCATCTGTCTATGTCAAACATATCTTTTCGGTTTATTCTGTTCTCATGGCTTCAATAGCGGATACATTCACGGCTTTGCGAGCGGGGAAATAGCCCGCCAGCACCCCGGCTACGACCAGCACCCCGGTAGCGGCCAGCGATATCCCTAGGCTGACGGTCGGGTGCCGGAATAAGGTAAGATCCTCGCCGGGATTTCCTCCGGATGAAGCGTTGTTCATCCCGCTCATCGTCATGCCATAGTCGATTAGCTCCGTCAACCCGATTCCCATCAGCATCCCGATGTAACCGAATATGGCGGGGGGCATGATGGACTCTACGATGACAAGCTTCAATATCGAGGCCGGTTTCGCCCCGATCGCCTTCCGGATGCCGAACTCCCGGGTCCGTTCGCGTACGGTGATCAACATGATGTTGCTAACCCCCACGATACCAGCCATCAAGGTGCCGATACCTACGATCCAGATGAAGAGCAAGATACCGTCTGTCATCGTATTGAACATACGGATCTCATTGCCGGTCATCCACATACCGATGGCATTCTTGTCTGTCGGGTCGAATATGTGCTTACGGGCCATATACGACCGGAACCTGTTCTCGAAATCCTTGCACTCTTCTTCGGTGGAGACCCCGTTTACCGTAAAGTAAATGGAGCCGAACCCGAAGCCTTTATTATAAAGTTGTTGCGCTACGGTAAACGGTATATATGCGGGTGCGTTGTTACTCTTGTCGTCATCATCATAGATACCAACAACTTGATACATCATATTGCCGCATTTCACGTATTTACCCAGCGGGTCCTCGTTACGGAATAGCACTTCCGCCATACGGGGGCTTAGTATGATTACCTTGCGTGTAGCGTTCATATCCATCTTATTGATGAAGCGCCCGTTCTGGCTCGCTACATTAATATATATAATGGAATTGTAATCCTCGGATACGCCCCGCAGGTCGCCCACGATGTATTCTTCCCCATACGAGATGGTATCTGTTTGCGAAATGGTAGCCGAGCAATATTCTATTTCCGGGAATGCCATCTTGATGCCGCTGAGATCCGCTTCCTTGAACTCGATCCTGCGGTTCGTGGGGTTACCTTTATAAGGCATGGTGGTATAGCGCCCCCAAACCTCCACGGTATTGGCGGAAAACCTCCGGAAGTTGAATATGATGCCGTTTCTCAACCCATTTCCCGCTCCCAGCAGGGTAATCAGCATAAAGATCCCCCATGATACGGCGAAACCGGTCAAGAAGGTACGGAGCTTGTTTTTCTTTATCGTGCTCCATATTTCCCTAAAATTGTCAAAATCAAACATGCGATTCTTCGTTTACGGTGTATTCAATCAATCCGTCTTTTACCCGGATAATCCGGTCGGTAGCTTCCGCCACGGATGGCTCGTGGGTAACGATCACCATGGTCATACCTTCTTGGTTTACGCTACGGAGGAGTTCCATCACTTCCACGGTCGTGGTACTATCCAATGCCCCGGTAGGCTCGTCGGCCAATATGACCTGCGGCTTGGCGATCAAGGCACGTGCGATGGCCACACGTTGCTTCTGTCCGCCGGACATCTCGTTCGGCATATGATCCGCCCAATCCTTCAATCCCACCATGTCGAGATATTCCAGTGCCATGGCGTTTCTCTTCTTCCGGCTTACGCCTTGGTAATAGAGTGGGAGAGCTACGTTCTCCACTGCGTTCTTAAACGAGATTAAGTTAAATGATTGGAAGATGAAGCCGATCATACGGTTCCTCAGCTCGGCGGCACGGCTTTCGCTTAGATTCTGAATCAACTGTCCGTTTAATAGATAGGTGCCCGTGTCGTACGTATCCAATATCCCCAAGATATTCAATAGGGTTGACTTCCCGGAACCGGACGCTCCCATGATAGATACCATCTCTCCCTTCTCTATATCTAGGTCGATACCTTTCAAAACGTGCAGTGGGGCTCCGTTAAAGTACGTTTTGTTTATTCCTTTCAGTTGAATCATCATATTATGTAGTTACTTTATATATTAGACGTACAGTTTGCTAAATAAGTTACACTGTTGGTGAACACTTTTATCATCTGGTTACAAATATATGTTTTACTAAGATACCTTGTATCGCAAGGTACTGCTAATTATGTAATATTAACAAAGAGGTCTTGATTATAAGTAGATCCTTGTTCCTTTCCTCTGTATATTTTAGGCTAAACAAGCGGCTGTCTTACCCAATTCATAAGGATACATTCATCATGCACCAACTGATGCATGATCTTCTAACGGCTGTTGGAAGATCATGCACCAACTGTTAGATGATTATGCAACAGCCGTTGGATAATCTATACTTAAAGATGAAATCGCTAAGGATTCCCTGTTATCGGTCTAAAGGTAGGGGAGCGGGAAGCTAATGATTCTTGATGATTTTGCGGTTCTCTCGGGGAGAAAAAGGTACTCTACTTCTAAATTTATGTTGCAAAACAGTTAATTTTTTATCGATGTGTGCGCTAAAACATATAAAAAAGCTTGCTAATTTGCAGAAAATCGCTATATAATTTGGTAGAAAGAAGTATTTGGTTTTATATTTGCACCCGTTAAAGGCAAGTTAGTGTCTCTTTAGCGAAAGAAACATGCTTGTTTACGATCCTGAAAATCAGGAGTCGGGAGTTTGTCCCCCGGGAGATTCCCCCGATTAAGTTTAACGTAAAATTGAAAATATGAAGGTAAGAGCTTATGTTCTCATCGCATCGGTAGCGTTATTAGGAATGTCTGCCGGTTCGAAAAAGGCGAAACTTACCGAGGGTGTGAACCCCGGTGATCTAGCTCCGAGAATAGAGTTTTTGGGAAACGACGCTAAAGCCAGTTTCCACAACCAATTAGGACGTTATACATTGCTCAACTTTTGGGCGGCTTACGATGCGGAATCGCGGGCTCGTAACGTGCAATTGGCGAATGAGGTTAACAAGTTTGGTCCGGACAAAATTGCGATGTGTTCGATCTCTATGGATGAGAAAGAATCTATTTTTACCGAGACGGTAAAGATTGACAAGTTGGATCTGTCAACGCAATTTCACGAAGGACTGGGTAAAGAGTCAGAGTTGTACAAGAAGTATGATTTAAGAAAAGGTTTCAAGAACTTCTTGATTAACGACGAAGGAGTGATAATCGCCGCCAACGTCACACCGGAAAAACTGACCGAGATTCTGAAAGCAATTTAATCAGTATTATTTAGCAAAGAGGGCTGTTCCACTTCAAGATGGGACAGCCTTTTTTTATCGATTCACAAGTTTTCGTTTCGAGATGATGAAATAGCATGTATAGTCTGAGAAGGAAATGTACGCTTTCTTTTTAAGTCCGTGTTTATTATTAACTCTTTTTGATTTATTAACCCTAATGGATAGGGTGATTGAGAAGGTCCTCTGTCTTTACTGTAAATGAACAACTAACATCCTATAAATAATGAGATCTATACTTTTCTTTATTTGTTTGATCTTTACCTTTGAGGGACAGGCGCAAGAGGTAGAAAAATCCCATATGTGGAAAGTAGAACTCTCCGGTGCCTTGAATAATAATTCAGCATGGGAGGTAGAGCCATCTGTTACTTATCTACCGATTCCTTATGTGGGAATTACTATGGGGTTGCTTTTCTGTAATACGATTGAGAAAGATAGTTATACGGGGTTTTCAAGAGATAATCAGTGGTTCTGGGATTCAGATGAGAGTAATCCGGGCTGTCATTTCTTTGCGTTACGTCCGGCCATCCAGTTAGTAACTCCCGCTTTTAAATTCGGGAAAGACAAGGATACGGGACTCTCTTTGGTCGTTTCACCCGGATTAACCATTCCTTTGCCTGTCAATCAAGAGTTTAATATAAGCTATGTTCCAAACACTCCCGGGGTATGGATACCTCAAAAATTCGATCATATAAAGAACAAGGGAGGTAAATCGTTATTTTATCATATTAAAAGTATGTTGAGCCTCGATATAGACCAGCGGTATATATTCTCTTTGGGGTATATATTTTCGAATTTTGATTTATATAGTGGAGGGCGAAACTTCATTGTAGAGGGGAAAAGGCTTAGTATGCCTCGGATTCGTTTTATGCATTCATTCTTTCTAAGTATCGGATATCGGTTTTAAATCGTTTCATACATTGTCTTTCTCGTTTAGCCCAAAAAGGGAGAGCTGTTTTTAAGGCTCCCCCTTTTGCATAAGCTTATATATAATAATGTATAGGATTTATCGAATTGCTTCTACTTCTTCCGTACGCAAAGGGATCTTCTTTCCTAATAGACGAGCGCCGTTCTCGGTAATCAGATAGTCTTCCTCGTTACGTATGCCACTGAAATCCTTATATGTAAACAACTTCTCGTAATTGATGAATTCGGTGAACTTGTTCTGGCCTCTCCATAAATCCATTAATTCAGGGATGAAGTATACACCCGGCTCGATGGTCAAGACAAAACCCGGTTCCAGCTTACGTCCCAAGCGCAATGACTTACGTCCGAATTCCGTACTCTTCGGTTGTCCGTTATAACCAACGTATACCTCTCCTAGATTCTCCATATCATGTACATCCAATCCCATCATGTGGCCTAGGCCACAAGGCATAAACATGGCGTGAGCACCGGCTTTTACGGCCTCCATCGGATCTCCTTTCACGAAACCAAGGTCCTTTAAACCCTCCATGATCACTTTACAAGACAACTCATATACATCCACGAAAGGAATACCCGGGCGCAAAGCCGCTACGGCAGCCTCATGGGCGGCTACTTGAATATCATAGATGTCTTTTTGACGGGTCGTGAACTTAGAGTCGGCTGGGATGGTGGACGACATATCTCCGGCATATCCCATCTCAGTCTCGGCACCGGCGTCCAATAATAGCATATCACCGCTCTTAATCATATGACTATGATCATGGTTGTGCAAGGTCTGCCCATTGATCGTGGCGATGATAGGGAAGGAGAGCTGGTAATTGTTGGCGAAAGCGACTTCCGCAACGGCAGC
>OGPY01001872.1_pt1 | contig 14470 bp, 15 predicted proteins | sample 1553121 | NCBI WGS metagenome assembly OGPY01 (sample SAMEA2580004, study PRJEB22360) | human gut metagenome
AACTACGGTAAGAGTGAACGGATCGCCCGTAGGGGTCACCACGGCGGCGAGTATAAGCAGCACGACCACGGCGTGGCGCCGGTAGGACGAGAAGAACGAGCGCGTCAGCAGTCCCGTTTTCCCCAGTAGCCATGCCAGAAGCGGAAGCTCGAAGATTATTCCCATGACGAGAATCAGCATCAGAAAATTGTCCATATAGGAATCGAGCGAAATCTGATTCGGAACAAGCTCGCTGACCTGATAGCCGGCGAGAAAGCGCAGTGTCAGCGGAAATACGAGGAAATATCCGACCGCAACGCCGATGAAAAACATCACGTTGCCGAACAGGAAAGCCGTGCGCGCTCCGCGTTTCTCGCGTTCATACAGGCCGGGAGCGACAAAGCTCCAGAGAAGATAAATGATTATCGGGAACGAGAACACCAGAGCGAGCCAGAAACTTGTCGATATATGGATAAAGAACTGGCTGGCAAGCTGAATGTTGATGAGGCTGACGCTGAAATCGGCGTTGAAGTCGGGGGTGATGCCCCTGACCGAGCCGAGCGACGCAAGCAGACCGTAGAGGCAGAAATCGGGGCGTGTAGGCGCCAGGATTATGCGGTCGAAAATCTCTGGCATGGCCGCGAAGAACACGATTGCCATAAGAAGCACGACGGCTCCGGCGCGCAGCAGAACTCCGCGAAGGGCGTCGACGTGATCCCAGAACGACATCTCGCCAAGATTGCCATCGGCCATCACTTGGCTTTTTTATCGGAAGCCCCGTCGGTGGAATTTATCTCGTCGCTGATGTCGTTCATTCCCTGTTTGAAGGAACGCACACCTTTTCCGAGTCCTTTCATAAGCTCGGGAATCTTTCGGCCTCCGAAGAGAAGAAGAACAACGAAAACGATGATGACGATCTCGCCGGTGCCGAGGTTCAGAAATCCTGGTAGCATATATAAATAGCGGTTGTTTAGCGGTTAAAGATATGTCTTGGTGCAAAGTTAGCGCTTAAAATTCGAAAAATAAGCGTTTGAGTGGCAAAAAAACCTTAACTTTGCAGCCACTAAAAATCATTCACAATTTCGAAATGAGTAAAAAAGCTTTTGTATTTCCCGGCCAGGGATCTCAGTTCACCGGCATGGGCAAGGATCTTTACGAGAATAATGCCAAGGCCCGCGAGATGTTCGACAAGGCCAATGAGATTCTCGGTTTCAAAATTACCGACGTGATGTTTGAAGGCACAGCCGACGACCTCAAGCAGACCAAGGTCACCCAGCCGGCAGTGTTTCTCCATTCGGTTGTTCTCGCTGCCACGATGGGCGACGAATTCAATCCCGACATGGTAGCCGGCCATTCGCTGGGCGAGTTCTCGGCCCTTGTTGCCGCCGGAGCCATGGCCTTCGAAGACGGTCTGAAGCTTGTCGCAGCCCGCGCCCGCGCAATGCAGAAAGCCTGCGAGGCCAAGCCCTCGACAATGGCTGCCGTGCTCGCTCTTCCCGACGAGAAAGTCGAGGAAATATGTGACTCAGTGGAGGGAACTGTAGTAGCCGCCAACTATAACTGCCCGGGCCAGATCGTTATTTCGGGAGAGATTGAGGCTGTCGACGCTGCCTGCGCCAAGGCTCTCGAGGCCGGCGCCAAGCGCGCCCTCCGCCTGCCTGTCGGAGGCGCATTCCACTCGCCGCTGATGGAGCCGGCCCGCCAGGAGCTCGCCGCAGCCATCGAAGCCACTGAGTTCTCGACGCCGCGTGTGCCCGTCTATCAGAATGTCGATGCAAAACCCCACACCGACCCTGCCGAAATCAAGGCCAACCTCGTCGCTCAGCTCACAGCTCCCGTGCGCTGGACCCGCAGTGTCCAGAACATGATCGCCGACGGCGCAACGGAATTTATCGAAGTCGGGCCGGGCAAGGTTCTCCGCGGACTTGTCGGCAAAATCGACCGCAGCGTGGCCACCGACGGCCGTCAGTAATGACAGTCGACTATCAGACCTTACCCAACGGGCTGCGTCTGGCGTTACGACGCCTGACGTCGCCCGTTGAAATTTGCGGCCTCGCCGTCGATGTCGGCAGCCGCGACGAGAGTGCCGGCGAAGAGGGTCTGGCCCATCTTGTCGAGCACACCATTTTCAAGGGCACCGACCGGCGACGTGCGTCCGACATCAACCGGCGCATGGAAGCCGTAGGCGGCGAGCTCAACGCCTATACCACCGAGGAAGAGACATTTGTCTATGCCGTGGCGCCCCGCGGCAATGCCGCCCGCGCCATCGATCTCATCGCCGACCTGATCAAGAATTCGCGTTTTCCGGCGCGTGAGGTCGACAAGGAGAAGGAGGTTGTCTGCGACGAGATAGATTCATATCTCGACACCCCCGGCGAGGGTATCTTTGACGACTTCGAGGAACTTGTTTATGAAGGATCGTCGCTGGCCCATAATATACTCGGCAGCAAAACCGATGTCATGCGCCTCGACGGTTCGGACTGCCGCCGTTTTCTCGACAGGTTCTACACACCGGGCCACATGGTGTTCTTCTATCAGGGGGACGCCCGGCGCGGTGCAATAGAGCGCCTCGTGGAACGCCATCTCGGATCGCTGTCGAATCCCGAGACCGACCGGCGGCGTGTCACACCCGCGCCCTGTGCTCCGTTCGCCATCCGCCGCAGCCGCGGACTCCATCAGGCCCATTGCCTCACAGGGGCGCGCACTGGAGGACTCGATTCACCGTTGCGCCTGGCTACCGAGCTCGTCACTAATATTCTCGGAGGCCCGGGGATGAACTCGCTGCTCAACGTGGAGCTGCGCGAGAAACGCGGACTTGTCTACAATATCGACGCTTCGACGTCGCTTCTGAGCGATACCGGCCTTGTTACAGCTTATCTGGGCTGCGACTATGCCGACACCGACCGCTGTCTGGCTCTGGTCGGCCGCGTATTCGACAGCCTCGTCCGCAGGCCGCTGACGGCCCGCAGGCTTGCCGCCGCCAAGAAGCAGTATCTCGGACAGCTGACCGTAGGCAGCACGAACCAGGAGAACACAGCTCTGGCAATGGGGCGCGCGGTGCTCCGCTACGGGCGCGTCGCCACATTCGGCGAGCTCGCCGCACGAATCGAAGCGATTACCGCCGACGAGGTTCTCGCCGCCGCCGAGGCTCTGCGGAGCGAGGCCTGCTCGTCGCTTGTGCTCTGCTGACAGTATTATCATATTCGGCCTTTTTGTTGGTCGAAAAGTTGAAGCCTGAGACCGAATATCATTCTTTTTTGCTAATTTCGTCGTCATAATGAAGATCGCACATATCGACCTTGGAGAACGTCCGGTTGTTCTGGCGCCTATGGAAGACGTCACCGACCGCTCTTTCCGCCTGATCTGCAAAGAGCAGGGCGCTTCGGCGACCTACAGCGAATTTGTCAGTGCCGACGCCCTGATACGCTCTATCGCCGCCACAACTCGCAAGCTTTCGATAGATCCCGGCGAGCGTCCGACAGCCATTCAGATTTATGGCCGCGATGTAGTCTCGATGGTAGAGGCCGCACGCCTTGTAGAAGAGGCCGGCCCTGACTTCATAGACATCAATTTCGGATGTCCCGTGAAGAAGGTGGCCCATAAAGGGGCCGGAGCCGGAATGCTGCGTAATATTCCGCTGATGCTCGAGATTACGCGCGAGGTCGTCAAAGCTGTCAGGCTTCCGGTCACTGTCAAGACGCGCCTTGGCTGGGACTGCAACAATATCATCATTGCCGACCTCGCCGAGCAGCTTCAGGACTGCGGCATCGCCGCTCTGACCGTGCATGGCCGCACGCGCTCACAGATGTATACCGGCGAGGCCGACTGGGAAACGATTGCCCGCGTCAAGGAAAATCCTCGGATGACGATACCTCTTATCGGTAACGGAGACATAACCTCGGGCGAAAAGGCCCGCGAGGCTTTCGACCGTTATGGTGTCGACGGCATTATGGTCGGCCGGGCGTCGATAGGCGCGCCCTGGATTTTCAACGATATCAACCGCGCGCTCGGTCGCGGAGGTGCCGAACCCTCGATGCTCGACAAATTCCGTCTATTGCGGCGTCAGATTCTCGAGAGCGTAGAGCGCATCGACGAATATCGCGGCATTCTCCATATCCGCCGCCATCTGGCAGCTTCTCCGCTGTTCAAGGGTATTCCCAATTTCCGCCCGACGCGCATCGAGATGTTGCAGGCCGACACTCTCGACAGGCTGATGGGAATAATCGACCGCGTTGAAAATATGCTTAACGAAAACGAAAACTTAGGGTTATGAAGAAAATTCTGACAATTTTTCTGTTTGTTCTGACGGTAATCGCCGCCATGGCCAACGACAAGATTGAGACCTATTCGATAAAACTCTCGGAGTTCAGCCGGCTCAAGGTTGTCGACGCCGTCAATGTCGATTATATCTGTTCGCCCGATTCGGCCGGGACAGCTTTCTTCGAGGCTACGGCCGCGCAGGCTTCTCTGATAGGATTCCGCAATAACAACGGCCAGCTCGAAATTTCGTTTACGACCGAAGTGGCACCGATGACCAAACTGCCTACCGTACGCGTCTATTCGACGTTTCTGACTTCGGTAGAGAACGACGGAGACTCGACTGTCAGAGTGCTCAATGTGGCCTCGTGTCCGGAATTCAAAGCGCGACTTGTCGGCAACGGACGTCTCAGCGTCAGGAACATAGAGGCAACAAAAGTCAAGGCGTCGCTGTCGACGGGCAACGGCACTCTCGCCATAACCGGAAAATGCGATGAAACCGTTCTGAATCTTGCCGGAACGGGCACGATTCAGGCCGATGGACTTGAGGCTGTCGCCGTCAGCTGCCGGGCCGCCGGAACAGGTTCGATAGGCTGCTATGCCACCAAGGAGCTTAAAGTGAAGGGACTCGGCTCGACAAGCATCTTCTATCGCGGCAATCCGAAGATAAAGAAAACTGCCATCGGCGTCAAGATTCAGCCTCTCTGACGCTATGGAGTCCGGGGAAAACACCAGACTTGCGCTGGCCCGCACGATAAAGTGGAACATCATCGACAAGGTGTCGAGTCAGGTGCTCTATGCCGTAACGGGAATCGTGCTGGCAAGGATGCTCTCTCAGGCCGATTTCGGTCTTGTGGGCGCCATAATGGTGTTTCAGGCGTTTGCCCAGCTTCTTATCGACAGCGGTTTTTCGAGCGCTCTTATACAGCGTAAGAATCCTACGCCTGCCGACTATTCCACGGTCTTCTGGACTAATATGGGGATAGCGGTGGCGCTGTATATCGTTCTGTGGTTTCTTGCTCCGGCCATTTCGGGACTTTTCAACGGAGGAGAGCTGCTGACGGTTCTGGCGCGCGCGATGTTCGCCACTTTTATAATCAATGCCGCTTCGATAGTTCAGACAAACAGGCTTATAAAGCAGATGAACGTCAGGCCTGTCGCGCTGTCGAACTCGGCGGGACTTGTTGCGGGAGCGGTCGCAGGTATATGGCTTGCCATTGCCGGTTACGGAGCGTGGGCCATAGTCTGGCAGGCTGTCGCCAACGGCGTTGTCAAGGGAGCATTGCTGTGGTGGTTCGGCGGATGGATTCCGGAGCTTGTGTTCTCACGCCGTTCGCTGAAAGAGTGCTTCAGAGTCGGGGTAGGAGTCATGGGCAGCTCATTCCTTAATACCGTGTTCCAGAATATCTATGCTTTTTTCATCGGTAACCGGGTGGGGCTCGTTGCTCTCGGCTATTATACCCAGGCCGACAAATGGAGCAAGATGGGAGTTATGTCGCTCAGTCAGGTGCTGACATCATCGTTTCTGCCCGTCCTGTCGAAAGATCAGGACGACCCCGTCCGTTTCGCTGCCGCCACGGCGCGCATGAACCGGCTGACGGCTTATCTTCTTTTCCCGGCGATGGGCTTTCTTGCGGTAATGGCTACGCCTATCTTCCATGCGCTGTTCGGAACGAAATGGGACGCGGCGATCGCCCTGTTTCAGCTTCTGCTGCTACGCGGCGTGTTCACGGTTCTCTGTCAGCTCTATAACAATTATATTCTCGCACTGGGGCGCAGCCGCTTGCTTGTCATAACCGAGGCACTCCGCGACGGAGTGGCCCTCGCCGCTATCGTTGCCACGCTCCCGGTGATAGCTCTTTCGGGGCCTGACGATGTTGTCGAGGGGGTGAGGATATTTCTGTGGGGACAGGTTGGTGCGACATTCGTAGCGTGGGCGGCCACCCTGATAATGACAGTGCGCGTTGTCGGAAGCCATGCATCGTGTCGGGGTTTCCTCCGCGACCTTGCGCCATACGCTGTCATGACGCTGCCGCTTATGGCCGCGATGTGGGGCCTGTCGCAGGTCATCGCCAACGTCTGGTTTCTTATGGCAGCGCAGATCGCCGTTGGAGTGGGCCTGTATATGGGGGCGAACGCTCTTCTCGGTTCGCGCATTCAGGCCGACGCGATCGCTTATCTTCGCGGGCGTCTGTGAGGTCAGAACATCAGGCCCGCGTTAATTGAAAATTCCTGTGAGTTAGTCGAGTAGTAGTTTATTCCGGCGCCGTCGGTCGACAGGAAGTGCCGGTTCGGCGTCAGGCCGACAGAATATACGACCGAGAAACGGAATATCTTGACGTTGGCGATCAGAGCCGCTTCCCACAGGCAGTTGACCCTCTGCGGAGTGCCCCGGTCGAAGGCTACGTGGTAGCCCGGAATGAGGGAGTTGGTCGGATCGATGATTTTCTGGACAAGTCCTACGGTCAGCGCCGGCCCTGTCGCCACGCTCAGCGCGCACGACCGGCTCAGTCTGTAGCGATACATGGCGTGCACCGGGAAATAAAGCCCCACGAGTTCGATCCGCTTTGTTTCGGCGTCGTTCTTGCATGAATATACTTCGCCGAAGATTCCGGTAGACAGGCCGATGCCGCGATAGAACACCGGCTCGAACGGAACTCCGAATCTGATGCCCTGCATCGGGCCTCCTTCGCCGAAATAGTTGACCCGGTTCCGGCTTCCGCCGCTCGAATATGTATACCATTTCATCGAGTAGCTGACGCTGAAGCCCCAGAGCCTGTCGCCGATCCAGTTCAGCGATCCGGCCGAGGCAGCCACGGCTGCAACGCAAGTCAGACAACATAGAATTATTCTTCGCATAGCAGGGAAAGTTTACTTTATTAGCGGTGTTCGATGGCGAATCCGTTACGGCCTGTGCCGCAGAGCGGACATCTGACGGGGGCTTTTCTGCCATGCTCGGAATATCCGCAGACCGGACAGATCCATTCGACAGCCTGTTTCAGAGTGCCGGAGACGCTGCACTCAAGGCTCCCGGCAAGATCGGCGAACAGCTCTTCGTGGTTAATCTCGGCCTTTGAGATGCTTTTGAAAAGCATGGCTATATCCTTAAAGCCTTCGTCGAGGGCTGTCGATGCGTAGCTGGCATATATGTCGCTCCACTCGGCGCGTTCGTTGTCGCGAGCGCGGCAGAGGTTTTCGAGAGAGTTGCCGGCGATGTCGGCGCGGTATGATGAGGCGATTCTGATGTCGCCCCCTTCGAGACGGCTCAGCAACAGACGGCTGTGGGCCAGCTCCTGCCGGGCAACGTCGTCGAACGCGCGGCCGATCTGTTCGTAACCCTCGGTGCGCGCAGCCTCGGCATATATCGTATATCTGGCGAAGTCCTGCGATTCTCCGGCGAAAGCCGCCATAAGATTATGCTCGGTTGTTGTGCCTTTTATCGTTCTTGTTTCCATGGTTGTCGTTTTAAGGAAATTGTGGATCAGTTATTATTTATATAAGTATGTGATTTTATATAAATAACAACCGCAGAACCCGTGTTGTTCGGCTCTGCGGCATTAAATGATTCTTACGCCCGGTCAGTCGTGGTTCTTGACGGGAACCTGACGATGGAATTCTTCGCGGAACGAGATTATTGTCTCTGTGCGGCCAACGCCGAGGGTCTGGAGCTTGCGGTGGATAAAGTCGAGAAGATGCTCGTTGTTGCGGGCATACACCTTGATGAATATGTCGTATTTACCGGTGGTGAAATGACATTCTACAATCTCGGGAATTTCCTTTATTTTCTGCACGATTTCATCGAAACGCGACGGGTCGTTAAGGAAAAAGCCGATGTAGGCGCATGTGTCGTAACCGACTGCTTCATGGTTGATGATTGTTTCAAATCCCTTAATTATGCCGGCAGCGAGCAGCTTTTGGATGCGCTGGTGTATTGCTGCACCGGATACATTACACTCGCGTGCAATCTCCAGAAACGGCTTTCGGGCATTGCGCGATAACACGTTGAGAATCTTAAGGTCGAGATTATCAAATTGCTGACGTGACATATTATTATTACGATTTTGAGGTTATTTGCCGCAAATTTAGCGAAATTTGAACAATAGAATATAATATCAATCGCGAAAATTTGTTAAATTAACATCAATGTGATATGAATTAGGAGTTGGGAGTTAGGAATTAGGAGTTGGGGGCGGTTGACGGCATTTTAACGACGGATGTCGCAATTCGTCGGGAGTAGGCGGGGATTTGTGGACGATTTTATGAAAAAGTTACAAAAGGGTGAAAAAATATTTCGAATTATTGTTGGAATATAAAATATTGTTGTATATTTGCAGCGTGGACGTAGGTCTACACTTAGAAATGCAATCTATTTCTATCCTGTCAATATTTATCCTGGAAGCGGGGAGCAGTGATGCTTCCCGCTCTCATCTTATCACCGACGGATTGTAAGATTTGTAAGTTTTATAGGATTTATATAGGGAAATGAAGTAACTTTGCGGAAAATAACCGAGTTATGAGTATCGCCGACGTTAAGCTGCTTGAATTTCCGCGCCGAAACGATCCGCGCGGCAATCTGTCGTTTGTCGAGGGGGGCAATCATGTCCCTTTTGACATCAGGCGTGTGTTTTATCTTTATGACGTGCCGTCGGGAGCGATGCGCGGGGGACATGCCCACCGCATTGAGCAGCAGGTTCTGATAGCTCTGTCGGGGAGTTTCGACGTGCGTCTCGACGACGGCCGAGAGCAGATGACCGCCACGCTGAATCGTCCCTACCGGGGTGTGCTGATTCCGCCCGGGGTGTGGCGCGAGCTCGAGAATTTCACAAGCGGGAGTGTCTGCCTGACGCTTTCGTCGATAGATTACGACGAGAGCGACTATATCCGCTCTTACGCTGACTTTTTAGCATCGATAAAATGAAGCAGTATTCGTTTCTTGATCTGCGCGCTGTTGTAGAGCCATACGCCGACGAGCTCCGCGAGGCCGCCTTGCGGGTGATCGACAGCGGCCGCTATGTCGGTGGCCCTGAGGTCGAGACTCTCGAGAGTCAGCTCGCCGGGCTGCTTAAGGTGCCGTATGTGGTAGGGGTCAGCAACGGGCTCGACGCCCTGCGCCTGACGCTGCGTGCCTGGGTTGAGCTCGGATGCCTGAAGCATGGCGACGAGGTGATTGTTCCGGCAAACACCTATATAGCAAGTGTGTTGGCTGTTACCGACGCCGGACTGACGCCTGTGCCTGTGGAGCCGTCGATCGAGACTATGAACCTCGACACGAGTCTGCTCGAAGCTGCGCTGACGCCACGCACGCGCGCCGTCATGCCCGTGCATCTCTACGGCAATGTGGTCTGGGACAGCGCTCTGGTCGACTTTGTGAGGCACCATGACCTGCTCGTGCTCGAAGACAATGCGCAGGCTATCGGTGGCCGCGCTCTCGCGCCGGGACTGTTCGGCAGCGATATGGCGGGCGCTCTGGGCCACGCAGGTGCCCTGAGCTTCTATCCGACGAAGAATATAGGAGCATTGGGCGATGCCGGAGCCGTCGTCACCCACGACGCCGAGCTGGCCCGCACGGTCAGGGCGCTTGCCAACTACGGCAGTGACCGACGTTACCATAATATAATGGCGGGCTTCAACTGTCGGCTCGACCCTATGCAGGCAGCTCTGATCGGAGTGCGCCTGAAGCAGATCAAAGAAGAGAACGCCGACCGCTTCGCCCGACCTCTGGCTTATACGCGCGAGCTCAACAATCCGGTGGTCATAGCGCCGGGAGTGTCGCGCGAGGTAGTCGACCAGGTGTGGCATCAATATGTTGTCCGCGTCACCGGCGGCCGGCGCGATACCCTCGCTGAGGAACTCCGTAAAAGAGGTGTCGCCACCGACATACACTATGCCGTGCCGCCCCACCGCCAGCCCTGCTATGCCACTACGCTCGGCCGGAAAAGCTATCCGGTCACGGAGCAGTTGGCCTCGGAAGTGCTCAGCCTGCCGATAGCTCGCGGCACCGAGGTCAAAGATGCGGCCGATATAGCCCGTATAATAAATGAAATCAAACTCTGACACTATGCCGCGAAGAAAACGCCGCCGCAATCCCCGCCTTGGCGCCGTACTGCTGGCCATTGCCCTTGTAGCGCTATTTATCGGCGGGGCCGTGTTCTACAACAGAATCATGGCGTCGCATTCGGGTGCTCTTCCCGGACAGTCGGGCGCCTACGGCGACCTGCTGAAGGTTGTCGACACTTTCAACCGTCCCGATACCCGGCTGAAATATAAGGCTATGGACATATCGTTCAACCCCGACGACCATATCCCGAACTGGGTCGCGTGGGAGCTTCTCGGCTCGGAGACCGACGGCGAGATTCCGCGCGCACGCTCTTTCAGCCACGACGACAATGTTGACGGATGTGCCTGGCGCGAAGACTATGTCAACAGCGGCTAAGACCGCGGCCCCACGGCCCCCGCCGGAGATATGAAGTGGGATCGCGAGGCCATGCGCGAGTCTTTTCTGCTTACAAATGTGGCTCCGCAGTGCCATGCTCTCAACGGCGGCTCGTGGAAGACGGTCGAGGAACTGTGCCGGAAGTGGGCAGTCAGCGATTCAGCCATCATAATTGTGTGCGGCCCTGTTCCGGGAGAGACACCGATAGAGCGTATCGGGGAATCGAGGGTCAGCGTTCCGAGGCGCTTTTTCAAGGTCGTTCTGTCGCCTTATGTCAGGCCGGCACGTGCCATAGGCTTTGTCATGCGCAACAGCGATGACAGGCAGTATGCGTCGAAATGCTACGTGAGTGTCGATGAGGTCGAGCGGCTGACAGGCTATGACTTCTTTTCGGAATTGCCCGACACGCTCGAGAACGCAGTCGAGGCAAAGGTCAATCCCTACGACTGGGAGGGGCTGAATCTGTAGTCTTCCTCAGCCTACGTGGCCTATTACGGCGGCTGAGCTTCCGTGGGCGCTCCGGCGACATGCCGCGAGGGCTTCGGGCGCTTTTTCGCTGTCGACAACGATAATCATTATTCCCCGGCAGGGTGTATTCATCACAGCCGCTCCCGATTCATGTTGGCGCTGACAATTTCGGTCTCGGCCAGTCGGGCGGCTTCGCCGATACGGGCCGTCAGCTCAGCCGGAAGAGCATCGTCGGCGTTGCCGCCGATGCGCAGCGAAATGGCCAGCCAGCGCGGGAACGCGCCGACGCTCAGAAGGCGGTTTGCGACGGTGTTGACGGCATCGGCGCCGTCGGGAGAAGTAAAACAAGCCGTTGTCAGGGCCGTGCGCTCGGAATGGGCGGCCAATATTGCCACATTGCCGTCGCCGAGAGTGTTCTCGTTGCGGAAGCCGGGCGCGACGAGTCTGTCGACCAGGTTCCGGCATGTCGATTCATTTGCCATAAAACCGGGGAATAATTGTTCATAGCAGTAACATTCCCGCAAGGCCGTCAGTTCAGTTTTCGGGCTTGCGCAACACGAACATCGGCGTCGGCTCGAATCGCGGGAGCGCCATTACCTGAAGGGGAAGATCGCGCACTTCGGGGCGCTCGCTGCCGTCGCCGACGGCTGTCAGTCCGGGGCCGTCGCGCAGAGCGTCGAGCATTGTGCGCACCGCAATCTCGGGAGTGTTGTTGTCGGCGCTGAGGTGGCAGAGAAATACGTGGGCGAGCTGCGGAGTGTAGATTCTGGCAATGAAGCGCGCCGTGTCGGCGTTGTCGAGGTGGCCGCGCACGTTCATAATGCGGTGTTTGAGATATTCGGGATAGGTGCCGTGGAGCAGCATGTCGGCGTCGTAGTTGCTTTCGATCACTATATGGTTGGCTTTGCGCATATAGTATTCCACGCGGTCGGTCACGACGCCCAGATCGGTGGCGATGGCGAAAGCGTGGCCCGACGGGCCGCGCTCGATGAAAAAGCCGACATTGTCGGTGCCGTCGTGGCTGACGTCGAAGGCCGTGACGGTGAAATTTCCGATGGTGAACGGTATTTCCTTATAGATCGGCCGGTGGTAATCCTTGAAGCGGCGCGAGACGTTGTGGCGCCTGAGAATTCCCTGAAGGCAGCGCGGAGTGCAGTATATTCCGATATGCCGGTGTTCCCTGACCAGCGAATATATCGAGCGGATATGGTCGGTATGGTCGTGGGTGACAAGAATGCCTTTCACCATGGCCATGTCGACGGCGTTGCGGCGCAGCACGTCGACAACCATACCGGCGTCGACGCCGGTGTCGATCAGAAAGCCGCCGTCGCTATCGCCCAGATAGGAGCAGTTTCCGCTCGACCCGCTGCCGAGTCCCATGAAAAGCATGGTGTTGTCGCCGTCGCCCAGACGCGAGACCTGCCGACGTCGGCGCGCTATGCGCTCGGCTTCTTCCGAGAGGTCGATGTCGTCGAAGAGACCGGGCTGCAGGTCGTTGAAGAATGAGGGGCGGCGTTTCATTGGGTCAGCTGAAGAGCAGGAATATTGTTGGTCGTTTGTCGTAGTTATAATTCGCCCGGCCCCATTCTGCGAGCGTCATCACTCTGACGTCGGCGCCCGGCCCTGTCAGGTCGCAGGCGGCGGCGAGCCGGAGCGAGCCGGGGAGCGAGGCGGCGAGTTCGGCTATCAACTTGTTGTTGCGGTAGGGGGTCTCGATGAATATCTGGGTTTGCCGTTCGCGCCGGATGCGGCTTTCGAGACGCCGGAGTGTTTCGGCACGCGCGCCTTTGTCGATAGGGAGGTAGCCGTTGAAGGCAAAGCTCTGGCCGTTGAATCCCGAGGCCATCAGTCCGAGAATTATGCTCGACGGCCCGACCATCGGAACAATCGTGTGGCCGTGGCGGCGCGCCATGTCGACAGCGTCGGCGCCCGGGTCGGCTATAGCCGGACAGCCGGCTTCGGAGATGAGTCCCATATCGTGGCCTTCGTCGAGCGGCGCGATCATTGCGGGCAGCTCGGCTGCGGTCGTGTGGGTGTTGAGGGTGAAGAATGTAAGATCGTCGATGACTATGGCGGGATTGCATCGCTTGAGGAAACGGCGCGCTGTGCGCACGTTCTCCACGATAAAGTAGCGTAGCTCGGAGGCCACGGCGATGTTGCGCGGCGGCAGAACGTCGCCGACAGGGGCGTCGCTCATTGTCGACGGCAGCAGCCAGAGTCGCGATTTATTCGAGGCCATAGTCTTTTATTTTGCGGTAGAGAGTGCGTTCGCTTATCTGGAGTTCGCGTGCCGCTTCCTTGCGGCGTCCGTCGTGGCGCTCGAGGGCGCGGCGAATGGTCTCGCGTTCGGTCTGTTCGAGGGTAGGCGCCGGCGTGGCGGCCGATTCCTCGCGCGGCTCGTCGGAGATGTTCTCTGGCTCGATAGCGGGAGTGTATGGTACCAGAGCGCGGGCTATCGGCGCGGTGTCGTCGGGCTTACCCGGCTTTCCGCCGCGTTCGTAGCTGTCGAGGCGCTCGCGCAGAGAGGCAATCTCGCGCTGAAGACTCATCAGCATTCCGAAAAGGGCTTCGCGCTCGTGGTCGTAGTCGTGATGGCTGAAACTGTCGCCGACGGTAGCTACGCTCGACGATGCGGCGGGCAGATATGCCACTACATCCTCAGCTGTTATGTCGTTGCCGGCGCCGAACAGCGACAGCTGGTCGACGACATTCTTGAGCTGACGCACATTTCCGGGCCAGCGGTAGCGCAGCAGTGCACGTCGGGCGCCGTCGCTGAAGGTTACGGGATGGGTGTGGTAGCGCTCGGCAAAGTCGCCGGCAAATTTGCGCGCCAGCAGGAGAACGTCGTTGCCGCGTTCGCGCAGCGGGGGCACATTGATCTGAACCGTCGACAGGCGATAGTAGAGGTCCTCGCGGAAGCGCCCTTCGGCGACGGCCCTGGCCATGTCGACATTGGTGGCGGCGACGATGCGCACGTTGCTCTTCTGGACGTTGCTCGACCCGACACGGATAAACTCGCCGGTCTCAAGCACACGCAGCAGGCGCGCCTGTGTGGTCAGCGGCAGCTCGGCCACTTCGTCGAGGAAAATAGTGCCTCCGTCGGCTTCTTCGAAATATCCCTTGCGGGCGGCCACGGCGCCGGTGAACGCGCCTTTCTCGTGGCCGAAGAGCTCGCTGTCGATCGTGCCTTCGGGGATGGCGCCGCAGTTGACGGCAATGTAGGTCGAATGTTTGCGCGGACTGTTGCTGTGGATTATTTTCGGAAAAAACTCCTTGCCCGAACCGCTTTCGCCGACAACGAGCACGCTCAGGTCGATGGGCGCGACGCGCAGC
>OGPY01001880.1_pt1 | contig 14417 bp, 11 predicted proteins | sample 1553121 | NCBI WGS metagenome assembly OGPY01 (sample SAMEA2580004, study PRJEB22360) | human gut metagenome
ATCTTTATATGATGCGGTGTTGTGGTAAGTTACCAGTGACACAACAGCGAGAACTATGAATGTCATGATACCTATAACAGCACCTAAGTTGTAGTACTGGTTATCAACCGTCAGTTTATAGAGCCATGTGACAAGAAGATCTGTCTTTCCGGCAGTCTTTCCAACCGGAGTAGGCGCTCCATTTGACAGAAGATAGATAACGTTGAAGTTGTTGATATTTCCCGCAAATGTTGTTATCAGATATGGTGCTGTGACAAACAACATATAAGGAAGGGTGATCTTGAAGAAGATCTTTACCGGGCCTGCGCCGTCAACTCTCGCAGCCTCGTATATCTCCTCCGGTATGCTCTGGAGAATTCCTGTGACCTGCATGACGGTAAATGGAATTCCTATCCAGATATTGATGACAATTACCATGACTCTGGCAAGTGTTGCATTGCTCCAGAATGGAATAGCATTGTCGATTATTCCGTTATTTATAAGTAATGTATTGACGATACCATTCTGACTGAAGATCGTTCTCATCAGAAGAAGTGATACGAACTGCGGAACCGCTGCTGAGAGCATGAAGATCGCTCTCCACATACCTTTTGCCATGGTTCCTCTTCTGTTGATCACCATTGCGAGTATCATTCCAAGGAAGTAGTTACTGAATGTGGCTGCCACAGCCCAAACAAGTGTCCAGCCAAGCACTGACCAGAATGTACTTCCTATTGCATCACTAAAGTTCAATATCTTTGCAAAATTCTTCAGTCCAACCCAGTTGAATATAACTGTATGTGAACCAAGCTTGCTGTAATTTGTAAATGCCATAAATATCATGAAAACCAATGGCAATATCGTAAATACAACGACTCCAAGTACAGGAAGTGGAAGAAGGAATGCGTGAAGATTGCTATCAAACAGACTCTTCACATCGTCCTTAAACTTTGAAACCTTTTTGCCTTTATCCCACAGGCAATACGCTTTGTATGCGCTCTCTATACTTACTACCCAAAGGCAGATGAATGCGAAAATTATAAACAGTGTTGCCACACCGTACAGGAGCATGAGCAGAGTGTTGTCACCCTGGGTATATTCAAATACACCCTTTGCCTCATTCCAGACCTTCTGCTGTTCCTGACCACCCAGATGGAAGAGATCCACCAGTAGTGATGCTCCATGCTTTATCATAAACCATATAAACAGTACCTCAAGTACCAGGTACGAAAATCCCTTTACAAACTGTTTTCTGACTATGCTTCCAAACCCCAAGATCAGAAATGAAATTCTGGTAGCTATGTCTCCATTTGCCGCTGCCTGTGCAACGGTATATGGGTAATCAGATCTTCGTATTTTCTTTATTTTGCTTTTTTTATTTGTTATAGCCTGAGCCATCCTAACACCTCCGTCTCAAAGTAAATCATTATCTCTTCTTATTACAAGTGCCCCATCACCTGTAGATGAATGGAGCACCTGTTTTTGAAATATATAACTAGTATTTTTACTGTGCTACATCAGTGTTAAGTGATGTGTTGAATGACTCTGTCATATCTGCTGCGTTGTCATGTGTAACCTCACCATTTACGAGAGACTTACCAAAGTTTTCTGCTGGTGTCCAGTAGTTGCCCATCTTAGGAACAAATGGCTGGATGAATGCTGTTGTATCGAATGTTGCATTCTGAGCTGCAACAAGTGCATCGCCCTTAACTGCATCGCTCTCAAGAAGGCTTGTGTTACATGGAACGATGTTTCTTGCTGTGTAGTGTGACTCCTGTGATGCCTCATTTCCAAGGTAGAGTGCAAGTGCAACTGCAACCTGTGGATACTCACAGTTAGGATTTACAGCGATTGCCTTTGATCCTGCAAATGAGAGGAGCTGCTTGTCCTCACCGCCGATCTTGGCTGTTGGCATAACTGCGATTCCGAGATCATCTCCAAGTGCATCGTGTAATGCTGCGTAGTCCCATGATCCTGAGAACATTGCTGATATTGAACCATCTGTCATACCTGAGATACCAACACCTGACTCATCGTTTACAAAGTTCTTGTTGTTTACAAGATCTACCAGGTAGTCTGTAACAGCCTTGCCGTTGTCACCACCGAAGTTGATTCCTGCATCATTGTCTGTACCATCACCGAATAATGTTCCGCCATTTGCAAGGTAGAATGCTGCGATGTACCATGAGTTTGTGAGTGGGAATGAAACCTTACCCTTCTCAAGCATTGTGTCAAGGCTCTTTACATCATCCTCTGTAAATGTCTTCTTGTTGTAGTACATAAACCATGTATTTGTTGTAAATGGCACACCATAGATACCTCCATCAACTGTGATAGAATCTACGATCGCCTGTGAATTTGTTGACTTAACATAATCTGCTGTGCTTCCGCCGAGCTCTGAGATGGCACCTGCATCGATCAGAGTCTGTAACTGGTCATTTGCGAACATGTATACATCTGCTGACGCTGAAACGTCCTGTGTAACAGTCTTTCCTGCATCACCCTCACTACATGTACCATAGTCAAATGTGATATCCCAGTTTGGATGCTCTTTCTTGAATGCCTCACATGTTGTCTGTAACCACTCGCCGTAATCAGGTGACTGATCCTCAGCTGGTCCCCATACTGTAAGTGTTGTCTTGATCGCCTCTTCCTCTGAAGCTGCCTCTGTTGCATCTGTAGCCTCTGTTGCATCACTCTTTGCTGCTGTTGTTGACTCATCCTTTCCTGAATCTCCACATCCTGCCAGCATTGACATTCCCATTACACCCGCAAGTGCAACTGCTGCAAATCTCTTAACTTTCATAACCGTTCCTCCTTAAAAATGTAGTTTTGATTGAATGTTTTTAACACCTTTGCAGTACCTTTACCTTATGTCATTATTATAAGAAAACGTTTCCAATCCGTATATATCAATGATTTTAGAATCATGTTGGATTTTTTAGATATGTTGTTTTTTTGATGGGCGGGCGCCGCTCCGGCAAGAAACAAAGTATAAAAAAAATGTACCTTTTGAGCTTTAATAAGCTTCAAAAGGTACATCCTCTCTTCGTATTTTTTATAATTTTTCTAGTTTTCTACTCTCTTTGGGAAATGGAGCATTACTTTCGTGCCGACTCCCGGGGTGCTTTCGATCTTCACCGCGTACTTCTCTCCATAATATAGCTTGATCCTCTCGTTTACATTTGACACACCGTAGCCATTGGACGACTTGGACAGGATCAGGGCGGCCTGTGTCTTTGTCATTCCAACTCCGTTGTCTGACACAGTGAAATCAAGAAAATCTCCATTCTCCTTTCCCTCTATGCGTATCTCTCCTCTGCCATCAGTCTTGACGTCAATTCCATGTCCTATCGCGTTTTCAAGCAGCGGCTGGAGTATCAGATTCAATGTTTCATACTTCAGAATACTGTCATCTATGTCGTACACCACATCAAAGCTGTTGTCATGCATGGCAAGCTGGATATCAAGATACGACTTGATATTTGCTATCTCATCTTTGACAAGCAGGATGTTTTTCCCTTTGTTCAGGGCTGTCCTGTAGAATGTGGACAGAGACAGGGTGATCCGGCTTATGTCTTCCTGCTCCGCCTCAAGGGCTTTCCAATTGATCATAGACAGAGAATTGTACAGGAAATGCGGATTGATCTGCGACTGCAGTGCATCAAGCTCACTCTTCCGTTTCTCTTCCTGTTCCACGACAATATCATCCATCAGCTGCCGGATCTGGGCAACTGTAGACCGGAGAGTTTTTCCCAGATGTTCTACTTCCATGGAACCTCCTATATAAATATCCGGATCCATATTTCCGGTTTCCCACTCCTTCACAGAATTATTCAGACGGCGCAATGGTTTTGATATTCTTGCAGATACCATCTGATTCAGTATCACCACTGCCAGCACTGTCAGAGCCACCAGAAGAACTACCAGATTTCTCATACCGGTCATTCCCATACTGAAAGATTTCATAGGGACCACACTGACCAGTTTCCATCCTGTATAACTGATGGTCTTTACTGTAACCAGCCGCTTTTCACCATGAAAATTTTCCTTTACAGTAGAATCCTCATATCCTGCTGCCTTATCATTATTTTCCTGATATAATCCCATAGGGATAAGATTTTGCTTCGGATGATAGATGATTTCTCCGTCAGATGCCATCAGATATACATATTCACCGGAAGTATCTGTGTTTGCCTTCTCAAGAAGCTGCTCAATACTGCTGTAATTCATATCAACCAGAAGAACGCCCTGCATGGAACTGCCATTTCTGGTGAGCTCTACCGTACGGCTCAAAGACACCACCCAGTAATATCTGTAAGATGGATCATCAAAGAGATTCTGCACATGGGGTGTGGAGAAATGAAAATTTTCCAGTTCTCCGGCTGCATCCTGAAACCATTTCTGCGACTTTACATCAACACCATTTTTCTCTGTTGCAATAGGAGACGCCTCCGTCAGCTTTCCATCATTTGTGTAACATGCCACACTGATCAGCTTATCTTTATTAGCCTCATATAAAAGAGTCATGGCATCCTCAAGGCTCTCACTTCCAATATCTGTATTCTTGATCACACTATAATACATGGCATCTGAAATACGACGCATATTTCTCAGATAATCTTCCAGATTTATTGCAGTCTGATTGATCAGCTGTCTGGAATTCTCTACTGTAAGATTCTCTGCCTTTTTGCTGAACTGTTGATAGAGCATAACCCCCAAAAAGCACATACAGCATACAGACAGAAGTGTAAAAGAAACCGATATAGTCATCTGCATGCTTCTTATTTTTTTTCTCCTGTGAGATAATAATTTTTTAATCTTTTTCACTGATGCTCCTGCTCCTGCTCCTGTAGCAAAATATGTTTTATTTATCCCTGACTGTTCGCAGTACGGTATTTAGACGGTGACATACTGTACTGTTTTTTAAACGCGTAACTGAAATAATTAGGATCTGCATACCCCACTTTTTCTGCAATAATATAAGTCTTATCACTGGTAGTCATGAGAAGCTCCACTGCTTTTTCCATTCTGTAATCTGTCAGAAAACTGATAAATGTTTTACCTGTTTCTTTTTTAAAGATCGTAGAAAAATATGCAGCACTCACACCCAGTTCACGACATACGGATTCTATAGTAATGTTTCTGTCGCTGTAATGTTCCTGCACATATTCCACAGCTCTGGAAACAAAAGATCTGGTACTTGCCTGCCGTTCCTGCTGAACGGTTTCCTGTAACTTCTCACAGACTTTCAGAAGCCACTGCTCCAGTTCCTTCGGGGATTCCATCTGCATGCACTTATCAAAAGCTTCCCCCTTTTCACCGTAAAATTCAACACTGTCCAACTGATTGTTATTGCAGAAACGAAAAAGTTCTGTAAGAAGTCCCATAATAAAAATCTGATATTTCTGCATAGTAGTTCCATCCTGAAGAAACCTGCATACACAGTGACTGATTTCTGTTTCCAGTTCTTCCCTTGTTCCCATACGGATTCTTTTAAGAATCTTCTGTATTTCCTGTTCCTCCCAACGTTCATCCACATTCTCCATAGGATCAATTTCCGCAATATTGATCGCACGCGCATTTCCATAGATCACGCGATAGGAAACAGCACTCCTTGCACCCTGCCATGACAGCCGGATATCCGGCAGATTGTCACATACATATCCGATCCCTGCAGTTACCGTTGCTTCACATACATGCTTTGCCAGACGACAGAACTGATCCATAAAATCCGTAAACGCAGTAATCTGTTCCTGTTCTTCAAACTGTGTGATTACCACAATATCTCCCAGATACATCAGAATCCTTGATTTCCATTCCCCTTCCATATGTTCTTCTGCCAGCTTTTTCACTGATACCCCCAGCAAAAAAGGATTCATATTCTGTGGAATATCTGTAGTGCTGATATGTAAAATAGAAACTACATAACAGGGGCCGGTAAGATCAATCTGATAGTTAGAAAGATATTTTTCAACCTCCCCCTCAGGAATACGTCCGTCAATCAGAGAGGTATAGAAATTTTCCTGAAGAATCGGAAGACTTTCCATGTAATATTCTCTCAGCTTATCCACATTTCTCTTCTCATCCATCTCCCGCCCTATCTTCTCGTGGATACGCCCGAATACCTCTTTCAGGTTTCTGGCATCAATGGGTTTCAAAATATATTCCTCCACTTCAATCTGAATTGCTTCTTTTGCATATTCAAATTCATCAAAACCTGAAAAAATAATAATCTTGACTGTGCGATAAAGTTCTTTCAGCTTACGACTCAGCGTGAGGCCATCCATATATGGCATCTTAATATCAGTCATTACCACATCCGGCTGTAGTTCCTCTGCCATTTCCAGAGCTTCCACACCGTTGTGTGCATAACCCACAATCTGAAATCCCATGCTTTCCCAGTCCATTTTTTTCATAATAATCTGGATAACATCTTCCTCATCATCCACAAGCAGTACCGAATACTTCTCCATCTCTACACCTGTCTCTACATTTCTGTTTTTTTGTCTCGTAACCGTTCAGTGCCTTCACAATCAGCACTCTGTCAAATAGTTACCTTATTTCTTCTTATGTGAATTCGGAGTTCCGTATTTATCATTCATACGTTTCCATAAAATACCGAATACTACAAACCACACCGCAATTTCCACAACTGCCGCATGGACACTGAAGTACATTAAGATTGCCATAACAAAAGAACCTGCCGCAAGAAAAAGTATCAGCTTTCCTGATTCTGCCACATATTTCTCTTTGTCCTTAAGCTTCTTTCCATTATCTTTCCCTGTGATGGATTCTGTATCATGAAATATCAGCAGACGGGCTGCATAATATCCAAGAACAAGAGTCATCATCAGCGGAATCATTACGTTTGATAAATAACTGTTTCCCATTTTTTATTTCTCCTCTTTTTATTTCGCAGCTGTATATATAAAGAAAGGACCGTCGTACCAAAACGGCGGCCCTGTATGTAACATTATATACTTTTTATTATTTTCTTGCAATGTATTTTCTGATATCCAGTGAAATAGCAATGAAGATGATAACACCAAGTGCGATGTACTGAGCGTATGCATTTACTCCCAGGAACTGAAGTGCTGCTTTCAGGAATTCGAATACTGCAACACCGACCAGAGCGGAAGATACTTTACCACGACCACCGGTTACAGATACACCACCGATAGTACAAGCTGCGATAGCTTCCATTTCATAACCATAACCTAACTGAACAGATGCACCGCCGGCTTTTGCACCCATCATAAATCCTGCAAGACCATACATAGCTGCTGCTTTTGCATAGATAATGATAAGAGTTTTCTTAACCGGAACACCGGCAACTTCTGCAGCCTGTGGGTTACCACCGATTGCATACATATATTTTCCATGACGGGTCATGTTAAAGATAAACCATGTAATAACACCAACCAGGATTGCGATCCATACCAGATAGCTCATTCCAAGGAATTTACCTGTAGCAAGTCCTGTATACTCACTTACATATCCTCCAAGAGGAGTTGCATTTGTATAAATACTGCAGATACCATAAACGATTTCCATCATAGCCATTGTGGAAATGAATGGCGGTACGTTCAGGTATGCGATAAAGAAACCTGTTACCAGACCGAATGCTGCACAGATCAGCATAACGATCAGAAGTGCAAGCCAGATGTTTAACGGTTTCATATCCGGATAGAATTTAGCGGAATAATCCATTTTCTGGAGCAGTGTACCTGCAATACATCCGCCGGAACCGATCATACGACCTGCGGAAAGGTCACATCCTGCTGTAATGATACATCCGGCAATACCAAGTGCGATTACCAGACGGAAACTCATAGTTGCAAGAATATTAGTAAGGTTGTTTGTTGTTATGAAGTTTGGTCTTGTGATTCCTGTGAATACGATAAGGCAAACCATGATGATGATAACACCATAATTTGTCATAATCTCTTTAAAGCTTAATTTCTTTTTACCCATTATTTTTCTCCTCCCATCATCAGAATTTTGTAGCATAACTCATAACATGTTCCTGAGTCATTTCATTTTCCTCTGTAAGTTCTCCGCGCATCTTTCCGTTACACATTACATAAACACGGTCAGACATACCAAGCAGCTCTGCCATTTCTGAAGAAATCATAATAATGGCTTTGCCTTCTGCTGCCAGGTCGTTCATGATCTCATAGATCTCGTGTTTTGCACCAACATCGATACCACGGGTAGGCTCGTCCATGATCAGGATATCCGGATCATTTGCCAGCCATCTTGCAACGATAACCTTCTGCTGGTTACCTCCGGACAGGTTTGCGATATGCTCCTGCATATTCGGAGTCTTGATACGCAGCTTCTTGATACTGTCGTCTACGATTCCGTTGATCGTCTTATGATCAAGCACAAATCCGGCTTTCAGATGTTTGTTATAAATAGAAACACCTACATTATCCTTGATGGAAAGACATCCAAAAATACCATTTCCACGTCTGTCCTCTGTGATCAGACCGATTCCGGCTTTCATGGCATCTGCCGGATGTTTGATATTTACTTTTTTACCTTTAATATAAATCTCTCCGGACTGGATCGCTCTCATTCCGAAAACGCCTTCCAGAAGCTCTGTTCTCTGAGCTCCTACCAGACCACCAAATCCAAGAATCTCACCTTTGCGGAGTGTGAAAGATACATCCTGGAATGATTTCTCATGGATAGAACTTAAATTCTTTACTTCCATGACCACTTCACCTGGTTTATTCTTTCTTTCCGGATATACATTGGTCAGCTCACGTCCTACCATTTTGGTAATGATATCTTCTGTAGTCATTTCAGCTGCAGGCCAGGTTCCTACATATGTACCGTCTCGCATGATGGTGATATCATCTGCAATACGTTTGATCTCATCCATCTTATGAGAAATGTAAACCATGGCAACACCCTTATCTCTCAGATCATTCATGATCCTGAAAAGAGCTTCTACTTCGTTATCTGATAATGAGGATGTAGGCTCATCAAAGATTACCACCTTCGCATTGTGTGAAACTGCTTTTGCAATTTCTACTGACTGCATCTGTCCGATAGAAAGATCACCCAGAAGAGCCTTCGGATCAAAATCCATCTTAACTTCTTTCAGCCAGTATGCTGTATCTTCATACATCTTTTTATGGTCAATTACCTGTAAAGGACCGTATTTCTTTGTAGGAAAACGTCCAAGGTAAAGATTTTCCGCTACTGTTCTTGCCGGAACCGGCTGTAACTCCTGATGTACCATTGCGATACCATATTTCATTGCTTCATCAGGATTATTAACTACAATTTTCTGTCCATCTAAGTAGACTTCCCCGGCATCCATTTTGTAAATACCGAATAAACATTTCATCAAAGTAGACTTTCCTGCACCATTCTCTCCCATGAGAGCATGTACTGTACCCGGACGGAGTGACAGCTGTACATTATCAAGTGCCTTAACACCTGGGAAAGATTTGCAGACGCCCTTCAGCTGCAGTTTGTACTCAGACATATTTCTCCTCCCTTTCCCTTTTCTCACAGAAAAGTACGGGTGCCTTTTAAGTCACCCGCACCTTTCTGAGCAAGATCAATTAAATTATTTTGTCATTTCTTTAATATCAGCTACGTTGTCTGTAGTTACTTTTACGTAATCACAGCCGATGTAGTGTTCATTTTCTTCGCCTGCAAGATATTTAACAGCTGCATCTGCTGCTGAATGAGACTGAGAAATATGATCGTTAAATACTGTACCTGTCATTTTGCCTTCTTCTACTTTATCAAGAGCCTCGGACAGAGCATCTACACCTACAAGGAAGATGTTATCGCCAACTGTACGTCCGGCAGCTTCGATAGACTGAAGAGCACCAAGTGCCATAGCATCGTTGTTACAGAATACAACTTCTACATCATCACCAAACTGGCTTAAGTCGTTAGCAACGAGCTGCTGAGCTGTAGCCTGATCCCAGTTACCTACCTGATCGTCAAGCTGGTTAACTTCAAGTCCGGCATCCTCAAGAGCTTTTACAGAGAACTCTGTACGATATTTAGCATCAACGTTCTCCGGGTCACCTTCGATCATGATATAATCAACTTTTCCGTTTCCGTTCTTATCAATTGTGTCAAGACCAAGATCAGCAATGATCTCACCCTGCATTGTTCCGGACTGACGAGCGTCGCATCCTACATATGTAACGTTCCAGCCATTGTCTTCCCATCTCTTCTCTTCATCTTCGCCTGGCTCACGGTTTACATATACAAGCGGAATATTAGCTGCTACTACTTTATCTGTAATGCTCTCTGCAGAGGAGGAGTTTACAGGGTTGATGATAAGTAAATCTACACCATCAGCAATGAAAGCGTCGATCTGATTGGACTGTGTAGCCTGGTCATTCGCACCATCCTGGATTGTAATGTTGTCTTTAGAGAATCCAAGTTCGATCAGATAGTTTTCCAGTTCTGTACGGAACAGAGTCATGAAGTTATCAGAGAACTGATAAATACAAACGCCAACTTTTTTGTCTGATAAATCTACATCAGGTTTTTCTGTATCATCTGCAGCATCATCTTTCTTCTCGTCAGCTGTTTCCTCTGTTGCTGTGTCATCAGATGCGAATACAGGCATTGCCACCATAGATGATGTGATCATTGCTGTTGCAAGTACTAAGCTCACTAATTTTCTTTTCATTGTAAAAACCCTCCTTGAATTTACGTTTGCTTTGTTTATTAAACACGCAGAGCCTTTGTCAACGCTCACACTCTCGCGTGTCCGTTTGTTTTACTGTGATTGTATTATAACAATTGATTCTTAAAAAAACTATACAAAATACTTCTGTTTTTCTTTGAAATCCTTTTGTTTTTATACAAATTGCCAATGATTTTTTCAGGTTATATTTTTTCTATTGTGATTTTTCCATATTATTTCCTATTATATGTAGCCAAAAAGCCACTCTGCAGATTATTCGTCCACAGAGCAGCTCTTCTTATCTTAATACGTGTTTGTTATTCTGTCCGGAACAATAGCGGACATTCTTATACGATACTTACGGTAATACTACCTTTGATTCTTCCATAGATGCATCTACGTCACTTGTAGAGATCGGTTTTAATGTATAAGTATAGGAATAAGTCTGGTTTGCCGGGATCTGATACTTGTCAAGTGGTTTCGCACCCCATGAGTTGTCTCCGCCAAGACCCATCTGCTTGTAATTCAGTCTCCAGATCACGCTGTCGCTTTCCGGAAGCAGATAAGAGTGAAGGCTGTTTGTCAGCTGCTCAGGTGTGTACTCAAGAGCATTGAACTCAATCGGTGTAAATGATTTTGCAAGCAGTCCGATACCGTCATCATTAGTCATGCTTACCCATCTTACCAGTATTTTACGCACAAAAAAACCAGCTAGATGATAGCTGGTTTTTACTGCACCTTCAAAACTACATACATGTTGACATTTCCTTGAGATTCATTCTTCCTGCGATTCTTGGTCAAGCTGGACAGTGTGTCAGATGAGGCTGAGGATTTTGAACTTTCTGCAGAGCTTATTTCTCCGAAACCGGAGAACCTTGCCTATATGATCTATACCTCAGGCTCCACAGGAAAGCCAAAGGGTGTTATGATCGAGCACAGAAATCTGTTGAACCTGATCGAATATATCACACTGAGCAGAAATACTTCACCGGATGACATTGTGGCAGAGTTTGCAAGCTTCTGTTTCGATGCGTCAGTGATCGATCTGTTTGCACCTCTTACCGCAGGAGCAGTCCTGTATATTTTACCGGAGAGTATCCGTAAGGACGCCATTGCCATAAGCAGATATATAAAGGAAAAAGAGATCACCACCGTAACCTTCCCTACCCAGATGGGAGAACTGGTTACAGAACTTCTGGAGGATGCACCTGCTCTTAAATTTGTTACACTTGGCGGCGAGAAATTCAAGCATTACCGTAACCGTACCTATCAGATGATCAATGGCTACGGTCCAACGGAGAATACTGTTTCCTCCACAGAGTTCTGGGTTGACAAACAGTACGACAACATCCCGATCGGTAAGTCACAGCGGAATATCCGCAGCTACATTGTGGACGAAAATATGAAACGGCTTCCGGTAGGCGCTTCTGGTGAGCTTTGCCATGCCGGACGTCAGATTGCAAGAGGATATCACAATCTTCCTGAGAAGACGGCTTCCGTATTTGTGGAAAATCCGTTCTCCGTATGTGACGAGGACAAACGTCTTTACAGAACCGGTGATATGGTCCGCATGAAAGGTGACGGAAATATTGAATATATCGGAAGAATCGATTCCCAGGTAAAGATAAGAGGATATCGTATTGAACTTGGTGAGATCGAAGGAGCTCTTCTGAAGCACGATAAGGTGAAGAATGCTGCTGTTATAGTGATCGAAAAAGGCGGAAACAAATATATCACAGCTTATTATACTGGTGAAATCATTCCGGAAGATGAGCTGAAACTGTTCCTGAACCCGCTGATTCCGGATTACATGATGCCATCCTTCTTTGTCCATCTTGAGAAAATGCCGGTGACTCCTGGCGGAAAGATAGACAAAAAGGCGCTTCCGGTACCAGAAGTAACCACCACAGCAAGCACAGCCTATGTGGAGCCTGTTACCGCTGTCCAGATTAAACTTTGCGAGATATTTGAAAAAGCACTTGGCATTGAAAAAGTAGGAATTGAGGATAACTTCTTCGAACTTGGAGGCTCCTCACTTACTGCATCAAAAGTTGCTGTTATGTGCCTTTCCAAGAATATTTCCATTGTATATGCAGACATTTTCAAATATCCGACCATCCGTGAGCTTTCTGCAATCGTGGATAACAGTGAAGCATTTGAAAATCCGCAGAGCGAGAATGAATTCTCCAGCTATAACTATAACCGGATCCAGAGCGTGATCAGCGGAAATGTGGAAGAAAACGTAAACCAGGTGACAAAGGAAGAAATTGGTGATATCATGATCACAGGTGCAACTGGCTTCCTGGGAATTCATGTTCTGAAGTCCTATCTGGATAATTATGACGGCAAGGTTTACTGCCTGGTACGTAAGGGAAAATATGAGTCCATGGAGAAACGAATGATGCATATGTTGATGTATTACTTCGATAATCCATGCCAGGAACTGTTTGGAGAGCGTATTATCTGTGTGGACGGCGATATTACCTCGAAAGAACAGGTGGAGAAATTTGCAGATTACAAATTTAACACCATTATTAACTGCGCAGCCTGCGTAAAGCATTTTGCAGCTGGTGATGTACTGGAGAAGATAAATGTACACGGAGTGGAAAATCTGATTGAATTCTGTAAAAATAGTGGACGCAGACTGATCCAGATTTCTACTGTTTCTGTTGCCGGAGAAGGTTCCGATGGTGTTCCGCCAATGTCCAGAGTCTTTAATGAAAACGATCTGTATATTGGACAGAACATCACAAATGAATATATCCGCACAAAATTCCTTGCAGAGAGAGCTGTACTGGAAGCTGTTTCCAGTGGGCTTGACGGAAAGGTTATCCGTGTAGGAAATCTGATGAGCCGAAATTCAGATGGTGAATTCCAGATCAACTTTATTACAAACGGATTCCTGCGAAGCCTGAGAGGATATGAGGCAGTTGGTAAATTCCCAATTGGGGCTATGCACGAAGTTACAGAATTTTCACCAATTGATTCTACTGCACTTGCAGTGTTGAAACTGGTGCAGACAGACCGGAGATTTACCGTATTCCACGCCTGCAACAGCCATCATATCTATATGGCGGATCTGATCTATGCAATGCGGAGCCATGGATTTGACATTGACATTGTAAGTGATGAAGAGTTTGAGGCTGCAGTAAAAGAATTTGCAAAGAACAGTGATGATTCGGATGTTGTTTCCGGACTGATCGCGTATACGGCTCATAATGAAAATGAGATCTATACCCTGGATTACAGCAACCGGTTTACAGCACAGGTTCTTTACAGACTGGATTACAAATGGCCGGTTACAGATGACAGATATCTGGAAAGCGCTATTGAGGCACTTGACAGACTTGCATTCTTTGATTGATTTACGCAACTTAAAGGAGGAAATTGTAATGGAAATTGTAAGTAAGACAGAGGGCAGCAAGGTAACTATGGAGATCACAGGATGGCTTGACACCCAGACTGCACCGCAGCTGGAAAAGGAGCTGTCAGCACTTGATCCTGGTACAACCAGCCTGGTATTTGACTTTGCAAACCTGGAATATATCTCTTCCGCCGGACTTCGTCTGGTAATCGCCGCTTATAAGAAGATGGCAGGCAAGGAAGGCTTCCGGATTGTAAATGTTTCTGATGAAGTGTACGATGTTTTCAGTCTTACCGGATTTGACCAGAAGATCAATATTGAGAAAAAATAAAGGTTGAATTCGTGCATGGCGAAACGTATTGCGGGTCACAGGTAACATTCCGCGAGGTGTTTTTGTAA
>OGPY01001886.1_pt1 | contig 14367 bp, 14 predicted proteins | sample 1553121 | NCBI WGS metagenome assembly OGPY01 (sample SAMEA2580004, study PRJEB22360) | human gut metagenome
CAGCCACAGCTTGCCCCAGTGGCGCTCCTCGCCAAGTCCGCACTCCATGTAGTAAGTCGGACCGCCGTAGTACTCACCTTTTTCGTTGATGTGACGGTAGTAGCAGCCGAGGGTAACCTCAACCTGTTTTAATATCATACCAAGCAGAGACGAAAGCCACATCCACATAATGGCTCCCGGGCCACCTGCTGCAACTGCAGTTGCAACACCGGCGATATTACCGAATCCTACGGTACCGCCGATAGCGGTCGAAATCGCCTCAAACGAGGAAAGCATACCCTTTCCTTCACTTGCTTTGTCTTCTTTCTGGAACAGTTTTCCGCCGGTTCTCTTCATAATCCAGCCAAAGTGACGGAACTGGAAAAATCCAGAACGAACGGTAAAGTACAGACCGGTCAGAATCATCAGCGCGATCAGCGGCACGCCCCAAAGGACACCGTCCAGCCAGTTAAGAAATGCTATCATGTCAAAATCCTCCCTTTTTTCTTTTCCGGCAACAGTTTTCTTCAGACGTATCCTGTAACACCCGTTTCGTCTTTCGTTCTCCAACCAAACAGATTTCCACCCCTGGAACCTTTTGTCACGGTTCCAACTGCAGTACAATAAAAAGAGCAGCGGTCTTCACCACTGCTCCATTAAATCTACGTTCATGAAGCAATAGCTCCTCCACCAGTACGGTGAGAGTGCACAGCCTGTTCGACTGTACCCCAACGCAGACAGTTTTTCGGGAACTGCCCCGTTTCGGCGAATGCTCCTTTCCCTGCCCGTCCCAGACCCCGTTGTCTCAGGACAGCTACTCTTAGCCTTCGCGCCTCTATTGCCGAATATGTATATTGACAGGTATTATCATATGTTTCTTTTCGCTACTTGTCAATCGTTTTTTCGACATTATTTTACAAAAATTTTATATTTTCGAAATTTGTCCTGATTTATTTGACTTTCTTGTCTCCCTCTGACGGCTTCAGCTGGTTGAACTTCCACAGACGCTCCATATAGCCGGACTGCTCTTTGGCCAGCTCTTCCACATTCGGGTTGTAAATGATTCCTTTTACCATTCATTCTCTGTCTGTCATACTGTCCTCCTGTCTGCTGTAGGATCTAAATAAGTATCCCTTCCAGATGATCCATCTCATGCTGGCAGATCTGGGCTGGCCAGCCGGTGAATTTCTGGCGTTGTTTTTTCCAGTTCCAGTCGTAGTATTCGATTTCGATGTTCTGGTACCGCTTTGTTTTCCGCACGCCTGGCAGGGAAAGGCAGCCTTCTTCTGTTTCGTAGGGGCCGCTTTTGCGGACGATCACCGGGTTGAACATGATGATGTCGCGGAATCCGGCGTTTACGATGATGATGCGTTTTTTCACGCCGATCATATTTGCCGCCATGCCGACGCATGCCTCGCGGTTTGCTGCCAGTGTGTCCTGCAGATCTCTTCCCACCTGCAGATCTTCCTCTGTCGCCGGGACGGATTTCTGTCCGAGGAAGAGAACGTCTCTCATAATTGGTTTTACCATTTGTGTTTCCTTTCTCTTTCGGCCTTAAAGGCCAAAATCGTTTAATTTTCTATTTGAATCCACATATCGCACGATGTGCATCCGATTACGTTTTTTCCGCCTTTCTGCTCCAATCGTTCTACTGTTCCGCTGCAGAACGGACAGATCCAGTCAATCTGTTTTCCGGCTTTAACGGCCTGCATCATGTTGACGAATTTTGTCGTATCTACATTTTTCGAATTGCAATTCTGCGTCCAATCACCGGAGAGTACTTTTCGCAATTCGCCGTTTTCATTCAGAATAACGGTGTCGCCCTCCTCGATGTTCCAGTCATACAGCATCTGATCCTCCTGGCGGATGCGCGATTCTGTTCCGTTTTCATCTTTCAAAACAACAACTGCCATGACAGGCTCGTCGGCACCGCGCTCCTCACAGCCGAAATCAAGGTCTTCCTCAATTCGCATTACCTGATATTTCATAAAAACGCCCTTTCTTCAAATATAATTCATGCTTTTTTGTATTCCACACGGTTTTTGCTGTTACAAAACTTTTTATTCCTGAATCGTAAAAATCACAACCCGCTCCCGGCTGTCCCCGCCCGGAAACAGATCCATACAGTCGATCTCATCGAGAAATTCCAGTTCCGGCACCGTCATCAGATACGAGATATAAGCATCCGACGGGTAATAGAAAAACAACTGGATCTCCCGCGGATTTTCGTAGTACGATTCCAGCAGTCTTGTCATCGCTTTTCTTAAGATTTCAAGCGAAAACGGGTTAAAAAAATACACCCGGTCCACTTCCGCAGGAACGGGAAAATTTTCGGCGCTCTCCAGCACAAACTCTGTCCGCGCGCCGGAGACCGCCGCTTTTTTGTTTTCCATTGCCTTCGCATAAATCCGGTCATCATACTCCACACCGATGGACCGGCACCGGGTCTGCGCCGATAAGAAGAAATCCACGCGGCCCTTTCCGCATCCGTAATCGAGCAGCGTATTTCCCTTTCGGATCATCCCTGTGTTTGCCATCCGTTCCAGCACGCAGTATGGGGTCGGCTCATACGGATACCGGTACAGATCCGACCGGCTGTCGTCCCGCCCCATTGTGTGGATCTGAAGCAATCTGTCCCAGCGGTTCTCGTTTTTATCTTCTCTCATCGCCCGTCTCCCGATACTGATACTGTTCAAATAATTCCAGATATTCTTTCTCCACTGCATCAAACGGCCGCACCGCGTAGTCCAGCGTGATGTGAAGCTTCGGTGCATCCCCCTCCTGCGGCTCCTCCAGCAGATTCGTCAAATCGTACCACAGCAGATCATTGTCGATCTGTTTCATCATCCGCTGCTCCTCCGCCGTCAGATCACTGCCAAGATATTTCTCATAAATCACCGAAAGCAGATGGTCCTCGATCTCGCGGTACCGCGGCATCTCCTGCTTTAATGGCCGCGGCACGTCCGACATGTAACACTCGCTCGCGTCATGCAGAAGGCACGCCAGCACCAGCCGCCGGGAATAGCCGCGCGCGGCAGCCTCTTTCGCACAGCAGATGCAGTGCTCTCCCACTGACCAGAACGTCGTCACATGGCCGTTTCCGCGGCAGATCATCGGCAGCGCATGCGCAAAATCTTCCACACAGAGCAGCCCCGGATCAGGATGTACGGGATCGAAGTGTTTTCTTGTATACGTCGTTATCGTACTCATTCTTTAACCTCGCTGTACGACTTTACTGCCGGCTGTCCCGCGTGCGGCTCGCCGATGATTTTTTCCATCCAGACCATATCGTACCAGCGGTCGAATTTGTAGCCGCAGTTGTGGAAGGTTCCCACGAGTTCAAATCCGAGATGCGCATGGAACTCGGCGCTGTTTTTCGTCAGATATTCATCCTCGACCTGCGGATAGCCGATGCAGGCGTAGAGGTTCAGAATGCCCATTTTTTTCAGGCGGTCCGCCAGCTCTTCATACAGTCTCCGGCCAAGGCCTCCTTTTCTTGCATTGTGATCGAGATAAATGGTCAGCTCGCTCGACCAGTCGTATGCGGCGCGGCCGACAAAGGCATGTGCGTATGCATAACCTTCGATTTTTCCATCCTGCTCGATGACGAGGTATGGATATTTTTTCATGATATCACGCATGCGGTTCTCAAATTCTTCCAGAGACGGCACGTCCCACTCGAAAGAAATGACGGTGTATTCTACATAGTAAGCATAAATCTCCAGAATGCGTGCGGCATCCTCTATTTTTGCATCTCTGACAGTAATTGTACTCATAATAAACTCCTCCTCTGACCGTACTGCTTGCGTTTTCTGAACTTTATCTTATCACTCCGCTGAAAAATGGACAACATGATTTCCAGATTTCCTTTTTTTCTAAATTTTTCTGTGCTCTTTGCTTTCTTTCCTGTATAATAAAAGAAACAAGACGGATCACTATTTTTCTTCTTAATGAAAGAAAGGAACGTGCCTATGAAAATTTTAAATCTCGAAAACGAAAACCGGAAATTCACCAAATCCATCGAAAATTTCCACGTCATGGAATATCTCCAGGATTCCAGCGTCTCGCCGATGACTGCCATGGAGGAGTATTACATGAGCAAAATGAATGTGCGCCGCCGCCAGGTTGTCATTGAACTGGACAAGGAGCACTCCGCGATTATCCAGTCCGGTGCGATGCAGTGGATGGGCGGCCATGTACAGGCGACCGCCGGAATCAAAGGGATCGGCGACCTGTTCGGAAAGGCCATCAAAGGCGCCATGACAAAGGAATCTGCCGTAAAACCGGAGTACGTTGGCGACGGATATCTCGTGCTGGAACCGACCTACAAATACATCATTCTTGTGGATGTCGAGAAATGGGGCTCCTCCGGAATGACGATTGAGGACGGCATATTCCTCGCCTGCGACGGCAGAGTCAAAAACAAACTGACCGCCCGCAAGAGTATTTCCTCCGCTGTCCTCGGCGGTGAAGGCTTCTTCAATCTGAGCCTCGTCGGCAGAGGCGCCGTTGCCCTCGAAAGCAACGTACCTGAGGACGAGCTGATCGAAGTCGAACTCGAAAACGACGAACTGAAAATCGATGGAAACCTCGCCGTCTGCTGGTCCTCCAACCTTGATTTCACCGTAGAGCGCTCCACCAAAACCCTCGTCGGCTCCGCCGTCAGCGGCGAAGGCCTCGTCAACGTCTACCGCGGAACCGGCCGCGTCCTCATGAGCCCGGTCGCCCCGACAGATTCCCTGCTGACTGCAACCAACACGACCCAGGCGAACCCCGCTGTGAAGAACAACCTTCCGCCGGAAAATTAAATTCGAATCCTCTCCGCCCCTATGCCTAATACGTATAGAAAAAAGTCAAATTAAACCTCGTTTTTGATTGACACTTTCTTCAAAACATGTTAGCGTAAAATACGCATTTATCTTTACATTCTTAAGAAAAACCATACGATAAAATACATGTTCTGGAGAAAATGATGAATAGAATAAACTGGACTGAACTGAAACCGCAGATTCAGCAGGTCGGGCGATTAAGTCTGCCTGCGATTCTTACACAGATTACTACGATTGCGATGCAATACATTGATTCCGCGATGGTCGGCGCGCTTGGGGCGAATGCTTCGGCGGCGATCGGACTGGTTTCGTCGACGACGTGGCTCCTCAGCGGTACGATTTATGCGGTTTCAGCCGGTTTTTCTGTTCAGGTAGCGCATCAGATCGGGGGAAATCATGACAAGAAGGCAAGGGATGTTGTGCTGCATGGCATCGCGTCCGCGCTTGTTGTGTCGGCTGTTTTGTGCCTAATCGGGCTTCTGATCAGTCATCCGCTGCCGGGGTGGCTCGGCGGTGCGCAGAAGATCCGGCGGAATGCCACGCTCTATTTTATGATGTTTGCCATCATGCTTCCGTTTTCCCAGCTCAACTCGCTGATGTCGTCCTTCCTGCAGTGCAGCGGTGATATGGTGACACCCAGTATTTTAAATGCCGTCATGTGCGTGCTCGATGTCATTTTCAATGCTCTTTTGATTCCGGTTTTCGGTGTCATGGGTGCCGGTATGGGAACGATGCTGGCCTGCGCCGTCATCAGCCTCACGGGTGCCTGGTTCTGTTGTGTCCGCAATCCGCGGCTGCGTCTCCGCCGGAAGGAAAAAACGGTTTTCGATGCGAAAATTCTGAAAACTGCATTCAAAATCGGTGTGCCGGTTGCCGTACAGGAAATCGCGATGAACAGCGCCATGGTTGCTGCCACCATACTGATTGCCCCGCTCGGCTCCATTGCGATTGCGGCCAATTCGTTCGCCGTCACCGCCGAAGGCCTCTGCTACATGCCAGGCTACGGCATCGGTTCCGCCGCGACAACGCTCGTCGGCAGAAGCTACGGCGCCGGAAATTACAAGCTGGCGAAACGCTACGGAAATATCTGCATTGCCATGGGCGCAGTCCTGATGGCCATCACCGGAGGTCTGATGATGATCTTCTGTCCGTTCGTCTTTAGCATTCTGACTCCTGACCCGCAGGTTCGCTCGTTTGCCGCCGAGGTACTCCGCATCGAACTGCTCGCCGAGCCGTTTTTCGGCGCTTCCATCGTTGCCGCCGGAGCCCTCCGCGGAACAGGCGATACGTTTGTGCCAAGCCTTCTGAACCTTGGCAGCATCTGGGTCATCCGCCTCGGTCTCGCGGTGCTTCTCATCACCCCGCTCGGCCTGCGCGGCATGTGGATCGCCATGGCTATCGAGCTCTGCATCCGCGGATTGCTGCTGCTCTACCGCCAGCATACATCGAAATATTATAAACTGCCCGCAGCCTGACTTGGCGGCAGCGTATAGAAAAAGCGCTTATTTGAGATTTCATTCCCGCCTCAAATAAGCGCTTTCTATTTTACCTTATCCCTTGTTTCAATTCACAGTCGGTATTTTCACGGAGTCTGACATGTCGAAAATAGTTCGACTGTGACTTGCCTCATGTCAGTGGAGGATACCGATTTCTCTCCGCCCGCCACTGCCGTTATGTTTCTTTTAACAATTCATCCCACCGCTTTAGAAGCGGGGGACTTCTTGTCTACTGGTGTTAAATTCCGGCATGTACCGGAAGCTTTTCCCTATTATAGACTATTTTTCTCTGCGTGGCAAGCCGTGCCGGAAACAGGAAAAGCCCGCCGGTTTTTGTTTTCACATCTGCCGGCGGGCTTTGGGGATTTTTTACGTATTCTGTTTTTTCGTCCGGGACCTGTTCAGGCTTCCTGCGGTGCGGCAAGATTGGCCACAATCCGCGCCACCTGGGCTATCTCCGGGATTTTTGTGTACTCGGCGCAGCTGTGTACCTGATTCATCGAGGTTGCGATGACAAGCCCTTCGATGCCGTGCTGTGCAAAGACGTTGTTGTCGCTGCCGCCGAAAGTTTTTTCGAATGCAGCGGTCAGGCCTTCTTCTGCAACGGCGCTCTCGTAATGCCTTGCGGCATCGCTTGTCAGCGGCGTCTCATACGCATGGATATTCAGCTTTTCTTCCCAGACCAGCTTCGCACCAATCTTCTCTGCTTCCTGCTGGAAGGTTCTGTGATATGTTTCCAGAAGCTCCATGGCCGTCTCGTGGTTCAGGCTTCGAATTTCGCCTTCGATCACGCAGCTTTCCGAAACGATGTTGGTACCGGAGCCGCCGCCGATTTTTCCGATGTTGGCAGTGGTGCTTTCATCCACGTGGCCCTGCGGAAGCTGTGCGATTGCGCGGGCGGCCGCCTGGATGCTGTTGATGCCGTCCTCCGGGTGGAAACCGGCGTGGGCGGCTTTTCCCTGGATTTTCGCCGCGAAGGAAACGAGTGTCGGTGCCGCGTAGGCGGCTGCACCGATCGCGCCGCTTAAATCCAGAACGTATGCTTCTTTTGCCTGCACCTGGCTGTAGTCGAAGGCATTTGCGCCTTTGCAGTACAGCTCCTCACCAGTCGAGATCAGGATTTCGATCGGGCGGTGCGGTGTTTTGGTCTCGATGAGGTGGCGGACAGCTTCATAGATGACTGTCACACCGGCGAGGTCGTCGGCGCCAAGAACTGTCGTGCCGTCGCTCGTTACGGTTCCATCCTCATGGGAGACGGCTTTTTTTCCTTTTGCAGGCTCAACAGTGTCCATGTGGGCCGCAAAGAGAACCGGGGCTCCTGCAAGGCTGCCCGGAATACGCGCGAACAGATTGCCCGCATTGGAGCCGGTCTGCTCCTGCGTATGATCTTCTGTAAGCGTAACCCCGATTTCGGCGAATTTTATTTTTAAGGTGTCCGCCATCTCGCGCTCCTCTAAGGACGGCGAATCGATAGATACCAGCTCCGCAAAAAAATCAGCAATTCTTTTCTCATCTATCATAATCTTTTCTCCTGCTCTTTGGCTATGTCCGCAATTTAAATAACATACTCAGGCTGCGCCATAATATGCATCTTGCTGAAGAACTCCCGTGTTCTCTGATTCTGCGGATGCTCGAATACTTCTTTCGGTGTTCCGTCTTCTACTACGTGTCCTTTATCAAGGAAGATCACACGGTTCGACACATGGCGGATAAAGTTCATCTCATGGGAAACCAGAAGCATTGTATATCCCTGTGCCGCAACTTTTTTAATAACATCCAGAACCTCTCCAACCAGCTCCGGGTCAAGGGCTGAAGTCGGCTCGTCGAGCAGCAGAACGTGCGGTTTCATGTCGAGGGCTCTTGCGAGCGCCACCCTCTGCTGCTGTCCGCCGGACATATGTTTCGGATAGTGGTTTGCCCATTTCTCCATGCCGACCAGTTTCAGTTCTTCTAATGCAATGGCTCTGGCCTCGTCTTTTTTCATCTTCTTGACAACAATCAGGCCTTCCATCACATTTTCCAGTGCGGTTTTCTTCTCAAACAGATTGAACCGCTGGAACACCATTCCTGTGTTCTGTCTTAAATACAGAAGCTCTTTCGGTTTCCGCTCGGAAAGGCCGATCACCTTGTCCCCGATCGTCACCGTTCCCTTCTCCGGTGTCTCAGGGCGGTTGACGCAGCGCAGAAGCGTTGATTTTCCGGTTCCGGAAGGACCGATGATTCCCACAACATCTCCCTGTTTGATCTCGAGGCTGATGTCGTCGAGCACCACGTTGTCGTTATATTTTTTTGATAAATGATCAATTTTTATCATTTTTCTTACCCTCCCCGTTTGCGGACGCCAGCTCTACCTGGTCCGGAATCCGGATTTTATTTTCAATTACGCGGATGATCTGCTCGATCACCAGTGTTACCAGCCAGTAAATGATGGCCAGTGAAACGTAAACTTCAAAGTAGCGATACGTTCTTCCTCCAATAATCTGGCCCTGTGCGGTAATCTCGACAACGGCGCAGGTAAAGGCAAGAGACGTTCCTTTGATGATACTGATAAAAGAGTTTCCAAGGGTCGGAAGCGCAACCTCAAAGGCCTCCGGCAGAATGATGCGGCGCAGTGTCTGCGGATACGTCATGCCGAGTGCATGTGCTGCTTCGATCTGGCCCAGGTCAACGGACTGCAGGGCCGAACGGATAATCTCAGCCATAAAGCCCGACTGGTTCAGTCCCAGAGCGATCATCGCATAGACGAAACCGGAAATATTGGCAACCGCCAGATTCGTTCCGAACTGCTGGTTGATTGCCTTGAACATCATGGGAATACCAAAGAACGCAACGTACAGCTGTACGATGACCGGCGTGCCGCGGAGCAGTGAAATCAGAAGATTCGTAATCTGCGTCAGCACTCTGATTTTTTTCATTTTGATGATCGCCATCACAAGTCCCAGTCCCAGTCCGATCAGCATAGAAACCACGGCCAGTTCCAGCGTGATCGGCAGCTTTGTCAGCAATTCTGGTATGGATGAAAATACCAGTGAAACGTCAAATAATTTTCCCATGATTTTTTTCCTCTCTTACACGTATTTTTCTACCAGTACACAGGTAAAGCCAAGATTTTTCTTCGGCTTTTTCGGCTCTTCGTCTTTCTTCGGTGCATGGTGGTCGTATACCGACAGGTCAGCGTCCGGATTCAGTTTGTAGCCTAATTTCTCATAAAAGCCTGCGGCGCGGTCCTGGCTCGTGATGACGATGTGATCGACACCGTATTCTTTCAGCCATTTCTCAGCGGCTTCGATCAGCACGCGGCCGTATCCGCTTTTCTGTTTTTCTCTGACAACACAGACACGCTCGATTTTTCCTGTCTTTTCCGCCGGAAATGCGATGCAGCCGGCTACCGGCTTGTGATCTTCTGTCAGCAGAATCGCCTGCAGATCATCTTTGCTCTCGTCCTGTCCGAATTCCAGTTCAATCGGAATGTTCTGTCCGCAGCAGAACGCATCGGTTCTGACGTAATCATATGCTTTGTATTTCCACTCTTCGCTTCCCTTTTCTACCCGGTAAATTTCTGCCATGTTTTTCGCTCCTTTTAGAATCGGGAAACGGATGTTCTCGATCCGCTTCCCGTCTGTTTTGTAATCTCTTCTGTTTTTATTTCGAAAACGATATTCTAGTTTGGTGTCTCATCAAAGTATTTCTCGTCCGGGCTGGTGTCCACGCCGAGATACTCGGTTGTGATCTTGGAAAGAGTTCCGTCTTCTTTCATCTCTTTTAAGGCTTTGTCAACATCCTCGCGGAGTGCTGCGCCCTCTTCGTTCTTTCCAAACAGGAAGTAGGTATTGTTCTGCGGGAACAGGAAATCTTCGGTCTCCTCGTCGATCTCGTTTGCTTCCAGCTGACCTTCCAGTCCGAACTGCGGAAGCAGGTTGTCGATGATCGGTCCGTCGTCGATTGCCACATCAGCGGTTCCATCTACGATATGCTGGTAGCGGACCTGGAAGTTTGCATTGGAATATACGATATTGATCTGGTGATCCGGGTTGTCTGTATTCCATTTTTCCAGTGCATTTGCGGTAAGGCTTCCTGCACTCAGCTCAATTTTGTATCCGCGGTCTGCCAGATCGGTAAGAGAAGTCAGCGGCTCATCGCCGGTTCTCTGAATGTATTCGTTGAAGCTGGTTTTATATGGTAAAGAGAAGTAGTAGGATTCTGCTCTCTCATCGGTATATCCATAGTTGTTGACTGCGATGTCGTACTGACCGCTCAGCACACCCTGCAGTGCATCTGCCTGCTCAATTTTCAGTTCATACTGCGGAAGGCGGTTGAACACTTCTTTTACGATATCGATATCGACACCGGTCAGCTCGTTGTCATCATTTACGTAAAAGTACGGTGCCAGTGTGCCGCTTGTTACAGCTTTGATCACTTTTTTCTCACCGGAATCCGATGCAGAGCTGCCTTCTGCGGAAGATGATGCTGCGGAACCGCTGCTGCTTCCTGCATTTGCTGATGCATTGCTTCCGCATCCTGCAAAGCTTGCTGCCAAAAGGCCCGCCGCTGCCAATACTGCCCAGAATTTCTTTGTCTTTTTCATAATAAAATCCTCCTCATTTCCTCGTTCTTTTCAGTTCCGGCCGCGCCCCGGCTGCCTGAGAGTGTTCCACCAGAGCGCTCCGGATTCTTCTGTCTTATCTCTTTATAAAAGTCCTTTCAGCGGATTAATCGATGCATCCACGGAAAGTACGCCGTTCTTCGGGTTTCTGTCTTCCCATTTCGGGCTGTTCCAGATGGTTTTTGAGATTTCTCCTGCGTAATCCTCGTAGGTCTCTCCCTCCGGATGGCGAAGGAATACTTCATCCGGTGTTTTGCTGAGTGTTCTTCTCGATCCATCGTCTGCCATCAGCTTCTCGAAATCTACTTTTGCAAGGATTCGTTCGTTGTATCCGCGGAAGAGAACCTCGCCTAATTTCTTTCCAGGTCTCGAAAGTGCCAGCACCTGCGGATCGCTTCCGTGACGGAAGGCCGGGATCGCATACAACTCTTTTAAGTAGCCCCAGATATTTTTGTAATCACGAATCGGTTTCTTCACCGGTCCTACGTTGTGGAAGTAGCTGACATCCCAACGGATCAGAGTGACGTAAGCGCGGACATCGCTGTCGGTGATGTAGTCGCCGAACAGGAAACGGTTCGTCTCCAGCCGTTTGTCCAGCTTATCGAGGGATTCATAGAAATCTTCGTATGCCTCATCGTATACTTCCGGTGACTGGCAGAATGCCATGCGGTAATGGCCGTTGTTGACATGCGGGAAGAGCCAGTCGTTAAACTCATCGATCTCTTTCCGGAATTTTTTCGGGTACAGGTCCGGCGCATCTTTTGGCTGGAATGGACGGAACTGCACTTCGAGGTAGTTCGTCAGGCGGTGATAATCGTTGTTCACAGCCTTTTTCTCTTTGACATCCACCAGGGTCGGTGTCGTTGCTCTTCCTTTGAAGTACGGGTTTGCTCTTTTATAGAACTCACTTAAGAAGTAAGCGCCTGTCGCCGGATCCTTGAAATCCGGATACTGTCCGAATGCATGTCCGTAACGGTTTGTCTCGCCGGATGGAGAAACTCTCGTCTCCGAGATCACATCCTGCAGTCCTAAAAGCTCCCGCACGATGATCGGACGGTTGGACCAGTTGCATCCGGTTGCCCAGTAGATCCCGAAGCGGTTTGCTTCTGCTTTCAGGCCGCCTTCTTTATCGCCGAATGGCTGGATAAATGCATTTGGCTGACGGATGAAAGCGCCGCGCTCATCGATCTCTACAAGGGTTTCATTTGGTCTTGGGTCTACTCCGACTTCTGCTGCAAACTGTTCTGCCAGTGCATCTGTGTATTTGATTTCTTCGGTTTCTTTATTTTCAACTGGGGTGAAGCTGCATCCGCATCCGCTCATGTTTTTGTCCTCCGTTTTCTATGTCTGTTTATTATCTATTCTTATGTTGTTTATTCTCATTTCTTTTAAAAAAGGTTAAAAAAAGAGTAGGCTTTCGTTCCGGCCTGCCCGCACATGCAATTTCTGCTATGCTTTTTCTGCCTGCGAATGTTTCTTATTTTTCTTTATTCTGATTGGAGCTGCAGCAACAGCAACAACACATCTCCATCATTCTGTTCTCCTGCATCCGTCTGTTGTCTGTTTTTTTCATTTGCTGTTCTCCTTTCCCACTAAGTCGATATATTTAATGTGTTTCTCGATTACATGGCATATTATAATGCATATTTTTTCTATGTGCAACCCCTAAAACGCCTTTTGGTAATTGTTATTTCGATGAATCGCTTATAGGTTTTTCCTATTGGTTAGTCATATCAGAAAGATATTACTTATCACACCTGTAGGCTGATTTTGCTTTTTCCCGGCCAACCGCCGCAACTTTTGCAATGTGCTCAACAATTCTTGCCATGGCTTTTTTCTTAAGAAACGATACAATAAAAAGCAAAGAACACCACTTGCAAAATACAATGTACTCTCGGAATCTTTCTGTGCTTGTTTTTGTGAGATGATTTTCCGCCAGCTGCAAAGGCAAGTGCAGAAAGATTCCGAGAGTACATTACAAAATAAAGGAGAGTTTTTCTTATGGAAATGACATTTCGCTGGTATGGTTCCAAATTTGATACCGTTACCTTAGAGCAGATCCGCCAGATTCCGGGCGTAACCGGAGTCATCACAACTCTGTACGACACTACCCCGGGCGAGGTGTGGACACGCGAAGCGATTCACGCGTTAAAAGAAGAGATTGAGGCCTCTGGACTTCACATCTCCGGCATCGAGAGCGTCAACATCCACGACGCCATCAAAATCGGCAGCCCGGACCGTGAGCAGTACATCGATAATTATATTGAAACGTTAAAGCACCTCGGCGAGGAAGACATTCACCTTGTCTGCTATAACTTCATGCCGGTCTTCGACTGGACCAGAACAGAACTCGCACGCGTCCGTCCGGACGGCTCGACCGTACTTGCCTACAAACAGCCCGCCGTAGACGCACTTGTTCCGGAAAAAATGTTTGAATCTATCGCAGGTGATGCAAACGGCGCAATTCTTCCCGGCTGGGAGCCGGAGCGCATGGCAAAAGTGAAAGAGCTCTTTGACGCTTACCGCAATGTGGATGATGAGAAACTGTTTGCCAACCTCAAATACTTCCTCGAACGCATCATGCCGGTCTGCAACGAGTACGACATTAGAATGGCCATTCACCCGGACGACCCGGCATGGAGTGTCTTCGGTCTTCCGAGAATCATCATTAATAAAGAAAACATTCTGCGCATGATGAAGATGGTCGATGACCCGCACAACGGCGTGACCTTCTGCTCGGGTTCCTACGGAACAAACCTGGAGAACGATCTGCCGGATATGATCCGTTCCTTAAAGGACCGCATCCACTTCGCTCACGTCCGCAATCTGAAATTCCACAGCCAGCAGGATTTCGAGGAGGCCGCACACCTTTCCTCTGACGGCAGCTTCGATATATATGAGATCATGAAAGCGCTGTACGACATCGGCTTTGACGGCCCGATCCGCCCGGACCACGGACGTATGATCTGGGGCGAGAAGGCAATGCCGGGCTATGGACTGTATGACCGCGCACTCGGCGCGACTTATTTAAACGGACTCTGGGAAGCTATTGACAAGAGTCACAAACGTGGAATTTAAAGGAGGTTTTTACTGATGTCTCTTAACTTAACAGCTGCCGGACTGGCAGATCAAAAAGCGTGGGAAGCCGCAGGCTATGCGCTTCCATCCTATGACCGCGAAGCAATGATCACCCGCACGAAAGAATCTCCGTGCTGGGTGCATTTCGGAGCCGGAAATATTTTCCGTGCCTTCCAGGCAAATACAGCACAGGAACTGCTGAACAACGGTACCTTTGACCGCGGTGTCATCGTTGCGGAGGGCTTCGATACAGAAATCATCCGTGATATGTACCAGCCGCACGATAATTTAAGCATTCTGGTGACCTTAAAAGCCGATGGTTCTGTCGAGAAACCCGTTGTTGGAAGCATCGCAGAATCGCTGGCTGCCGATACGGCGGATT
>OGPY01001888.1_pt1 | contig 14339 bp, 9 predicted proteins | sample 1553121 | NCBI WGS metagenome assembly OGPY01 (sample SAMEA2580004, study PRJEB22360) | human gut metagenome
CATAAAGGTACCAACAAAGCCATTTGGCGATACGGTGAAGTATGACCCTTCGGTTGAGATTAATGATGGAAAGGATATCTCAATTGACCTGTGGGAGTGGGGAAGCGATGAATTATTTCAGAAGGTTATTGACAGATACACAGCTATTCATCCTAATGTAACTATAAACCTGGTGGATAATCCATGGGAAGATTACTGGACAAAGCTTCCTCTGGCACTCGATGGTGAGGACGGACCGGCACTCTTCGATGTACATAACAGCTATCATGAGAATCTTATCAACTATATGGCTCCGCTTGATATTCCTGTTGAGGATTTGGAGCAGGACTTCAATGGAGTGAGCGCTCATGTGATTGATGGTAAGGTTTATTACATTGATTATGGAATGATGACAGGCTCTGTTTATTACAACAAGGAGATGTGGAAGGAAGCCGGATTAACAGATGATGATATTCCAAAGACCTGGGATGAAATGATTGAGGTGGCAAAGAAGCTCACAATCAAGGATGGAGACAATATAGTCCAGGCCGGACTCAATTTCAATAATGATTTCCACCAGAATTATCTGCTTGGTCTTAATTATCAGCTTGGTGAGAACCTCTTTAAGGAGGATGGAAAGACACCTAATGTCAATTCGGATGCCATGAAGAAGGTAATGCAGATGCTTGTTGATATGTACGACAAGGATCAGATTGGTTCAAAGGATTTTGGCGATAAATGCGCAGACAGCTTTGGACAGGGACAGTCGGCAATGGTTATTCAGTGGGGACATTATTACAATACACTTAAGACCACATGGAGCGATATAGATTTTGGCGTATTTGAAATTCCTACATTTGACGGAAATCCATATGCATACAATAGATATAACGGTGAGTCAACATTCGGTGTAAACAAAAAAGCACCAAAGGATCAGCAGGCAGTTGCACAGGATTTTGTAAAGTTTTTCCTCTGCGATGATGAGTCTCAGGTAGATTTCAATCTTGCTATGAGTACCTTCCCTGCAAAGAAATCCCTTGCAGACAATGAGGAAATACTTAAAAACCCATCGCTTAAGGTACTTGCAGAGCACATTGACCACTACATCTGGCCGGGTCCGATGCCTTCATGTGTTGAGGAGGATATGAAAAAGGCCGGAGAGGACATATTCTACAATGGAGTGGATATTGATACAGCTTTAGACAAGGCACAGGCTGATATTATAAAGGATATGAAGAACAGTTCATTCCAATCAGTCGAGAATCTATATGAGTTTGCAAAATAACAGGTAAAGATTCACCACGGAGGATTATTAATGTTTAAAAAATCACATCCATTACAAAGTAAGAGTGAAATAATTTTAAGAAACATAGTTGTTGTAGCTATGGTAGTTTTCTTTATAGTGTTTTTGATAATACCAATTGGTATAGCATTTGCAGGAAGCTTTCATGAGTGGAATCCGTTAAGCGGAACATACAAGTTTTTGGGTCTGGAAAATTATAAGCAGGTGTTCACGAGCAAATTGTTCGGCAAATCAATGTTCAATACCGTAATTTTTTCGGTAGTTGTAATTGTTTTCAGAGTCGGTCTGGGACTGGGAATCGCGTATGCTATTTATTCAACGCTTATAAAGCATAAGAGCTTTTTCAGGGCAGTTTACTATATGCCTGTAGTAACGCCTATGGTTGCAGTGGCATTTGTATGGAAGTTCATGTACAATCCACAGATTGGAATCATCAACAAAATATTCGGGCTCGATATCAACTGGCTGATGAATCCCAAAACTGCTCTGATTGCAGTAATTATAATGACCATCTGGAAGGATTTTGGATATGCGGTTGTCATGTATATGGCAGGCCTGTACTCACTTCCGGCAGATGTCATGGAGGCAGCACAGGTTGACGGAGCGAGTGGCTGGCAGAAATTCAGATACATTACATTGCCGTTGCTTAAGCCTATGACACTTTTTGTAGTCATTACATCAATTATTTCGTATATCCAGGCATATGTTCAGATACTCATCATGACAGAGGGTGGACCGGGAACATCAACATATCTGGCTTCTTACATTATTTACGATGAGGCCTTTGTCAAATACAACTTTGGATATGCATCAGCACTTTCATTTGTGCTTTTTGTGATTACCGCAGTGCTTACCGTGCTTTCTTTCAAAGTATCGGGCAAGGAAGAGTAGGAGGAGAATATCATGAGAAAAAAAGTAAGCAGTATAGTTTTAAATGTATTCCTTCTATTATTGGGCATTGTTACAGTTTATCCGTTTATATGGATGCTATGCTCATCATTTAAGCAGAATAAGGAAATAATGGCGTTGCAGCAACATCTGCTTCCACAAGAGTTTACAATAGACAATTACATCAGCATGAATTCGCATTTCAATTTCATGAGGTTTTTTGGAAACAGTTTGTTTATCACGATTGTTGTAACCCTGCTTGTGGTATACACCAGTACAATCTGTGGTTTTGTATTAAGCAAATATAAGTTTAAGGGCAGAAATATCCTATTTGGCTTTGTATTGGCTACTATGATGATTCCATGGTGTGTAACAATTATTCCAAAATACACTATGATTCAGAAATTCGGATGGATGGACAGCTATAAGGCACTTATTATTCCGGCTATGTTCAGCGGATTTGGAATATTTATGATGAAGCAGCACATTGAGACCATCCCTGATGAGATTATTGAAGCTGCCAGAATGGATGGCGCTAATGAGTTTTATATCTTTCACAGGATTATATTTCCGATGGCGAAAAATGGAATTTCAAGTATAGCAATTTTCCAGTTCCTGTGGACATGGGAGGACTATCTGTGGCCTTATCTTGTAATCAATACCAAGGAAAAGCAGCTATTGGCAGTTGGTCTTAAGATGTTTAACGGACAGTATTCAACAGATTATGGCGCACTTTTTGCGGCAACGGCAATATCTATCATACCGGTTTTACTGATATATCTGTTCTTCCAGAAGCAGTTTATCGCAGGAATTGCGGCATCGGCTGTCAAGGGATAGCGTAATTTATATGAGAGGGAGTATTTCATGCAGGAAATATACAGAGTAAAGACAAGTCCGGTGGCATTATCGGACAATATGATAATAGGTGAAAAATACAGGATTACATTACTGACAGAGGCGCTTGTCCGTCTGGAATACAGTGAAGATGGCGTATTCGAGGATAGGGCAACACAGACAGTATTGTTCAGGGATTTTCCAAAGACCGGCTATCATGTGGTGCGTAACGCTGATGGAATTGAGGTTCATACATCAATGCTGCACCTGATATATAATGAGAAGGAGTTCTCATCACACGGACTGAGTATACAGATTAAGGGAAACCTGAGCGCATATCACAGCATCTGGCATTATGGCGAGAAGGTGCATGATTTGCAGGGTACAGCGCGTACACTTGATGACGTAAACGGAGAGGTTGAGCTTGGACACGGTGTCGTTTCACGCTTTGGATATTCAATTCTTGATGACAGTAAATCACAGATTTTACTTGACGATGGATGGATTGAGCCAAGAAAAAAAGGTGTGTCTGATTTGTATTTCTTTGGATATGGACATGATTATAAACAGGCGCTCAATGATTTTTACAGGCTTTGCGGCAAGACTCCGATGCTTCCGCGATATGCACTGGGAAACTGGTGGAGCAGATATTATAAATACTCAGAAGAAAGCTATATGGAGCTGATGGACAAATTCGATGAAAAGAATATCCCATTCACGGTAGCAGTAATAGATATGGACTGGCATCAGGTTGATGTGGACCCTAAATACGGAAGCGGCTGGACAGGATATACTTGGAACAAAAAGCTTTTCCCGGATCCGAAGCGCTTTCTTGGAAAGCTCCATGACAGAGGAATGCATACTACCTTAAACGTACATCCTGCGGATGGTGTGCAGGGCTGTGAAGAAATGTATGTTGATATGGCAAAGGAAATGGGCGTGGACTATGAAAATGAGGACCCGGTTGTATGTGATCCGGCAAGCCCAAAGTTTATGGATGCATATTTTAAGTATCTTCATCATCCGAGAGAGGCTGAAGGTGTGGATTTCTGGTGGATTGACTGGCAGCAGGGCAGCAACTGCAAGGTTGAAGGATTGGATCCGCTATGGATTTTTAATCATTTTCATTATCTCGATAATAAAAGAGACGGTAAGCGTCCAATGACATTTTCGCGCTATGCAGGTCCGGGAAGCCATAGATATCCGATTGGATTTTCGGGAGATACACATATTACATGGGAGTCGCTTGATTTTCAACCGTATTTTACAACGACAGCGACAAACATCGGATATGGATGGGGGGGCCCTGATATTGGTGGACATATGCTTGGCTACAAGGATGATGAGCTGACAGCCAGATGGACACAATATGGTATATTCTCTCCGATAATGCGTCTGCACAGCTCATGCAGCGAATTTAACGGCAAGGAGCCGTGGCGATTTAAAAAAGAGACTGAGGAAGCGATGGAGGCGGCGCTCAGACAGAGGCATTGTATGATTCCGTATCTGTATACCATGAACTATCGCAGCTATGCCGAGAATATGCCGCTGATTGAGCCTATGTATTATGAGTATCCTGAAAATGCAGAGGCTTATGAGGTAAAGAATCAGTATTTCTTTGGCAGCCAGCTTATGGTAGCACCTGTTACAACTCCACGTATTAAGGGACTTAATGTGGCAAAAACCAAAGTATGGTTCCCGGAGGGCATCTGGTATGATATCTATACAGGCATGCGCTATGATGGTGGAAGAATGCTGGAGGTTTACAGGGATTTGAGCAGCATACCTGTGTTTGCGAAGGCTGGAGGCATACTTGCGTGTGCAGATGCTGATGAGCTTGATGCAAGATCTGTTATCAAAAATCCTGATGTATTATGTGTCAGGGTATTCCCGGAGGCTGATGGTGAGTTTGAGCTATACGAGGATGACAATGAATCCTGCGGATATGTGGATGGCAGATGTGTGACCACAGCTATGAAATATTCTGCGGATAAAGATATGTTTGTCATTTCTCCGGCAGATGGAGATACATCATTAATACCTGACAACAGAACCTATAAGCTTGTCTTTGAAAGAAGAACCGAAGCAGCAGCCGATAAGGTAAAGGTATCCGTGGATGGTAAAGAGGTATTGGCAAAGAATAAATATGATAAAGAAAACAGAAAGCTCATCGTTACTGTAAATGCATCGTCAGCGAGCAAAATAAGCGTTACAATATCGAAAGACACAGTAGCGCTTGATAATCAAATCGAAAAAAGATGCTTTGATTTCCTGAATCAGGCAGAGATAGGCTTTGTGCTAAAGGATGAAATCTACGGTCTTATTACATCGGGAAAGAAAACAACAGTGATTTTATCAGAGCTCAAGGCAAAGGAGCTTGATACAGAGCTGTATGGTGTATTGACAGAGATACTTACAGCCTGAGGCAGTCACCGGTCATACTAGGTGTGACCGGTGACTTTCTTTGTTGTAAAAATTAAAATTGATGATACTATTATAGTAAACAGAAGTATTTTTATAAGAAACATCAGGAGAAACACTATGAACAATTGGGACAGAATGAGAGCGGGAAAGCTCTACAATGCAGACAGCGCAGATATAGCAGGCTACCATGAAAGAGGAATGGGACTGTGTGACAAATTCAACCGCACACCGATTTGGATGAAGAAGCGCAAGCAGCGTATTTTGGAGAAAATGATACCATCCGCAAAGGATGGTGGCGCATGCATCTTTGCACCATTTTACTGTGAGTATGGTGTGAATATCCACTTTGGCAAGGGCTGCTTTGTAAACTACAAATGTACATTTCTGGATTGCGCACCGATTGAGCTAGGTGACGGAGTATGGATTGGAGCAAATGTCACTATTGCGACACCTTGCCATCCGTTTTTGTCAGAGGAGCGTCTGCCACAGGAATATCCGGACGGCTTCCATGACCTTGAATATGCAAAGCCTATAAGGATTGGTAACGGAAGTTGGATATGCTCGAGTGCTACAATCTGTGGCGGTGTCACAATCGGAAAGAACTGCATAGTGGCAGCAGGTGCAGTTGTAAACCGCGATATACCCGATAACTGTATCGCAGCAGGTGTGCCGGCAAGGGTGTTGCGCAAGCTTGACGAGCAGGATCGCATGAATGTGTGGGACACTTACATGAAAAATGAGGTGCCGTTGTCGCAGAGGGAAAGAGAGAGGTAGTTATTGACCAACATACCAACAAATGGTACTATAGTAACAACGAAGAAACAACTCGAAACTATATAATTATATAAGGGTCAAAAGGTATTTTGACCCTTTAATCATATAATTCAAGGGAGGATTATGCAATGGGAAATTCATATAAGAACTGTAAAATACAGGACAACACAGCAGAGCTGATCTACGAGAACGGCAGTCTGTTTGTTACCATATTTGAAAACAACATAGTGCATGTTGCACAAAAACACGGCATCGAAAGTGTTGCAATAGAAGAGGACTTTATTCCGAAGGCTGCCACACCGGACGTGACCTGCAAGGATACGTCTGATGCCAAGGGGACCGCAGCAGAAGCCGGTGTAAGCGATGCAGCAGTTAAAGCAGTCATAAGTGCAAGGGATATTACTGTAAATGTAAAGGATAACGAGAAGCTTGATATTTATTACAAAGGGAAGCTTGTGCTTTCGGATTATGAAACAGCACGCAAAAAGAGTGAGAAGAATCCGTACGAGGATCTTGCCATCGCAGAGCTTGAGGGACATACTGTCGGAAAAGATGAAGAAAAAACTGACGCTGTTACCATCATCAAAAAGCTTGGAAAGGATGATGCTATTTACGGTCTGGGAGATAAGCCGGGATGCCTCAACAAGCGTGGATATTCATATGTAAACTGGAACACGGATGATCCTGCGCCACATGTGGACAGCTTCAAATCGCTGTACAAATCCATACCATTTTTTATCGTGTTGGGCGATGCATATTGCTATGGAATTTTTGCGGATAATACCTACAAGACAACCTTTGATTTCGGTTATGAAAACACAGATTACTATTTCGTCGAGCATGAGAAGGGTGAGCTGGACTACTATTTTATGCCGGGAAATGATATGGCAGAGGTGGTAGGACTTTATACATCACTGACAGGCACCACACCGCTTTATCAGAGATGGATATACGGCAGCCATCAGAGCCGCTGGGGCTATTACACACAGGATGAGGTGCTTGATATAGCTGATAAATTCCGCGAACTTGATATCCCATGCGATGTGATACATATGGATATCGATTACATGAACGGCTACAGGGTATTCACCTTTGATGACAAGAAATTCCCGGATGTAAAGGGCCTTTCAGAGAAGCTTGCTGACAGGGGTGTAAAGCTCATATCCATCATTGACCCGGGTGTGAAGAAGGATGAGGACTACTTCATGTACAAAGAGGGTATGGAGATGGATGCATTTGCACATGATACAGATGGCAGTGTATATGAAAATGCTGTCTGGCCGGGAACATCGGTATTTCCGGACTTCACAAAGCAAAGAGTCAGAAGCTGGTGGGGAGACAAGACAAAGATACTTCTCGAGCACGGTATCAGTGGCATATGGAATGATATGAATGAGCCTGCAAGCTTCAACGGACCACTGCCGGATGATGTGCAGTTTGAGTATGGAGCACATGAAAAGGTTCACAATATTTACGGACATTTTATGGCAAAAGCCACATATGAGGGACTTGCGAAAAATGATGGTGGAAAACGTCCGTTTGTACTTACCAGGGCTGCATATGCCGGAAGCCAGAAGTACTGCGGTGGCTGGACCGGAGATAATCACAGCATCTGGGCGCATATAGCACTTTCGCTCGAGCAGGTGTGCAATCTGTCAGTCAGCGGACTTGCCATGTGCGGCAGCGATATAGGCGGTTTCGGAAGTGATACTACACCGGAGCTTCTTGTCAGATTTTATGAGGCAGCAGTATTTGTGCCGTTTTTCAGAAATCATTCAGCGATGGGAACACGCAGACAGGAGCCTTGGCAGTTTGACGAGACTACGATAGATGCAGTCAGAAAGACAGTAAAGCTCAGATACAGATTTATCCCATATATCTATGATCTGGCACATGAGTGTGAAAAGACAGGAGCACCTATCGTGCGCCCGCTCGTATACGAGTATCCTGCAGATAAGCATGTGAGAAATATTTCCGATGAATATATGCTCGGAAGCTTTGTACTGGTTGCACCTGTGATCGCACCGGGCAAGGAGGTAAGAGAGGTTTATCTGCCTGACGGCGACTGGTATGATTACTACACAGGCGAAAAATACAGTGGCGGCAGATATATTTTAGCAGATGCACCACTTGATAAAGTACCTGTCTTCATAAAGGCAGGAGCCATTATTCCTGTTGCAGACGGAGAAATCCGCTCTACAGAGGACATTACAGAGGATAAGATCAGCATACTGACATATCCGGGCAAGGGCAGCTTCGTGCATTATCAGGATGACAATGAGACGTTTGCATACAGAAACGGTGCGTACAATGCTGTTGAGTATACACAGGATGGGGATAAGCTCGAGAAGAAAGTGTTGCATAAGGGATTGTAAAAATACATAACCTTAAATTTAAAATTCAATATCAACCTCAACAGGGCAGTGGTCTGAACCGAGCACATCGGTATGGATTGCTGCCTTTTGCAGCTTATCATTGATGCGCTTTGATGTGATAAAGTAGTCGATACGCCAGCCTGCGTTCTTCTCGCGAGCCTTAAAACGGTATGACCACCAGGAATATATACCCTCGGCATCTGGATAAAAATATCTGAAGGTATCGGTAAAGCCGGAACCTAAAAGCTCCGTCATTTTAGCACGTTCCTCATCTGAAAAACCTGCATTCTTGCGGTTTGTTTTTGGATTTTTCAGGTCGATTTCATTGTGTGCGACGTTCAGATCACCACACAGTACGACAGGCTTTTTGGCATCGAGTGTTTTAAGATATTCTCTGAAATCATCCTCCCACTGCATACGGTACGGCAGCCTTTTCAGCTCATTCTGTGAGTTTGGTGTATAGCAGGTTACGAGATAGAAATTGTCATATTCGAGTGTGATGACACGTCCTTCCTTATCATGCTCCTCAATGCCTATGCCGTAAGACACAGATAATGGCTCATTTTTTGCGAAAATGGCTGTGCCGGAATAGCCTTTTTTCTCGGCATAATTCCAGTACTGGTGATAGCCCGGCAGGTCAAGGTCAATCTGTCCCGCCTGTAGCTTGGACTCCTGTATACAAAAGAAATCCGCATCTATACTGTTAAAAAAATCAAGGAAACCTTTCTGGACGCATGCGCGCAGTCCATTTACATTCCACGATATAAATTTCATGTCTTAATCCTCCATATAAGTGTGTGTATTAAAATCATATTTAAAAAGTATTCTTCTTACAAAAACGAAATCATATAAGCAGGCAGACAGAGTATGTCTTTGTCTTTTGAGAAATCCTTTGTATATACGAGATATTTTTGAAGAATACGGTTTGAAAATTTTATTGAAAATTCATCCAGTGACTTATGGGTTTTATAGCCACTGGATTTTACTTCAATAGGGCAAACCTTATTTTTTTTGGCAATAAGAAAATCTATTTCGTAATTATGGCGTGAACTTTCATTAAAAAAAGTATAGTAAAATAATTCGTTGCCATTACACGTTAAAAGCTGTGCAACTACATTTTCGTAAAGATAGCCTAGATTAGTTCCTAGCTTGTCATTTAACAATTTTTCATAAATTATGTTTTCTGTGAAATCTTTGTCTTTAAACATCAATGTAGTAAACAGCCCGGTATCGCATAAAAATAGTTTAAACCGGGTTAAGTCTTTGTTGGTTGACATACCGGCACTTGGGTCATTTGCATGGTATGATACCAAAACAGTTTTTGAGTCTTTTAACTCTGCAATCAGTTCCAGTGTATTATCGGCGCGATTGTTTGTCAGTACGCTTGATACCTGATATCGCGAAGCATTTTTGTTTAGCTGCGCAGGAATTGCATCAAAAAGCATAGATATTTTTCCAGTGGCATCTATTTTTTTGAAATCATCTTCATAAAGATTCAGAATATCACGCTTTACGTCATCAACCTTACGGAAGTTATTGGTTTTGATATATTCATCAACTGCCTGCGGCATTCCCCCGACAAGCATATAAAGACGGAAATCACGCATCAATTTACGATTAATCTCTTCTCCGAAGGGTTTTTGAGAATCGAATAGCTTATGGATTAGGGGGATAGTTGTTTCATCATTCAAAGCCCATAAAAATTCTTCATAATCCATAGGATACATGTTTAGCTTTCTCTCTTCGCTTGGAATAAGTATATCCTGTACGTTTTTTTTGATAGAAATCAGAGAACCGGTTTCTATATAATCATATCGGTGATCTTTTACAAGTGATTTGATAGCCTGTCTTGCGCGGGGGCATAATTGTACTTCGTCAAAAATAATCAAAGACTCTCTCTCATAGAGATCGACTTTGTATTGGAGCTGCAACTGCAAAAACAGATAATTCAGATCTGAAATATCCTCAAACAGTTCACGTATATTTTTTGAGACGATTGAGAAATCAATGATTATATAACTTTTGTATTCATTTCGTCCAAATGACTCTACGATGGTTGACTTGCCTATACGACGGGCTCCTTCGATTAAGAGTGCTGTTTTACCATCGGAATCCTTTTTCCATTGCAATAATTTATCATATATTTTTCGCTTAAACATGACATTCTCCTAATAAAATTACAAAATCGCATTTTTTATTTTGATGTTTTACTACAAAATCGCATTTTTTATTTCAACGATTTACCACAAAATCGCATTTTCTTTTTTGCTATTTTACCACAAAATCGCATTTTTTAAAAGAGGTTTGAATCTGCAGATTACACTTTTTATATAAAATCGTTACTGTTCACACCGAACAGTGTGACCAGCAACATAAAATACGTATAATAGAGGAAGAAAATACGTAAGAAAATACGCAAGATAAAGTCGGTTCATAAGCTGCACCAAGCTGGCAAAGAAATCAGAAATATGTGAAAATATGACATAAATATAATAAATCCGCTACACTATATCATATGATTACGCACATGATATAATGCAGCGGATTTTATTGTTGATTATTTTAAAGCTCAAGTAAAATTTTTTATAGCACATCGCTTCCATCAGGAATCTTTGAGATGATAGTTCTGTTGATCCTGATTAAGAATAATGTCGAAACAGTAAAGGATATCACCTCTGCTATAGGGAAAGCCCACCATACAGCGTGAAGTCCACCAAGCTTTGAAAGGATGTATGCTGCCGGAATTAAAACCACAAGCTGACGCATGATTGATACGATCATGGAAAAGACCGCCTTTCCCAAAGCCTGGAATACTGTGCCGACGATAATACAAAACCATGCGATGAGGAAATGCACTCCGATTATTCTGAGCGCCGGAACACCGATTTTGAGCATATCGTCAGAGGCGCTGAACATTCCAAGAAGCACATGTGGTATGAACTCAAAGCAGGCAAAGCCAACGAAGAGCAGACAGAATGCTGTTATCAGGCTGACCTTTATTGTTTTAACCATACGCTTTCTGTTCTGAGCACCGTAGTTGAATGCGATGATAGGTGTGATTCCGTTGTTCAGTCCGAATACAGGCATAAAGAAGAAGCTCTGCAGCTTGAAATAAACACCGAAAACAGCAGCGGCAGTCGATGAAAAGCCGATAAGTATTCTGTTCATGGCATATGTCATTATAGAGCCTATAGACTGCATGATGATTGACGGAATACCGATAGCATAAATGGTTCCCATGATTTTGAAATCCGGGCTGTAGCCCTTGAAGCTCAGGCTGATTTCATGATTGAATTTGTGGTTGCAGGCAAAGGCAACAACGGCGGCTACGCACTGTCCCACAACGGTTGCCACGGCTGCACCGGTAGCACCGAGCTTAGGGAAGCCAAGCAGTCCAAAGATCATGATAGGATCCAGAATGATATTTGTGATGGCACCGCAAAGCTGTGAGGTCATGCTGAAAATAGTTCTTCCTGTCGATGTAAGCACCCTCTCAAAAAAGATTTCCGCAAAAATACCAAATGAAAAAATCATAACAGTACTCAGGTAGCTCACACCCATATCCATGATTTCGATATCAGCATTTCCAATCTGACTCATGTAAAAAGGCTTTACGATTGTAAGTCCGAGAATCAGAAATATTATGTAGCTGAATGCATATAGTACGGCACCGTTGATGCCGATTTTGTTGGCCTCGTCGTATTTATGGGCGCCGAGTGACTTTGACAGCAGCGCGTTTACACCTACACCTGTACCGGTTGCGACAGCGATGATGAGTGTCTGCAAAGGGAAGGCAAGTGAAACTGCTGTGAGTGCGTTTTCGGACAGCTTTGCAACGAAAATACTGTCCACGATGTTGTATAGAGCCTGTACGAGCATGGAAATCATCATAGGCAAAGACATGTTAAATACAAGTCTGCCGATAGGCATGGTTCCCATCTTGTTCTCTGTTACAGGGGCTGAATTTGTTTCCTGACTCATAATTCCTCCTATTGTAAATGATTGTTAATTTAAAACTCCTACATTATATATGTACGAAGCTTTAGTTATTAAAATTAAAATCACCGGTAGATTAGCCGGTGTTTAAAATGTGCAACAAAGCGCCAATTACATATAATACCATGACTGCAGGATACTTTCAAGGTATTATATAACTGTTAAATCATATCATAATAGTTAATGAAAAAATGCCTCAAAAAGTATAGCATTGCAGGGTATAAATTACGATAACCGCTTGACAAAATGACAGAGAGATATATAATTAGTTCAAAAATGAATAATTCAAAAATGTATAACAAAGCAGCAAAATAGGAAAAGGAAAGAAGGAATATCACATATGAAATTTAACTTTGAGTTTGCAGAGAAGATTTCGCGAACCTACAGCGATGAGTGCAGACCACTGTGCCATGAGCTAAAGCTTCCGCAGACAGCCTTTGATATACTCATGTTTCTGGCGAACAATCCGGAATATAAGACGGCAAGGGATATAGTTGAAATAAGAAAAATCAAGGCAAATCTTGTGTCTGTAAATGTTGATAAGCTTGTGAATGAAGGCTATCTGGAGAGAAAACCTGTGGAAAATGATAGGAGGAAGACGGAGCTTGTCTGTACAAAAAAGGCCGGGACTGTCATTGAAAGAGGAAGGCGTATACAGCAGCAGTTTACAGCAAATCTGTTTGCAGGGATAGATGAGGAGCAGAAAAAGCAGCTGACGATTGTTATGGAACAGCTTGAGAATAATATGGATGAAATAATCAGGAGGAAATCACACAAATGAGCACATTAATAACTATAATAGTAACATTTTTTGCCGGTATGGGCGCAGGCCTTGGAACTGGCTTTGCGGGACTAAGCGCAGCAGCAGTAATAAGCCCTATGCTCATTACATTTTTGGGAATGGATCCTTATATGGCAGTGGGAATAGCCCTGTCGTCTGATGTACTTGCCAGCGCAGTGTCAGCCTATACATATGGAAAGAACAAGAACCTTGATGTAAAAAACGGGCTCATAATGATGGTCACGGTTTTATGCTTCACGGTTGTCGGAAGCTATGTATCAAGCCTCGTGCCGTCAGCAACAATGGGCAACTTTTCGGTATTTATGACATTTTTACTCGGAATCAAGTTTATAGTCCGTCCTGTCATGACAACAAAGGAGGCCATGCAGGGAGTTTCAGCTAAAAAGAGAGCTGTCCAGTCAATCATCTGCGGCGTGCTTATCGGATTTATCTGTGGCTTCATAGGTGCGGGAGGCGGTATGATGATGCTCCTCATCCTCACATCGGTGCTTGGCTATGAGCTTAAGACTGCAGTCGGAACGAGCGTATTTATCATGGCATTTACAGCCTTTACAGGAGCTGCCTCGCACTTTGCCATCGGTGGAAAACCGGACTGGTTTGTGCTGCTTTTATGTATTGCATTTACACTCCTTTGGGCGAGAATTGCAGCGGTCTTTGCAAACAAGGCATCCGCAAAAACCTTAAACCGTGCTACAGGCATTGTGCTTGTAATACTTGGCATCGTGGTATTTGCATTTTCACTTCTGAGCTGATTTTTCTTGAATATATAACTGTAAGCCCCGGCTGCCCGACCGGCACACACAGCTTCCCCGCGTGCGAATAGCGAAGCTGCTTAGATACTGTAGAAATTATGCCATGAAACACAGAAACGCTCCTGCATGGACGCAGGGGCGAGGAGAACCGCGCCACGGACGGCGCGTTTCGACGGTTTCGTCAAGCATAGAAACCCATCAAGCATAATTTC
>OGPY01001894.1_pt1 | contig 14306 bp, 7 predicted proteins | sample 1553121 | NCBI WGS metagenome assembly OGPY01 (sample SAMEA2580004, study PRJEB22360) | human gut metagenome
TATATAAAAAAATGGGAAAAAAATATATTCTTGAACTAATTCCTTGGAGTTTGTTTTTTTCACTTTTCTTTTTAATTTTGCCTAGCTTACTACCGGCAATCTTAAGTCAGGGAAAAAAGCCTAATATATGGGAAGATGTTACAATGTACTTATTGGGAAGTTCAATTTCTATTTTTGTTTCATCTGCTATAATGGGAATAATAATATCGCTAAAGAAAGAAAAAATAGAGAAAAATACAGTTTTTTCAATAAAATCAGCCCTAATATTTGTAATGAAATCATTTTTTATAACAATTGTATACAGTATGATTTTACAGTTTTTTTTATAAATTTTAAGTTGAAGGAGAATAACAATGGCAAAACAATATCAATTAAGAGTGCATGCTCGTGATGTTAATGTAAATTTATCTCCTGTTCCAGGTGGTACTGATATAGGAAATCATACAGGCTATGATCTTATAACTATTCATGAGGATGGTAGTAAAACGATCCAATATATTGATCTCTATACAAATTCTTCTTTAGATATAGGATTTTATATTAGTGCTCCAGTACCTGCCCAAGAATATACAATAACGGATGAAGATGGGAATAGCAGAACAATATTATGGGGAACACAAACGGCACATGATGGTACTATGCAGGCTACCACTGTTGAATATCTTACGGAATATAAAGTTTATACATCAACTATAATAGATGAAACAAATTCAACAGAAGCTTTTAAAGCCTTTAATAAAATAAAACTTGAAGCGACTTTTTTACAATCATTAAAAGATGAGTTAGTCTACAATCCCAAAACACGAAATTGTAACACCAGTACAAATTATTTTGCTCAGCAATATTTAAATGGTCGGAATGTTTTTGCCGGATTACCTTACGGAATATATATGGGATATTCGGATCCATTCTATGATCCTAACTCCACCTCAACTACAGATGTAACAATAAAAGCTGTCCGCAATATTATTGATAAGTACTACTCTTTAGTGGGTTCAAATGTTGATTTAAGCAATGTCAACTATGGTGTGGTCAATCAGTCTAATGCTTGGTACGCCAAGTTTACTACAGATGATTATAACTATGTTTTTGCAGGTAACGGAGAAGCTAATATTGTTGATTTGTATGGCGACAGCTTTATTTATGCCGATGCGGGAAATCATACAATAAATGCCGGAAATGGCAATGACGTCATTTATGGGCGTGAGGCAAATGTCATAGATGGTGGTGATGGCAATGATATTATTTATGCCGGAGATCAAACTTATGCAGCCCACTCCATCGGAGCTGGCGCTGGAGATGACTATATCTATGCTGGGCATGGTGGAGATGATGTCCGTGGTGGCAATGGCAATAATACCGTATATTTAGGTTCAGGAAGTGATAAATATACAGGCGGTGATGATATTGATATTGTAGATGGTGGTTCTAAAGATTTTATTTTTACAGATTCTGCTGATAGTAGTTTTGAATATACCTTATCAGCAGACTTATCTGAAGATATTAATGAGATTCATTTAGGCGGAGGTAACGACCAATACACAGGCGGTATTGGTATTGATAAGGTTTGGTCAGGCTCTGGAAATGATGAAATAAGTACAGGAGTTGGAAACGATATTGTTTATACCAATGATAGCAGTGATAAAAATGATAACAATAAGATATATCTTGGCGCAGGTTCTGACGAATTTTATGGAGGAGACGGTATTGATATTGTCAACGGAGGATCTGAAGATGCCGCAACCGACGAAAACACAATCAAACTCGGAGGCGGAAATGATGAGTACTATGGAGGATCTGGTGTTGACAAAGTTTGGGCCGGATCGGGCGATGATAACATAAATACAAGAGCCGGAGATGATGAAGTCTATACGACAGATGGTAGCAGTAATGATGAAAACACCATTGATTTAGGTGCCGGAAGCGATCACTTTGAAGGTGGTAACGGAAAAGATTTTGTTTATGGTGGCTATGATGATGCTTCAGGCGATATTAATACGGCCAATCTAGGCGGCGGTGACGACAGATATTATGGTAGTATTGGCAAAGACATCGTCCATGGCGGCGCCGATGATGATTATATTTGGGGTGAAGATGGAAATAACGAACTTTATGGTGATGCCGGTAATGATTATCTTTATGGTGGAGCAGATAATGACAAACTTTATGGAGGCACCGGCCGAGATTATTTCTATCCTGAAAAAGGTACAAATAGAATAGATTGTGGCACAGACAACAATACAGATGTTGTTATGATTAATAATGATGCCGGCGGGGTTGATACAATTTATAATGTATCTGCTCGAGATATCATTTCTTGCTCCGGCGGTTTCAATCTGGAAACTCTGCAACAGATAGGAAACGATGTTATTATATATGGCTATGGCGGAAATCAAGTAATATTCAAAAATGTGAAGCTACCAGAGGAAGATGAGCCGGAAAATCCTGATTCCAATATTCCTGCCGAAAATATGCCTGTTTTGTATCAGCCAGATGGTTCAGTTCTGCAATGGAATGGAGCTGGATATATAGATAGTGGAACAGAATTTCCTCCTTATGATGAAGAACCTGAAAATCCTGAAGATTTGCCAGATATTCCGATGCCAGAACCAAGTGAAGACGATAATCCCCCATTACCGCCCATTATCCCGGAAAAGCCGGAGGAACCGGAAGGCGGAACTGAGAAACCCCAAACGGATAATCCGCCGTCAATTCCAGAGGATACCAAGGGAGATATTGGCAAATTATGGGAAGATGCTGAAAATTCCCGCTCCCCTCTTGTTGTAGATTTAGACGGAGACGGCAAAATTGAAACCGTCAGTACCGATGGCAACGTCCATTTTGATTTTGATAGTAATCAAAAAATTGAAAACAGCGGCTGGATTGGCAAAAACGAAGGTTTCCTTGTTCGGGATATCAATGGTAATGGTCAGATTGATAACGGTATCGAAATGTTCGGTAACCATACCGTGCTTCAAAATGGTAAAAATGCCGTTAACGGTTTTGAAGCTCTTAAAGACCTCGATTCTAACGGTAATGGCAAATTTGATGCAGAAGATGATGCTTGGAGCCAAGTCAAAGTGTGGCGTGACGCCAATACTAATGGAATTGTAGATTCCGGAGAACTGCTAACCTTGGAACAAGCCGGAATCGAAAGTATCAATCTCAAATATGATTATCAAAAAGAAGCTGACGAAAACGGCAACCTCGAAATTCAGCAGGGAACATTTAACCGTACAGATGGAACAACAGGAAAAGTATCTGACGTGTGGTTTGATGTTGATGGTACCAATACCATTCTGAATGAAGATGATATTACAATTCCCGATGATATCAAAAATTTGCCGGATATTAAAGGCTGGGGAAATGTTTACTCTCTGCATGCAGCTATGGCTCTGGATGAAACAGGTACGCTCAAGTCGCTGGTCGGACAATATTTGGCGGCAACTGATGACAACACTAAAGATACGCTTTTAAATGACATTATTTATCATTGGGCTGGTGTCCAAGATATGGATCCTGTTGGTCGCAATCCATCTCAGGTATATGGAAATGTTTTAGGTGATGCCCGAAAATTAGAGGCTTTGGAAGAATTTATGGGCGAAGACTATCTTGGTACTTGGTGCTGGGGTGAACGGGAAACCAATCCACACGGACACGCCGCTCCGATGATTTTACAGGCCTTTGAACTTCTCAAAAATTATGTCGGTACAATTTTATCGGCAGACATGGCAAACAATCCCTATTTGCAGAAAATTATTTTAACCTATAATGCAGAAACCAAACATTGGGATGTCAATGTTGATCAGGCAGTCGCTTTGCTGCAGGAGGCTTTTGAGGCAGATGCGACAAATGGAAAAATAGAAATGCTGCAATTGTCAAATATATTGCGTTTCTATGATAATGCAGAAGATGTTATTGCGGCTTTCCAGGCCAAAGGTTCTGCTGATGGTACATTTTTTGAAACCGAATTACTTAATTTTGGTCACAATTCTGTCGGAAGTGCAGCCAATGATAACCTGTTCGGCACCGAAGGGAACGATTTGATGAATGGTTTGGCCGGCAATGATATCATCAAAGCAGCCGAAGGCGATGATACGGCTTTGGGCGGATCAGGAAATGACTATATTTATGGCGAAGATGGTGACGATGTATTAGATGGCGAAGAAGGAAACGATTATCTGTTTGGCGGCAATGGTAATGACACTCTAAAGGGTGGTGCCGGTGATGATGTTCTATCCGGCGGAAACGGAGCAGATATATATCTGTTTGAAAAAGGTTTTGGGAATGATTCCATTGACAATACACAAGATGATACGGCACCCAATGCCGATATCATTAAATTCGGAGAAGGAATCCTGCCGGAGAATGCCATTTTGCAACGCCAGGGATTCGATTTAATAATTTCTGTTTCCTATGAAGATGGGACAACGGATTCTGTTAGGGTTTTCAGCTACTTTGACAAACAGGGAACATCCAGCACGACAGTCAGTGCAATCCAATTTGCAGACGGAACATCTTGGGATTATGAATATGTCCTTGATCATTGGAACAGCTTGCCTGACATCAATGGTGGTGTGACTTTAGAAGGCAATAATGACGATAACAGGATTGATGGAACTGCCGCAAATGATATTCTTGGCGGCAATGGAGGGGATGATACAATCTACGGCAATGCTGGTAATGACTTCATCTATGGAGGTACAGGTAATGACCGGCTGGAAGGCGGAGCTGGCAACGATACCTATCTTTGGCATTTAGGGGACGGTTTAGATACTATTTATGATAATGCAAATCAAGATACTATCCAGTTTGGTGAAGGGATTGTTTGGGATTATCTAACATTCCGCAACTCCGGTAATGATCTGATCATTTTAGTTCACGAACAAGAAGATCAAGGAATTATTATTCAAAATTTCTTTTCTGGCCAAGATTACAAAATTGAAAAAATAAACTTTTTTGATGGTTCTTCAGTCAATCTGTCTGAAATTGGTTTGACCTTAAAGCAGTTGAAAACTGGAGAAAGTATCAAAGGTACCGAATTTGATGACATTATTTATGCCAATGGTGGCAATGATACTGTAAATGCTGGTATAGGAGATGATACTATATATGGAGAAGCAGGCTTTGACACATTATATGGAGAAAATGGAAATGATGTTTTAATTGGAGGTACAGGCAATGACCGCTTAGAGGGTGGTTTGGGAGACGATACTTATATTTATAATGTAGGCGATGGCCTTGATACAATTTACGATGATAATAGAGGAAATACGGACAACGATACCATTAAATTCGGAGAAGGAATATCATTCTCAGATATAACTTTCTCTCGTAAGGATAATAATTTAATTATGACTCTATTTAATGACATAACCCAAAGAGTAATAATTCAAAACTTTTTCAGCAGCTCATATTATCAAGTTGAGAAATTAGAATTTGCGGACGGTACTACTGTGCCATTAACAGAACGAGGGTTCGAATTCATTCAAAATGATGGGGCTGATAATGTTTCCGGCACCAACTATGACGACACAATATATGGCAAAGGCGGCAATGATACGATATACGGGTACTCCGGCAACGACACGCTTATCGGGGGCAAAGGAAATGACCGCCTGGAAGGCAGCTACGGAGACGATACTTACATCTGGAACTTAGGAGACGGTTTTGATACAATTTACGATGACAATAGAGGAAATACGGATAATGATACCATTAAATTCGGCGAAGGCATTTCCTTTGAGGATTTGTCATTTGAAAAAGATGGTAATAGCTTAATCATCCATGTTAACAATGACAGAACTCAGGGAATCAAAATACAGGATTACTACTCAAACGTATCTTATTACAAAGTAGAGAAACTAGAATTTGCCGACGGAACTATTGTAGAAACGTCAACCATTGCTGTTACCACAGACAGATCCGATGCCTTGGCTGCACAAGATATTACCGGGACGGACAATAACGATACCCTAACCGGAGGGAACTTTGGTGACATGCTTACTGGTAATGACGGGAATGATGTCATTAATGGCGGAGCCGGTAATGACACATTAAAAGGCAATAGCGGCAATGATACGCTTATCGGCGGCAAAGGGAACGATCACCTAGAAGGCAGTTACGGAGACGATACCTACATCTGGAACTTAGGAGACGGTTTTGACACGATCTATGATTATAATGGCGGAAACACGGATAATGACACCATTAAATTTGGCGAAGGTATTTCCTTTGAGGATTTGTTATTTGAAAGAGATGGTAATAGCTTAATCATCTATGTTAATAATGATAAGACGCAGGGAATTAAAATAAAAGATTACTACTCAAGCTATTCTCAGGTTGAAAAGTTAGAGTTTGCCGATGGGACTATTGTAGAAACTTCATCTGTTTCTATAGTTGAACCAGAAGAACCAAGCGAAAACGCCGGGCAGACAATCTCCGGTACGAGTGATGATGATATTTTAATCGGCAGTGATGGAGATGATACAATTAATGCCGAGGATGGTTATAATGATATTACGGGCGGCAAAGGAAACGATATTATCTCTGCCGGATATGACCGGGATACTTTCTATTACAACCTAGGCGACGGTTATGATAAGATTACAGATTTAGGAGGACGCGACCAAATCATCTTTGGGGACGGAATAAGTAAGGAAAACATTTCTTTTTACAGAAAAAATGATAATCTGATAATCTCAATCAACGACGATTTCTCACAAGGTATTGAAATCATAGATTTCTTTAGAAATAATGATAACCGAATAGAGAATATAAAATTTGCCGACAATTCAACATTGCGCCTAACTACAGGTTTAATTTTGAAAACAAATGAATTGGATGGTTCAATTACAGGTACTGTTGAAGACGATACATTAATAGGAAATATTGGGGAAAATAACCTGAATGGTTCATCAGGAGATGATATACTGAATGGAGGCAAAGGCAATGATACTCTTGATGGCGACGTCGGAAATGATACCTATATATGGAATTTAGGTGATGATATCGATACAATTCGAGATACAGCCGGATTAAATACTATCAAATTTGGAGAAAATATTTCGTTTGACGATTTAACATTTAAACAAGACGGTAATAATCTGAGACTGATTGTGAAAAATGATATTTCCCAAGGGATTATTATCCAAGATCACTTTTCTTCAAATAATATCAATAACAATTATCACCCCATCACTATTTTTGAATTTTCCGATGGTAGCAAATTTGATTTTAGAGAAAATAACATTACTCTCACCTATGATAACCGCGCTGAAACAATTACCGGTAATATTGGTGATAATATAATAGATGCTCAAGGCGGAGACGACACCATTACGACCTATGGGGGTGATGATATTATTAATGGTGGAGCCGGAGATGATGAAATTTCTTCCGGAAACGGAAATGATATCATAACTGGTGGTTCTGGAAATGATATCATTAACGGTGAAGCCGGAAATGATACTTACATTTGGAACCTTGGTGATGGTATGGATACAATAACGGATTCCAGTGGATTTGATAAAATCAAATTCGGAGAAGGTATTACATCTGCCAATTTATCATTTTTCAAACAAGGAAATAATTTACTTATATTTATCAATGATAACCATCAAGAAGGAATAATAATAAACAGATATTTTGAAGGTAGTTACAATATTGAACTCCTGGAATTTACAGACGGCTCATCCATAAATCTAAGTCAGTCTTTAGATATCAAGCTAGGTGATACCGGCGAATCCATTGATGGTACAATATATAACGATACAATAACCGGAGGAGATGGAAACGACACCATTAACGGAGGTAATGGTGATGATACTCTTTCAGATGGGATCGGAGAAGATACCATGTCTGGCGGAGATGGTGCGGATATCATCTCTGGCGGAACAGGAGATGATACAATCGACGGAGGTGCCGGAAATGACACTTATATCTGGAACCTTGGTGACGGTATGGATACAATAACAGATTCGCAAGGAACAGATAAAATTGTGTTTGGCGAGGGCATTTCATATGATGACCTTTCATTTAGTCAAACGAATTCAGACTTATACATTAATGTTCAGAATATGCCCAACCAAGGACTTTTGATCAAAAATTATTTTGCTTCAGGAAATAGTAACCGTATTGAAACCTTGGAATTCAGCAACGGGAACCTCTTTGATCTGAGTAAAAATGCGTTAATATTAAAAGGAGATGGGACGGTCAATGGAACGATCTATGATGATTCTATAACAGGGAACAATAATGATGACACCATAACGGCAGGAGATGGCAATGATATTATCTACGGCAATGCTGGAAACGATAACATTGATGGCGGCAACGGGGATGATATAATCTATGGTGGCCAAGGATGTGATACATTAAAAGGAGGTTACGGAAACGATACATATGTATGGAATCTCGGCGATGATCTTGATACCATAGAAGATGATGCCGGTCAAAATACATTACTCTTTGGTAACGGTATAAGTTTCAATGATTTAGATTTTAATATGTTAGGCAATAATCTGTTGATTACCGTTAATGGCGACAAAAACCAAGGTGTACAAATCAATAATTTCTTAAATGAAAATGATTTATACAAAATAGAGTACCTCAAATTTAGTGACGGAACATCTATATACCTTCCAGATTTAGGCTTAAATATGGCCTATGGTGCAACAGATGATACTATAAACGGAACTTATAACGATGATACTATCATCGCCGGAAATGGTAATGACACCGTTAATGCCGGAGATGGTAATGACAGTATCTATGGAGGAAAAGGCAATGACGCCTTGAATGGAGGTAATGGCAGAGACAGTTATTACTACAATCTGGGTGACGGTTATGATACAATTACCGAGACCAGAGGAAATGACAAAATCATTTTTGGTGAAGGCATCTCCATAAATAACCTTTCTTTCCGACAAGATGGTTCAAATTTGGACATTTTAATAAATAATGATGTTTCTCAAGGAGTAACAGTCAAAGACTTCTATTCGGGAACTAATTATCAAGTAGAAACGCTCCAATTTGCTGATGGTTCAACGTTTAACCTGTCTACACAGGGAATAACACTGCAACAAACCGATGCTGACGACACTGTTAAAGGAACCTCTTATAATGATATCATTTACGGAAATAGTGGTCATGATACCATCAACGCCGGTGAAGGCAATGATACGATTGTCGGAGGCATCGGCAATGATATTCTGAATGGAGGAAATGGGAACGACATCTATATTTACAATTTAGGTGATGGCTTCGATACTATTTCGGAAACAGGCGGTAATGATAAGATCGTCTTTGGCAAAGGTATCAGTCAAAGTGATTTGTCATTTGAACAGATCGGCAACGATTTGAAGATTTCTGTCAATGGTAAGGATGACAAAGGAATTCAGATTAATAATCATTTCCAGAATGATGCTTCCAAAGTTGAGACTATCGAATTCTATGACGGCAGTACGCTGAATATCAGCAATGCTGATCAGCTGATTCAGGCGATGAACAGCTTTAGCGTCAGCAATTCGGCTTCGACAGATACCCTGTCTAATCCGACTGAGGATGTCAGTGATATGTATTCTCTGGCCGCCAGTCAGGATTTGACCAGAAAAGCTATCTAAAGAAGGTATTTAAACAACAAAAAGCCCCTACTCCGCAGAGCAGGGGCTTTTTCAGGTACAGAGCATAAACCAGATTATTGCGGTCAATATCTTTAATGGTGAAGTCTTTGCCATCCGGGGCAGTCCTTATTTTAAGTATGCTTAAGACGTTGTCCGAACTTCTGGCGTGGCAGCCGGATGATTATCTGGGGCGTTATTTCGGACAAATGCGGCTCGATAAGCATTTTCACGGACAGTTTTTCACGCCGATTCATGTCTGCGAGTTTATGGCTGCCGTGGCTTTTGGTGATGGCTTGCCGCAAGGAAAGCCTTATGTAACTGTTGCCGAACCGGCTTGCGGTTCGGGGCAATGATCATCGGTCTGATTCGTCATCTGCAAAAGCAGGGTATGACTAATCTCGGCGGTAAACTGGCAATTTTTGCCACCGATATTGACAGTCTTTGCGTCAATATGGCTTATCTGCAACTCGGCATACTCGGGTTGTCTGTCCGCATCACTCACGGTAACTCTCTTACCGATGAGGTATGGGATGCCTTTGATACGCCCAATCTGCAAATCAATACTTGTCTGGGATATTTTAAGTAAGTAAAGGGGGGAATATGACCGAAATAAACTTTAACAAACTCAATTTCAAAACCCCGCGCGAGGCAGTTATTTATGAAGTTGCCGAGGTCGGAGCAGATTATGTTTTTGCTCCCGGAGTTATTGATGAAAATACGATCCAATGGCTTGTTGCCGGGATTAAAACCACTATAACAAGATAGCGGTACCACCAACAAAAGCCGAATAAGGCAAGCATAAACCCATTGGTATTGTACAACTTTGATTTGACATTTAGGTCTAATTATGATAATTCCTTTTCAGTTTATAATGTAGGCGTACCTACAAAGAGTCAAACAAAATAGTTTGAAAAACTAATTGTTGATGATGTTATCGCGTACGGTTTCATCGGTAAGGCAATTAGTGAAATTTTCTATTTTGTTTGGCTTTTTTTGTTTTTTAGGAGGAATTTTATGGAACAAATTATATACAGACCGTATAAAAAACAAGATTTCGGTGCATTGTCAGAAATTATTAATATCACATGGGAACACGAAAAAAATTACAGTCAATCTACAGCTATCCGCTTATCCAATGCATATCTACGGATTTGCTTGGCAGAACAGACTTTTACACAGGTAGCCGTATGTAAAGGAAAAGCTGTTGGCATTATTATGGGCAATAATCTTCATTGTACTTCCAAACCCTTAATCCCTCATTTGCAGGCAAAAAAAGATATGTTAATACTTTCCATGACGTCAGAGGGACGCAGAGCAGCTCATTTTTTCGAGGAGCTTGACAAAATTTACGGAAGATTATTATCAGCACAATCCCGCCAATATGGAGGAGAACTATCTTTTTTTGCTATTCATCCTAACTATAGGGGGTTAGGAATTGGCAAGGAACTCTATTATCGCTTTCAGAATTATATGGATAGCGTGAGAATTGAAGATTTTTATGTATTTACTGATACTACTTGTAATTACGGATTTTATGAACACCAAGGCATGATTCGCTGCGGTACTGAAAAAATAACCATTCCGGTTAATGGCAAGCAGTCAGACTTTTTGTTCTTTATTTATGAAAACTCAAAGTCAGTACAAACTATAAATGAAACTTCAAATCTTAGCCAAGATAAAAAGTTAAACAACAGGACTAATGCCAATACTTAAGCAATCCTCACACTTAATTATATATTAGAGAGGATACAAAATGTCCGATCAGTTTGCCCTTGATTTTCGCCGCCGACACTTCAGCAAACACCTGCCGTTCAGCTGTCATCACTTTCCACGTCGGAATCTACCGCTCCGAAAGAAGAGAAATTCATGTATGGCGGCAGTTCTGCCAAAGAAAACAAATTTTTCAAAATGTTTAGCCTGCTGGCAGCGGAAAGCAACCGGGCTTTGCATACCTTTTTTGAGGATTTCTGCCTTATGGGCGGTGTATTCTTCACAATTTCGGCATGCAGGAACCGCTGCTGGCACGTTATATGCCCAAATACGAGCGATGCCATACCGAATATCACGAGCGGGCAAAATATTACAAACAGCTACAAATATCCTGGCTGACAACTGTGTCAGAGCATTATTCCAATTCTGTAAATCGTTTCCGTTCTGACAGACGGAATTCAGTCAGTTATAATAAGATGCAACACACATCATTTTCAGTGAAGTTTTTCATTTATCTGTTCCCTAAAAATTAAAATACTTACACTTTATAAAATATAGGCAATTTTTTAGAACTTGTTTAATGACGGAACTCTTGATGCAAAAGTTCGAGAATTACCGGCTTTTTAGATGACCGATAAGCGGTTTTTACTCACGAACCGATTTTAACTATTTTCCCCTCAACACCAATAAAACCGATGTAGGGACACTGTCTAAGGTGTCCCTACATAACGTAGACTTTTTGCCCATTTAGACCGAAATTTAGCCTTTTAAGGCGGGACTCCTTAGACTAAAATCCCTTCTTTCACTCTCTCAAATCCCCTGATTTCCTAAGTCTTAGCGCACAAAAAAATCTCTGCATTTCTGCAGAGATTTCCTTAATTGGTGAGCTCGGGCGGGTTCGAACCGCCGACCCTTTGATTAAAAGTCAAATGCTCTACCGACTGAGCTACGAGCCCGTTAACGGAGATGAACTCACATAACGAGGTGATATATAGAGGATAAAAAACACTTAGTCAACATAAAAAATGAAAATTTTGCAAAAAAAATAAAATGTAGTATATTTGTTAATAATTATATGTTATCGTTTTTTCAAATTTAGATGTTTTTAATACAATTGAGGCAGGTAAATTATGGTTAACGCTAATAATTCCGAACAAGAAGGAAAATACGATATTCTGCAGAATGCAGCCGGCGAAATCCTGATTATTATTAAATATCATCAGGGCGGTCCGGAAAATCCGCGCTTTGTTTATGACGGAGGTTCAAGCGCCCTGCTCTATCGCAGTCGTGAAAGCGCTATTATGCTGGATAATATTAACGAAAAGGCCCGCATGCCGCTAAAATCAGTCAGCGAGCTGCTTATTGTTGAGATTGAAGATGATGATGTTGCCCGCGAGTATAAAGTTCCGGTCAGACATATTCAAAATCTGGATAAGTTTATTTAAGATAAAAAGGAACTCAAATGAGTTCCTTTTTTATTAAAAATTTTATATTAAGCTTTATTTATCATAAATTTTAACTTGCTTGAAGATTATCTACAAAATCAAGAGCATGTTTGATGCAGATATCATGGTTATGGTGCTGATGTTCTCCCCAGCGGCCAACACCATATAAATGCTTAGGTTTGAAATAATCTAAAATCGCCGTAATAGCTGCCGTTCTACCAACCAACGGTATCGGATATGCCGCCGGTGTAGTATAATTAAACAAATTACGGCCCTTAAAGGTTACCTTGTTTGCATCAAAACGATTGGCATTAGTTTCCGTAAATACACCATAATTTTTACTATCTTTTACAAAATTGCTGATATAGAGCTCACGGTGGTGCTGTTGCTCCATTTCCGGACGATACCTCCAATGATAATTGGTCGGATTATCGTCTGTTTCAAACAAAGAAACAACAACCTTGTTATATTTTATTTTATTAATCTGTTCACGAATTGCTTCCGGTCTGCCCATAGCTTCATATAAATCCGGCCACGGTGTTGTATTAATTACGTTTTTTGCTTTATATTCTTCATTGATAACCCAAACTTGCTCATTTTCGTCAAAACGCAATTTAGTTACCTTTGTATTGAATTTAATATTCTGCAATTCATCTTTGGCAATGGCTTCCATGACACGTCCATAGCCACCCGATAATGGATAATACGGGCGATTATGGCACGGATATTTTTCTACATCCTGCTGACGTTCTAAAGAGTAACGCAAAACTTCTTCTACTTCGACACGAGGAATTTTATAAATCCAATCGACATCCAGCTCATCAGGAGTTACGCCCCATAATTTTGTATTATAAGGCAACAAGTAATTATCACAAATCATGTCCCCTAATTTCCACCGTATCCATTCTTCGTAATTTTTAGGTTCCGGTTTGCCTAAAGCCTCTCCGTTACGAATAACTGAAATCAAATATTTTATTTGCTTATCGACAGGAAGCTGCCACAAATTTGATTCCAGAGGATAATCTACATCCATTCCCTCAATACTGATTTTAGAAATACGAGGATCTATTTTATACATTTTCTCTTTCGGAAAAGAAGCAAAAATAAAATCTTCTACTTCTTTATATTTGGTCTGGAAAAAATGACCGCCGATATCTACCACATGGCCTTCAACATAAAAACTACGGCAAAGCCCGCCGGCCTCTTTTTCGGCTTCCAATGCCAAAATATTATTAATTCCTTTTTGGCGCATTTTTTTGAGCAAGGTTAACCCGGTAATTCCTGCACCAAGTATCAGATAATTATAAATCATGAAAATTTCCTCTATTTCTTTTTGATTTTAAATAATGGTATAAAATTGAATAATTTATACTTTTTTGAACCATTTGCTTTCGTTTTGATTTTCACTAATGGCAGGAAATCAAATAATTTATAACAGATTGTTCCACTGCGGCCAATTTTTACTTTAAGCAACGGTAAAAAATCAAATAATTTGTAATATTTTATATTATTTTTATCTTTGATTTTT
>OGPY01001896.1_pt1 | contig 14300 bp, 9 predicted proteins | sample 1553121 | NCBI WGS metagenome assembly OGPY01 (sample SAMEA2580004, study PRJEB22360) | human gut metagenome
GAATCCTTATGATAAAGAAAGTATTAGTAGCCAATCGTGGCGAGATAGCGATGCGGATATTCCGCACCTGCCGGGTGATGAACATCCCGACCGTAGCGATCTATACGCATGTGGATCGCGGAGCATTACATGTACGTTATGCGGAGGAAGCCTACTGCATCTCGGAAGATGAAGCGGATACCTCTTACTTGAAGCCGGACTTGATCCTTGAGATCGCCAAGAAGACAGGAGCCGCCATTCATCCGGGTTACGGCTTTTTGTCGGAGACCCCCGACTTCGCCCGTCGTTGCGAGGAGGAGGGCGTGATCTTTATCGGCCCGAGCGCCGACGTGATCGCCAAGATGGGTATCAAGACCGAGGCCCGTAAGATCATGAAAGAAGCCGGTGTGCCGGTTGTTCCCGGAACGGAAAAACCGGTGACGGACATAGAGGATGCCAAGAAAGTAGCCGCCGAGGTGGGTTATCCGATTATGCTAAAGGCGCTTGCCGGAGGCGGTGGAAAGGGTATGCGTTTGGTACATAGCGAGGATGAGATGGAAGCGGCTTTCCGTATGTCTCGTTCCGAGGCGGCCAACTCGTTCGGAAACGATGCCATCTATATCGAGAAGTATATCGAGAACCCCCATCATATCGAGGTGCAGGTACTCGGGGATAAATATGGGAACGTGATCCATCTGTATGAGCGTGAGTGCTCCATCCAGCGCCGTAACCAGAAAGTGATCGAGGAAGCGCCCTCTCCATTCGTGAAGGAGGCCGCTCGCCAGAAGATGTTGGCCGTAGCGGTGGAGGCTTGCAAGAAAATCGGTTACTACAGTGCCGGGACGTTGGAGTTCATGATGGATAAGGACCAGAACTTCTATTTCCTCGAGATGAATACCCGCCTTCAAGTGGAGCATCTGGTGACGGAGGAGACAACGGGCGTGGACTTGGTTCGCGATATGATCTTGGTGGCCGCAGGAAATCGTCTGCCTTATAAGCAGGAAGATGTGGCTTGCCGAGGGCATGCCTTGGAATGCCGTATCTATGCGGAGGACCCGGAAAATAACTTTATGCCCTCTCCGGGCGTGATCAAGGTGCGTGAGGCTCCCGAGGGACGTAACGTACGTCTGGATAGCGCCGCTTACGCCGGTTTCGAGGTGTCCTTGCATTACGATCCGATGATCGCCAAGCTTTGCACATGGGGCCGGACCCGTGAGTCCGCCATCTCGAATATGATACGTGCCTTGCGGGAATACAAGATCTTGGGAATCAAGACAACGATTCCCTTCCACCTGCGTGTGTTGCATAATGCGACTTTCTTGAAGGGGAATTACGATACGACCTTTATCGACACTAAGTTCGATAAGGAAGACTTGAAGCGTCGCCAGAACAGCGACCCGACCGTCGCCGTGATCGCCGCCGCCTTGAAGCATTACGAGGAGGAGAAAGAGGCGGCCGCCCGTGCGACGACCGTTCCGCTGGTAGGGGAGTCCCTGTGGAAACACTACGGGAAGTTACAAATGTTAGCCAATAACTTTTAATGAGAGGAGGAATGATTATGTCAAAGGCTTTAGCGACTTATTTTGCCACGGTTAACGATATTCCCGACACAGAGTTCAAGGTAGAGATTCTGGAAGACGGGCCTATCAAGAAAGTATCCGTAAACGGTACCGTTTATGATGTAGATTACAATCTGGGCGGAGATACGATCCACTCGATCATCATGAACCATAAATCTCATGGCGTACAAATATCCAGTGTTGGAGATTCCACCTATGAGGTAAAGAATAAAGGTGATTATTTCCAAGTACAGGTGATTGACGAGTTGAAGAAATTACGCCTGTCGAGAACCAGTTCCAAGACGGTCGGCCGTCAGGTCATACAGGCCCAGATGCCGGGCGTGATCCAGAAGGTATATGTCAAGGTAGGCGATGAGGTCAAGGCGGGAGACCCGCTTTGCGTATTGGTTGCCATGAAGATGGAGAACGAGATTCGTACGCCGATCGATGGGGTGGTGAAAGAGGTGTATGTCAATGAGACGGACAAGGTCTCCGTGGGTGATAAGATGTTGGTTGTAGAGTGAGTTGTCTCGGGGTTATAGTTTTCCCTCGAGAGAATAGGAAAGGAATCGGAGCAGTCCGGTTCCTTTCGCATGTTTGGTAAAATTATCTTAAAAAACATTCCGTCTTTCTATCGTGTTACAGAGTTATTATTTCTACATTTGTAGCGTTTAAACCTAAATCATGAAGTTATGTTGACAGCAATGGTCATTGTGTTCCTTGTCGGTTATTTGATGATCGCATTGGAACATCCTCTAAAGATAAACAAGGCGGGAACGGCTTTGCTTATCGGTACGGTCTTATGGGTTATGTACACGTATGCGGCCCCGTTTTTCATCCCGAGGGCCTCGGCAGAGGAATTCAGCTTGTTCTTGGAATCGTTCCCCTCTTTGGGTTCTTTAACGTTTAAGGAACAATGTACCCGGTTCGTCGTGGAGCATCAGGTTCTGGATAGTATCGGAGAGATCGCCGAGACACTTATATTCCTGATCGGGGCGATGATAACCGTGGAGCTGATCGATGCCCATGGCGGTTTCATGTTTATCACGAATCATATTACCACGAAGAAAAAGAAGAAACTGCTGGCGTTGATCGCCGTGATCACGTTCTTTATGTCGGCCGTGTTGGACAACCTTACCACCTCGATCGTCATGATCATGTTGATCCGTAAGTTGCTCGGGAATTATAAAGAGCGGTGGGTGTTCGGCAGTATCATTATTATAGCGGCGAATAGCGGTGGCGCTTGGTCACCGATCGGCGACGTGACTACGATCATGCTTTGGGTAAGGGGAAATATCTCCACCTCATCCACGATCCCCCATTTGATCCTGCCGAGTATCGTATCGGCGTTGATCCCGGTCTTGATCGCCATGCGTTTCTTGCATGGCAACGTGACGCCCCCTAACGCATTCTCGCAAATGGAGGCGGACAATGAGTTGCTGAAGAAATTGAAGGATAAGGAGAAGTTATCGATCTTGATCATCGGTGTGTTGTGTTTATTGTTCGTGCCTGTATTCAAGACGGTTACTCATCTTCCCCCGTTTATGGGTATCTTGATGGGAGTGGGTATTCTTTGGTTCTATACGGAGATGCTATACGCCCGTAAACCGATCGACGAGGACTTGAAATTGCGCTTGTCCAAGGTGGTTCACCGTATAGACGGGGCGACCTTGTTATTCTTCCTCGGAATCCTTTTGGCGGTGGATGCCTTGCGTTGCAGCGGCGTATTGTCGGATTTCGCTTTCTGGCTGGACGATACGGTAGGCAATGTGTATGCGGTGAACCTGATTATCGGCGCCTTATCGTCTATCGTGGATAATGTTCCGTTGGTAGCGGGTGCTATCGGTATGTACCCGGTGGCTACGGACGCTATGGTGGCTGCGGCGACTGATCCGGCTTATCTGGCGAACTTCATGCAAGACGGCGTGTTCTGGCAGTTCTTGGCTTATTGCGCAGGAGTAGGTGGAAGTATGTTGATCATCGGTTCCGCCGCCGGAGTCGTCGTGATGGGCCTGGAGCGGATCAATTTCATTTGGTACTTGAAGAATATCTCGCTGCTGGCCTTGGCGGGATATTTGTCTGGTGCGGTGGTATATATTCTCCAGAATTTGATATTATAATAAGTGTATGATATTAATTGCGGATAGCGGATCTACAAAGACGGAGTGGTGCCTGGCGGATCAAGGCAGACCGGTGCGTACGGTCGTGACGGCGGGTATCAATCCCTTCTTCCAGACACGGGAGGAGATCGCCGGAGAAATCCGGGATGCCTTATTGCCCGCCTTGAAGGGTGAGCGGATCGATGCCATTTACTTCTATGGCGCCGGTTGCGCCTTCCCGGAGAAGAACCGGATCGTGGAAGAGGCGATTACGCCTTATATCCCGGCTCCCATAGAGGTGTATAGTGACTTGATGGCGGCTGCTCGTGCCTTATGCGGGAGCCGTCCGGGAATCGCCTGTATATTGGGGACGGGATCGAATTCTTGTCTGTATGACGGGACGGAGATAACGGAGCATATCTCTCCCTTGGGATTCATTCTGGGGGATGAGGGTAGTGGCGCCGTGCTCGGGAAGTTATTGGTAGGGGATTGCTTGAAGCGTCAGTTGCCGGCGCCTTTGGTTCGGAAGTTTATGGATCAATATGAGTTGACGCCCGCCTTATTGTTGGAGCGGGTATATAAACAACCTTTCCCGAATCGTTTCTTGGCTACCTTGTCCCGTTTCTTGTTGGAGAATATCACCGAGCAACCGATTTATAATTTGGTCTATACGAGTTTCCGTAGCTTTTTCCTCCGTAACGTGGCGTTATATCCGGGAGCTGATACGTACCCGATTCATTTCGTAGGCTCTATCGCCTATTATTATCAGGAGGTATTGAAAGCGGCGGCCTTATCCTTAGGCTTGAAGGTCGGTACGGTCGTACAGGCTCCCATGGACGGATTGATCCGGTATCATTTTACGAACGAAGAAAAAAATGAATGAGTTATGGCATTTCAAAAGATAACCGAGTCGGAATCGTTGTACGATAATCTGGATCAGATGTCTGTCCGGGAGTTGCTGGAAGGCATCAATAACGAGGACCGGAAAGTGGCGATCGCCGTTGGCCGGGAGATCCCGAAGATCGAGAAGCTGGTAACCCGTATCGTAGAGCGAATGCGGAGAGGCGGTAGGCTCTTCTATATCGGGGCGGGTACGAGTGGTCGCTTGGGCGTCTTGGACGCCTCCGAGATCCCTCCCACGTACGGTATGCCGAATACCTTGGTGATCGGTTTGATCGCCGGCGGCGACCGGGCGCTCCGGAATCCAGTGGAGTCGGCGGAAGACGATCTGGATAAGGCTTGGGAGGAACTTCAACAATATCATATCAATACGAACGATACTTTGGTGGGGATAGCCGCCTCGGGTACGACTCCCTACGTGATCGGCGCCCTGCGTAAGGCACGCTCCGAGGGAATCCTGACGGCCTCTATCTCCTGCAACCCGGCCCCCCCGAGGGCGGCGGAGGCGGAGATCGCCATCGAGCCGGTAGTAGGTCCGGAGTTCGTCACCGGAAGTACGCGGATGAAGAGCGGTACGGCCCAGAAGATGGTGCTGAATATGATCACGACCTCCACGATGATCAAGCTTGGCCGGGTGAAGGGGAACCGGATGGTGAACATGCAACTGACCAACCAAAAATTGGTGGACCGTGGCACCCGTATGATCATGGAAGAGCTTCGTCTGGATTACGAGCAGAGCAAGAATCTCCTGCTCCTACATGGCTCCGTCCGGGAGGCGATCGATTCTTATCACCGTGAATGGCGGCTGAATCAATAAATAATTCCTATCTTTCGGGGTAAAACCTAAAAGATCGTTGATTATGATGTGGGATTTCATACTAAGACTTTTCGTGGCAGGTATTCTGGGCGCCGTTGTCGGACTAGACCGTGAGTACCGTGCGAAGGAGGCGGGTTACCGGACTCACTTCCTTGTTTCGTTGGGTAGCGCGTTGATCATGGTTGTCTCCCAATATGGCTTCCAAGATGTCATCCTAGAGAATAGCGTATGTCTCGATCCGAGCCGTGTGGCCGCCCAAGTGGTGAGTGGCATCGGTTTCATCGGGGCGGGTACGATCATCATCCAGAAACAATTCGTACGGGGATTGACTACCGCCGCCGGTATCTGGGCGACCGCCGGTATCGGTCTGGCCGTCGGCTCAGGCATGTACGGGCTCGGTATCGCCGCCACTTTGTTGACGCTCGCCGGGCTGGAGCTGTTGAGCGTTATTTTTAAAAGCATCGGGATGCGAAGTTCCTTGGTGGTATTCTCTACCTCCGACAAGGAGGCGATCAACCGGATCGCCCGTGTTATCTACGAGAAAGGTTTCCTGTTGGTAAGCTATGACATGAAAAGACTGGGGCATCAGGAGAAGGACGAGTACGTCGTCAGCATCGTGTTGAAAGCCCGTAAAAACACGGAGGAAAGTCCACTGTTGCTATTGATGGAGCAATTTCCGGAGGTTACGGTGGAGAGAATTGAATAGTTATTCTGTATTGGCGGTAAGTTTTCGTATATTCGCGGCTCGAAACTATTTAATAATCGTACGATGAATTTTATTTCTAAGCTATTCAAGAAGAACGTATCTGAGGCGGAAGAGGCCGGCAAAGGTTCCGTGGAGGAGTTCGTATCTTTAATCCGTGTATATTATCAAGCCGTTATGGCCGTGAACTTGGGTATCACCAACTTGAACATGCTCGCCGATATGGCTTTGTTCAAACGCATGTTGAAGATACCGACCCAGAATAACAAATTGGGTGTCGCCGAGAAATCCCGTGTGCGCAAGGTGTTGATGGAGGATTACGGCCTAAGCGAGGCTTTCTTCAAGGAGATCGACAGCTCGGTGAAGAAGAACTGCAAGAACCAGAACGATATCAAGACGTATTTCTTCATGTTCCAAGGTTTCTGCAATGACTTGTTCAACTTGCTTGGCAATCTGATGCAGTGGAAGTTCCGCTTCTCCATGCTGGTGAAGAAGTTGCTGTATAATATGACGACGAAGACGGTTCACGATATCTTGACCAAGTCCGAGTGGAAGGATATCAGCGTGCAGAAGGCCGCATGGAGCGTGCGTAAGTATGCCGAGAAACTAGGCTACTCCGAGCAATGGATCACGGACTTCGTGTATAACGTCGTGCTTCTGGCGAAAGAGGATCAGAAGAAGGAACTCAAAAAGAGCAAGGAAGCATGACCACCGAGCTGCATCCGCTAGGTTTCTTCCTCCCGGAGAATACGAGATTGCTGATGCTGGGAAGTTTTCCGCCTCCAAGAGCTCGTTGGAGCATGGATTTTTATTACCCGAATATCCAGAATGATATGTGGCGCATCCTTGGCTTGATTTTCTATGGGAACAAGGATGCGTTCCTGCGAGACAAGAAGGCGTTCAGCGAGGAGAAGGCGAAGGCTTTCTGCCGGGAAAAGGGGATCGGGATCGGTGATACCGCCATGGAGGTGATCCGCTTGAAAGCAAATGCCTCCGATAAGTTCCTTGAGGTGGTACGGCCGATCGATCCGGAAAAGGTCTTGTCCCAGATACCGGAATGCGTGGCGATCGTGGTAACCGGGCAGAAAGCGATGGATACCCTCCTCTCCGTATTGCCCGGCACGGAGGAGCCGAAAGTGGGCTTCTCGTCGGAATTTTCTTGTATGGGAAGGACGATGAGGCTGTTCCGTATGCCTTCATCCTCTAGAGCTTATCCGAGGCCGTTGGAGGAGAAGGCCGCCGTTTACCGGGGGATGTTTGAGACGTTGGGGATGGTGTGAGGCAAGTCTGCCATACAGCATTCCTCGTTTACGCCCCACCTCTTCAAGGAGTGCGGTAAGCTCGGAAACGTCCTATCTGAATGATGTCCAATTATCTCTTTCGTGTATATACATATTTTAAGTACTTGATGCGACATTAGAACAGGAGAAACGCTGCGATATTTGCGACGTTATTCAGTTTAAAACGTCCGATTATGGAGTTTAATGCACGAACTTATTTTCAGTAAGGTACAGTTGTAGCATCTTATCGCCGTAAGATGTATGATCTTACTGTTGTAGGATGTATTATATTACCGTTGTAAGATGTATCATCTTTCACGGATACTTGACATCTCCTTGTCTTGCGTCTTTTAGCAAAGTGACAGTTTGTAAATTTAAGTCATGGAGAATCGATTCTTTCGGGTAAAGGTAAGGTATGCTCCCGAAAACGAAAGAAAAAAACGACAATCGATTGGTTGATAGGCTAATGTTGAATAACGGCCTTTTATTCTAGCGGAATTTATTCATCGTATTTCATGTTTTGGGGGCAGGAAGGGAAGAAAAACGGTGCTACAATAGGGTTATAACAGGGTAAGAATGCCCATTCGCAACTACTCATAACCCTATTCTTGACTACTTACGATGCCCAACGGCAGTATCGGCGTTGCCTAATACGACTAGTTACGCAGGCTTCCGGCACCTATTGTGTGTGGAAAACGCTGTATTTTAACAAAAAGGGGTGCTTATTGCTACTGCTTTCTCGCTATTTCGCTAGGTTTGGAAAATAGGTGTGTCAAGGTAAATGCTCTATGGAAATCAAAAAGATGGCCGGAGAGCGGTTTGGTTGACGGAAGGATATTTGCAGGGCGAGTACCGTGTAAGATAAAAAGAGAGGAGACGGAACGATAAACGCTCCGCCCCTCTTATATAACAAGAATGAATGAATTATTGGGATAATCTCATCATAAAATATTGCTAGTGAGATACATCTTCTTCATTTATCCGATCAGAGATACTCAATGTCACGGAGAACATTGAGTATCGTGATATTCATTTTTAGATCAATTATTTACGTAAAATCCAATATGCCCAGTTGCGCCGCTAAAAGTTATGACAGATCCTACTTGAACTGTAGATCCATTACAAGAGACTCTATATCCCTTATCTATGGAAACAACTTTATACTTTCCATGTTCAACAAAGTAAACCCATGGACCTCCACTATAAAAACCACTGGTGATAGTATATTCCATGAAATTTTGATCTTCAATAACCATTGATATATGGGCGTCCTGATTTTGAGCTGTAACGTACATTTTTGAATACCCTTCTCTTTCTGCGGCATAGGAAGGTGATGGACCATTTACGTCAGCATTGATATTAATAACAGTTGTTGTTAATAGTGCAATATAGAATGAATAATACTTTCTTCATGATATATTTTCTTTATTTTCTTGTTTTAAAATTCCAGAACCAAGCCTCTCCCCAATCACCTGCGCCGGGTTTCGGAGCCGCTAGTTTAAGATGCTCACCATCCGCTTCCAAGATGTGATATTCATATTGAGGAGCGAAGGTATCATCTGTGTCTCCCATTTTCACCAGTCCTAATAAAGGAATGGTTCCGGTGAACGTTAATGTACCTTGATCCCAACCTTCTTTGGCTACAGCGGATAAGTCCCATGCGATTGTTCCGGATTGACCGCGGCTGGTTTCTACTTTCTTGCCAGCCAAGGTAAAAGTCATCCAACCTTCTAACCCATCTTTGGCATATCCTTTCTCAGTACATTGTTGGTCGATGTCTGTGGCTTGAACTTGCCACCATTCCGGACCTGTGCTTTCCATATAAGCACCATTTCCCCAAAGGCCGTTGCTGGCATCTGTATCCCAAACCCAAGTTACAGAATTATACTCCGGTCCGAATAATCCTTCATAAATAGAAGGCACATCCACATACTCGGAGATCGTCACATCGTTAGAGAAAGAGGTGATGGAGCCGTCTTGGTTCATAGCCCGGACGGTCAAGCTCGTGAGGGGAGGAGTGCCAATGATGGAACCCTCGGTTCCGGTGGCTAGGATGGCCCCGTCTTGATCCAATACCTGTACCGTCAGTGTGGGATTGGTGGAGAAGGTGAACTTGTTTTGTCCGGCCGTCGTTTGCGTAAGCGCTACACGGGCTTGCAGATCCGCCTCGGTTAAGTTGGCGGATATGCCCGGATCACTTTCTGTGATTGGGTCGCAGGAAACCATCATTCCTGCGATCAATGCCATTGCTATATAATATATATTCTTTATCATGATTGTATATTCTGAATTAAAAGGTTATTAATTAGTCCAGCCATTGTACTCGGCGTCCGCTCCCCAACCTTCGTTCTGCTGGAGTTCACTGGAGAGTGAGATCTGGCTCTCAGGTATCTTCATGAAACCGGCGGAGGTGTTGTAGCGGGAGGCGTAACCACCATTTTGCGCCTTGTTCGTGGCAGGATTACCTGCGATGTAGATAGGCGTACCTATCTGTTTCTGCAAGGCAGCGGCGGCAATGTGCCAGCGGCGGATGTCGTTCCAACGGGTACCCTCCAAAGCTAATTCCCAACGGCGCTCGTTTTGCAGAGCTTGGAGCGAGTAGCCGATAGCCGGAAGGCCGGCACGCTCCCGCACCTTATTCATACCGGTGGCATCTCCCTTGAGCTCGGATTGCATCAAGAGAACGTCAGCGAAGCGGATCAATACCAAGTCGTGGATGTTGTCCAAGGCTTGGTTATTCGCGCCTTGCGTCCAGCCATCGATTCCGTACATCTCGTTCTCGAAGGTCTTGAAGTAGCCACTCTCGTCATTGGATGTCTTGCATGCGACAGGAGACCATTTCATGGCATAGTAGTCCGTTTCCTGTACGAAGTCCGCCCAACCGCCTTTGTTATAAGCGGGTAATTTGTCTGTACGATATACGGAAGCGTCGCGACGCATGTCATTTGGTTCTGCGCTTGCCCAATCGTTCACGAAATTCGGTGCTACAGGCCCGGCTCCCCAACCTTGTCCGAAGGGGAAGGTATTTGCTACGTCTTGATCTCCGCGAAGACCGAAATGAAGCGCGTAACCATTGGCGAAAGCGATGGTAGTATTCCAACTGGCCAGCTTATTGAACTTGATGGCGAACATAGATTCCGGGTTGACGGCGTTATCATCCTCTACCCATTTCAATCCTTTTCCGGCGGTGTATTCGAAATCGTTCACCGTGCAACGGTTCGTGTAAGCCCAAAGGCTACGGAAGTCGGATGCTAAGGAATATCCGGAATTGTTCACGCAATCATCGATATAAGAGATCACTTGATCCTTCGTTAGGGTAGAGCCGTCGGCCAAGGTGACGGAGGTCAGCGGGTTGTAAGTGGCGCTGGTCAAGGCGGCTATATCTTCGCCATTCCCGTACATGCCGGTGTAGAACAACCAAGCACGGCCTAACATGGCCTCGGCGGTGTACTTGTCGACGTGTCCTGCCTCAAGGGATGACGTACCTCCACGCCATGCGGGCATGATGTCGGCGGCTGTCTTAAGGTCTAGCAAGATCTGTCCCCAGATCTCGGCGGGGCTTGCCTGTGGCACGTCGCTTGTCTGGGATGTAGTGATTAGGGGTACACGATTGTACATCGAGGCTAGCTCGTAGTAGAAATAGGCACGCATGAAGAGAGCCTCGCCCATCAATTGGTTACGTGCTTCCGTGGAAGGAAAGTCCGGACAGTTATCTAAGGTCTCTATGGCGCTGTTGGCACGGAATACGCCGGCATAACGGTCTTTCCAGAACTGGCGGGGCATGTCGGGCCGGTAGTTGCAGAGCAGGTCCATGGCCTGCATCTGCTTGTCGTTCGAGCCGCCCCCGCCTAGTGCGTCATCGCTGGCTAGTTGGGCGTAATAAAGGAACGATCTCTCGGGGTTGGCGCAAACGGATGCCATGCTGGCGTAAACGCCTGCTATCATTTGCTGGGCATCGTCGTACGACTCCGGGAATGTAGCGGTTGTCTTCTCTGTGTAATTGGTCGTGTCGAGCATGTCCTCACAACTTGAGAAGGCTACGGCAGCGCCCATACATATTGCATATATTAACTTTTTCATGTTGCTTTTCTCTTAAAATTTAATGTTAACACCTACCATATAAGTTCTGGGTGAAGGATAAGAACCTAAGTCGATACCTCTTGCCCAAGGATTGTCCTCGCGATAACTATCGTTCGTACCGATTTCGGGGTCCATACCCTTGTATCCCGTGAAGGTGAAGAGGTTCTGGGCGCTTACGTACAGACGTAATTGCGGCAGTGGGCAGTTCTTCCATAGGTTCTTGAAGTCGTAGCCCAAAGTAACGTTCTGGATGCGGAAATAGCTAGCGTCTTCCACGAAGATATCGGATATCTGTTGGAAGTTGACACCTGTGTTACCCGGAACCAGACGAGGATAACGATTGGAGGTTCCCTCACCGTGCCAGTACTCAAATACCTCGGAGGTGTAATTCTCCACGTTGCCGTCGGTAAACTTACGATAAGAGCGCATATTTTGTTGTCCGAAGGCCCCATAGGTGGTTACCGCTAAATCGAATCCTTTGTAACCAACGTTGAAGCTTAGACCCATCGTGATATCCGGGTGCGGGTTGCCGACTTCGGTCTTGTCGTCCTCGTTGATCACGCCGTCGCCATTCACGTCTACGAATTTCAAGTCACCCGGTTGGATGGAGCTACCTTGCAGGGAGTTGGCTGCGTTGCCTTTACAGTTCTTATCCAGATAAGCCTGCACGTCGTCGGCGTTTTGCATGACACCTTCCGTTTTATAGGCCCAGAAATAACCGATCGGGTGTCCTACTTCCATACGGGATACAGGACGTGTGTTCTCGGCCAGTACCTTGTCCGGACCTAGGATGTAACCGTCTTTGTTGTTGATCTGCGTAACCTCGTTCTTGTTATGGGCAAGGTTTAGGTTCACGCCATACGTCCAGTCGCCCTTCTGGTCGTTCCAGCCTAAGCCGATCTCGACACCTTTATTTTCCACGGTACCGCCGTTGATATAGGGAGCGTTCGTTCCGTAAGAGTCTAGGATCGGGGCAACGATCAACAGGTCCTTGGTTTTCTTGTTGTACCAATCGAAGTTCAAGCTCAATCGGCCGCTTAGGAAACGGGCATCCAGACCAAGGTCTAACTGCTCGGAAGTCTCCCATGTCACGTCCTCGTTCGGCATGATGCTGGCATAACCGCCTTGCGTGGCCGTACCCTTGTTGTTGCCGAAGGAATATTGTCCGAGGTGGTCGAACGCTACGGTCGAGAAATATTGGAAGTTATCGATATTACAGTTACCGTTCTGACCCCAGCTGGCACGGATCTTCAAGAAGTCCATCCAGTCGTGCGTGCTTTCCATGAAATCTTCATTGCTCACGACCCAACCAGCCGATACGGAAGGGAATGTACCCCAGCGTTTACCACGGGCGAAGTTCGAGGAACCATCCGTACGTAAGATCACGCTAGCCATGTATTTCTCGTTGAAGTTATAGTTGATACGTCCGAAGAATGACGCTAAGGCGTTATCCCCTGTCGGATATCCTTTGGCTGAGGTAGGCTGAGAAGCCATGCTATTGCTGATATAAGCCCGGTCCCAGTCGGAGAACAGAAGGTCGTTCGCCGTTGCCTCCAGATACTCACCCATACCGAAACCGCTCTTCTTGAAGGATTGACCGACTAATACATCGAAGTTGTGTTTCTCGATGTTGAAGGTGTAGCTAAGCGTATTCTCGATCTGCCAGTCCCAACCAGTCGTCATGTTCTGGGTAACCTCATTGGTTAGTTTTTGATCGGTAGAGGTTAGTTTATAAGCCGGACTGTAGCCACGGTAAGAGCTGGAGTTCTGTTTGTAGCTGACCTGTCCTTTATAGACGAGTCCCTTGATTGGTTGTACCTTCAAGTAGCCAACCATAGTTAATCCGTAGTTTTTGCTCTTGTTGTTTCCACGGGAGGAGTTGACCATTGCGGCGATCGGGTTACTCGTATAAGAGTTGTAGTTGAACCAACCGGCCTTGTTCAAGTCGTCATACATATAGTAATCCCCGTTCTCGTTATAGATAGGAACCAGCGGGTTGGCACGTAACATCCAAGAGATGTCGTTACCGTATTGATTACCCTCGGAGATACCGGAAGATTCATTATGATTATAGTACAGGTTTTCTCCGAATGTGATGATATCCAAGTCACCCTCTTTCCACAAAATATGTTCAGAGTTCATGCGAACCGTGAAACGTTGGTAGTCGGAAGCGACCGGCTTGCCTAGCGTACCTTCCTGTTTCGTGTAGGATACACCCGTGGAGAATTTGGAGCGTTCCGTACCACCGGCCAAGTTCAGGGAGTGGCTGGTAGTGATGGCGTTCTTGTTGCGGATTGCGTCAAGCCAGTTGGTACCCTCATCCTCGCCGCTCATGTAACGGTTGTACTGTTCTTGTGACATGTAATTCGTCCACGTGTAAGGTTGGTTACCCGTGTTGAAGTTCAGTTGGTCCATGACTGCCATGTATTCCTTTGCATTCAGCAAGTCCGGCATCTTATATACGTTCTGGAAACCTACATAGCCATCGTAACTAACCTGTAATTTACCCTGTTTGCCCTGCTTTGTCGTGATCAATACAACACCGTTGGCCGCACGTGAACCGTAGATCGCAGCGGAAGCGGCATCTTTCAATACGTCCAAGCTCTCGATATCGGCGGGACTTAAGGAATTGATGTCGCCTTCGACGCCATCAATAATGTATAGCGGAGTCGTGCTGCCGTTCGTTCCGGCACCACGAATGTTGATATCGAAACTCTTACCCGGCTGGCCGGAGTTCGCTACGATATTGACGCCCGGGCTTTGGCTCTGCAAGGCACCTAGCGGGTTTGTCGTGTTTAATTTTTGGATATTCTCTCCCTTTACTTGAAGGGTAGCACCTGTCACCAACTTTTTCTTTTGTACACCATAACCTACTACGACAAC
>OGPY01001897.1_pt1 | contig 14288 bp, 16 predicted proteins | sample 1553121 | NCBI WGS metagenome assembly OGPY01 (sample SAMEA2580004, study PRJEB22360) | human gut metagenome
CCAATATTAAACATTTATTATTAAGCGTTCTATTTCTTTGTGGGAGTGATAGTTTTAATAAAGCGATTCTTCAATCTTCCGATGATGTTTTACAATTACAAGACAACGGAGAAGATATATACTTATTTGGAATCGGATATAAGCTCACACGTCTAACTTTAAACTAGAATGTTTGTAAAAACCACAAAAAAATGCTTAAATTCGCAAATTCAAGTTGGATTTCGCCCCCTATATAGGAGCGAAATTTATGCACATATATGGAGAGGATAATTAGATTTACTATTAATGCTCAAATATTTTATTCTTTATTGGATAGAAAGGAATGAACATAATAAAAAAATTTTAAATCAAAATGATATTGCAGAAAAAATACATTGTAAAACATCTTATGCAACAGAAGATATTCAAAATATATTGAATTCGTTTAAAGATGTTCTTTTGGAAGAATTAAGTCAAGAAGAAAACGTTATGTTGAAACCATTTTCTGGTTTTCAGATTAATGCTAAATATGTTTCAACAGACCAATCAGTAGCAAAACATTTAGGAATAAAATCTAATAGTTCATTATTCTTATCTGCCAAGTTCACTGATAACTTTAGAAAAAAAATAAGAAAATTTCATAACTGAAAATATCGTTATGTGCTGACTTGGCTATTATGTCTTGTTGGCACATAACGTAAAAATAATCCAACGAATGCTTTGTTATGGGTACAAAATAACTCGGTGTAGATTGGTTAGTCACCATGCCGAGATTATATGAATGTTGAGTATTGACATAGAAGGATACTTTTATGTAGGTACTTTCGGTATATTGTGAGATATATTGAGTAGACAGAAACTGTCAATAGCAAATATAAGTGCAAAACATTATCGCAGCAAAAAGTAGATTTCAGGACGTTGGTGTAATAGACGCTCAGTGAGAAGAATCTTGAGGCTTGACAGGTGGAACTGTGCAAGATTGTAGAGAAAATCCAAATAAACCAATTGTGTCGTTGATACGCAGAAATGTGTGTATAAGTCCTGTTGATCGTCCGAGTAGCCCAAATCGACATTAAAATAAAACACATATAATAGAAGAAATTTATAAAACAAAAAATCTTTTCTGAATGACATGGGTGAAAGATAGAGGTAATCAGTCCTCTTTATTCTTGATGCTTAATGCATTGCTATAGAAGTAATGAGGTAGCTTCTTATTGCTCAGACTATAGTAAATTATGACTGAATATTGGTACGATTTTGTTTTTGTAAGGTGAAGACCTATTTTGTGTTCATAGTAAAGCATTTGTTGGATTGATGAATGTAAAAATAAAAGGGAGAATATTTTCCCTTTATCTACGAAACCGAGTTTTAAATTTTGTTCGTTTATGTTTTCCTGAAATATCTACTTTTGTAAATGATGTTATGAGCTTACAGAAACATTTAACAATCAGATAAATAATAATTGTCACTCCAAAAAGGAATATAATTATGAAGAATAATGCTGTAATTTGTGCGGCTGAGTTAAAATTTAAAGCCACTGAAAAAAGTTCTACCATTAATATCCCATCCTTTCACTTTATACAAATCCCACATTGGAGGAGATTGTTAGAACAGTCGTTAAATTCAGTATAGTATTCTCTTCCTTTATGGTCAACACAAAAATTTTTGATACAAATATTTTATCTTATATTATAGATATTACCCCCGATTTGTTTATTTTGTCAACATTTGTTGTAAAAAATATATCCCAAAGTCAGTTATATTAACTGGCTCTTTTTTTGTGCAAAAATATAGCAGGTTGGTGTAAAAGTAGCATATAAGACTCATTATCTTATGATAGACGTGCAATTCGTCTACCTGCCCCCATTAAGTGATATTTCATTGAGCATTTCACACTTACAAAAGAAATGTACGCCCCTTGTGGCAAATTTAATAGAAAGAAGTGAAAGGCAATTAAACCCGTTTCCAAAGAAGAATTGAATATCCTCATTAAAAATGGCATTATCGTCAGAAGTTCGAATGGTTATGTTGACCCTGAAACACATTTTGTTGTAGGGCATTACAGAACAAAAGGCGGTGCCGGTCGTGTATATATCGAGGATATGTATGCTGATAAGGCTAAAAAATTATATTTGAAAGGATAAGAAGGACATATGGCAAAGATAACAAAGGCAGTCTCTCTAAAGAATGCGGAAATCAACATGGAAGATATGACAATCACTGAAACAACAAAAGATGATATAAAAGTATATTCATTGGACAAGTTGTTGGCGGACTGGAATCATATAAGTGGTATTTCTCTTACCATTAAGCAGGACGATGAGATTCCTGCTAACGAGTAATCGTAAGGGCGGTGGACGTTATTAAATTTGAACGACTTCAAGATGAAACAGATGAAGAACTAATTTATAGAATATGTTCACAAAAAGATATTATTGGTACTTGGTCTGACGTAGCGTCGATTATTAATCGGTTGACAGGAAATGATTTTGGAGAAAGTACATACCGTAAGAAATTTCAATCATTTCAGAAGATGCTGAATGCTAATCAAAGTAAGTTTAGTGAGTCAAGTGAGCAACTTAAAGAGATTGAGTTGCAAAAGCGTGAGTTGGAACGTGAGAAGATAAAATTCAGAGATGAACGAAATGCTTGGCAAAAGCAAAATTATATTGATGCCCGTGTGGAACAAAAGTTAGACTTGTTGGAAGAACAATTGCTTTCGCAAGGTAAAGTGAATTTTAAAAAGCATGGTGATGTAAATATATCCTCTAATAACGACATACTTGTAATTCTTAGTGATTTCCACATTGGACAAACCTTTTCTTCTCCTTGGGGCAATTATAATTCTGATATTGCTAAGGGAAGATTAAGTCAGTTATTAAGCGAGATTATAGAAATACGTCAGTTATACAATTCTGAAAACTGTTTCATTTCGTTGCAAGGTGATATGTTGAGTGGAAATATTCATAAAACAATTCAAGTCACTAATAGAGAAAACGTTATTCAGCAAATTAAAATTGCCAGTGAATTGATTTCTTCTTTTTGTTATGAATTGAGTAAACATTTTGCGGAAGTTTATATGTCAAGTGTTGTAGGTAACCACTCAAGAATTGATAAAAAAGAAGAAGCGTTGCACGATGAAAGATTGGATGATTTGATTACTTGGGGTGTGAATTTATCCTTGAAACATATAGTAAATTTTCATATATTAAATAATAATTTCGACAACGGTATTTCTTTGATGGAGATTCGAGGTAAAGATTATATTAATGTGCATGGCGATATGGACGCATATAGTAAGAATGGTGTTTCTAACTTATGCATGTATCTTGGATATATTCCATATGCAATTACGTATGGACATCTTCATACTTGTGCAGTAGACGAAACAAATGGAATAAAAATGATTCGTGGAGGTAGTCTTGCAGGAAGTGGAGATTCATATACGATTGAGAAACGATTGTCGGGAAAGGCATCACAGATGGTATGTGTATGTAATAAAAATGGAGTAGTTTGTTACTACCCTATTGAGTTAAATTAAAAAAAATAATTGTAAAGAACGAAAGGAAAATTAATTATGAAAAAGAATGATATTATTGCAGTATATGCAGAAAAGAACAATGTAACAAAGAAGGCGGCAACAGAAGTTGTTGGTTCAGTTATTGATATTATAAAGGACGGCATTTTGACAGAGGGTGTTGTTGATATTACTGGTTTTGTAAAGTTTACAAAGGTACATAGAGAAGCAAGAACAGGTAAAAACCCTCGTACAGGTGAAGCTATTGCTATATCAGCAAAGTATGCACCAAAGGCAGAATTCAAGAAAGCATTTAAAGATCAAATCAACGAATAATAGTGAGGTTAAACATATGAAGAATTACATAGTAGATGATATGGCAACTTTGGCTGATGATATTATATTTGAACTCGCTTCACAATCAACTGAATTTAAGAATATATCGGTAATTGGACATTATGAAGATATTGAACCAATTATAAAAGAATTGGCTCGTTATGATGATGTTTACTTTATATCACTTGAGATAGGTTTGAACGGCGTGGTTGAGTATGATGATGAATATATTTTATCTATCAATAATGATTATGAGGTTTTCGTTGAACCGGCTAAGAGAAATGGTAAGTATTTCAATTATGATAGTGAGGTACTATATATTTTCAGTGATTGCTCGTCAAAACTGATTCATTGTAATTTAAATAAAAATACGGAAGTATATGAAGTGGATTATGCTGACGAAGTTGAAGAAGATTATGAAGATGAGTTGGTTGATGATATAGATGACGGCAAGTATGTCGTTGTTAAATCAAATTTGAGTGACGATGAGATTAAAGACTTACTTGGTAGAGTAAGAGACAATCTTAACCATATGGATGAATGTTTTGCGGAAATGGACAGAATTCGTGAAATATTCGGTTGGTGAACTATATGACTTGTGAGAGTGTGTGAGAAATTGCACACTCTTTTTCTATGGGCAAAATGGCTTCTTTGTCGAGGTTTAATTCCTTGATTGCTCGAAATGTTATGTTTTTCGTTTATGAAACGGAGAATATTTTAGTAAAGGTCAAATGGTTTATTTGATAAAGAGTTGATATAGGGTGGCTGATGCTCCCCTCTCTCTGTCTCCAATTATAAATTAAAAATGATTGGAAAGTTTTAAAATAAAAGAAATTATTTTAAGAAATGAAAATGGTCAAGTTGTAACAAATAGTATTGAGGTTGCTAAGAATTTTGGGTGGCTTAATCTAGGTGTGTACGTAGAATTTGCCTATGTACACATTTTCTTTTATATTAATGGGAATTTATTTATAATATTATTCCAAGCAATACTATAAAAAGCAACACACATACTGTACTTATGCACCATTTGGTGATATTGATTGGTATAAAAGTTTTGAGATTATGTTTGTATGAAAATTTAAATTGTTTTTCGATTTTAATTAAGCTTTTAAGAATTTTACGGTCTTCCTTTTCTATTTCTGATATAGTTTTCAAACATGCAATATTTAAGGTAATTCCAATAATAGACAGAATGGCAAAGCAGATTTTAAGGTGTGATTCTCCTATCTTGTTATCTGATAATAAAGACAATAAGGAGATATAACCCGCAACTATGCCTGCTATAATTCCTAAATTTACAGTTATAACAACTTGTATACTGGAACGACATTGTAAGTGTTCAGATGTCAAAGAATCATATTGTTCAATTTTATATTTTTTGTTTCTATGATACATAACTTTGTCCCCCATTTCTTTGTTTTATTATATCATGAAAGTTTATTTTTAACAAGTTTTGTTGTATGAAAGGAAGTGATTTTTATGGCAGAACGTGCAAAACGTATACAAATGTATGATGAAAACAAATTTCAAAACATAAATCCCGAAACTCTAAAATTATTTCAAAAATATCAGATAGATATGTCTATCCGTGATTTATCTAAAAATACAATTGATGCTTATAATGCAGATTTGAAACAATGGTTTATTTTTATGTACGACCATCAGTTTAACTTATCTGTTTTAGAGGCAACCGAGGATGATATTACAGAGTATTATTATTGGAGAAAGCAACAAGGTAATAATGTAAATCGGCAAAAGAGGGTTATGGCTTCGATTTCGGCATTCTATAAATTTCTTCGAAAAAAGAAACTTATAAGAGAATCGCCGACTGAGTTTATAGATAGACCTAAAGCTGGACAACCCATTACAGTGCAAACATATCTTACAAAGGAACAAGTGCAATTAATGAGAGAAAAACTTGAAGAATATGGTGATATTCAATTACAAGCATATGCCTTTCTTTCGTTAACCACTATGGCACGGGTAAATGCTGTTGCCAATTTAAAATGGAAACAAGTTAATTTAGAAGAGAGAATTTGCACTGACGTTATTGAAAAAGAAGGTAAAATTGTAGAATTGAGTTTTTCAGTTGAAACAAAAAATTATCTTGAGAATCTGATTCAATATCGCAAGGATAATAATATTGACGACCATGGATGGTTGTTCATTACACCTTATGTCACCGAAGATAAACCAATACGAAATAGCACGTTGAATGATTGGTGTAAAAAGATTGGTGCGATGATTGACGTTCCTACTCTACATGCCCACGATTTCAGGCACAGCTACGCCACGCTACTCAAGAACGCCGGCGTAAATTTGGAAGACATTTCCACTATGTTGAATCATGCTGGAACGGATGTAACTAAAAAGTTTTACATAAAAACTGACACTACTAAGGTTAGAAAATTAAAAGATAGTATTCAGATTTAAACCCAACAAACAATAAATTAATAAAGAAAAGAGTAGGTATCCCCTGCTCTTTTGTCATATAGGAAGAAAAGCAATTATGTAGGTGCAAATCCTGCACTTCCTCAAAAATATGTTAAAGGAGAGCAGTTAATTATGGCAGTAAAAAAAACTGAGCAACCAGTAAAATTAACGGCTGCTCAAGCAAGAGAAAAAGTTAAAGAGTTAGAAGAAAAAATAGAGAAATATGATTCTACCGCATTTTGTTTAATGTGTAAAAAACATAAAAATAGAGAAACTCATTTCTATGTGAATACAGATCCGATGTATGGTGAAACTACTTGCACTCCTATATGTCGAGAATGTGCGAGAAAAATAGCATTGAGAGTAGATAAAAATGGAGAAGAACATGAACCGACTAAGGAAAGTGTAATTTTGGCATTGAAATATTTGCAAAAACCATTTTTAAATACTGTGTGGAACGCAAGTGTGCAGGAATCTGAAAATTTAATAGCCGGAAAGGTAAAACATAATGCATGGTCGGCTTATATTAAAAATATTCAAATGGTAAATTATCTTGGTTTGACATTCTTTGATTCAGACTTTTATAAAGAAAAAATCGTTTATGATGATGAAAAAACTGAAGTAAATATCATAAATGAGCATTTGGGACAAGACGTTTATGAAGATTGTCAAAAGAATAAAGAGGATGTTAAACGTCTTCTTAATTATGATCCATTTGAACAAGAGGCTATTGAAGATCAACCTTTTTTATATTCGCAATTATTAGGATTATTGGATTCTAGTGAAGATGCTAATGACGATATGATGAGAACTTCATCTGCAATTTCAATAGTTAGAGGCTTTCTTCAGCAGTCAAAGATAGATGATACGGTTGCTAAATTAATGTCTGATATAAACAATATTGAAAAAAATTCAGCAACAATTAAAACTCTACAAGATAGTAAAAGCAAAATTACATCTATTATTACGAACTTGGCTCAAGATAGTTGTATTTCATTGAAATATAATAAGAATGCAAAAAAGGGTGAAAATACTTGGACAGGTAAATTGAAAAAAATTAAAGATCTCGATTTAAGAGAAGGAAGAATAAATGGATATAATATAGATACTTGTAAAGGTATGCAACAAGTTGCTGATATTAGTATGTCTGCTATTTTAAAAGCTTTGAACAACGATGAATCTGAATGGGCGGATATGGTAGCAGAGCAAAGAAAAAAACTAAGTGCATTAACTGAGGAGAATGATGGGTTGCGTGAAGCTTTTCGTATTTTATTACAAGAAAATTTAGATTTGCGAGATACAATGCAAGATAAAAATTTATTGAAAGATGCTAATTTATGCGACCTCGATAACATTGTTAATACATATGTATTAGGGAGGAAAAAGGAAAATGAAGAAGAAAATACTACCTGAGTTTCGATATGACAGGGATACTATTGAAAAATATGAGGAAGAATTATATGGAACAGTTTAAATATCCAGTTGTATATAATGATGAAATTGCAAATAGATGTATATATGGTGCTTCATTTGTTCGAGAACTTTTGGGAATAGAAAATCACACAAAAATATATCATAAGGATATTATATATCCTATGAGTTCTCGAAAGGTGGAAGGTTTTCAAAGGATTGCCGAAGAAAAAAATTATTATCAAGAAAACCCCGTTAAGTTTATAAAAGATTTTTTTAATATACAGCTGTTAGATTCTCAAGCATATTTAATGCAAATGTCATGGGCTACTCCCCAAGTTATGATATGTGCATCTCGTGCATATGGTAAAAGTTTTTGGATTGTTTTATTTGCAATGGCAAAACAAATGTTAGCTATTCAACCTTGGAACTGTTATATTGCTTCCGGTAGCAGTCAACAATCAGCTACAACTTTTAAAAAATTAGAGGATATTGCGAATGACAGAATAGCTTCATTAATAAATTCTTCTGGATATATTTTCAAAAATGAAGTAGAAGTTCCAAATGCAAGTGGCGATGGTTTTTCACACAATCCAAGTGGTTTTACATATAGTTTACATAATGGTTCGTTCTCCAGAACGCTTTCGTCGAATATCGATCGTAATAGGGGCGCTCGAGCCTCATGTGTTATTTTTGACGAAAGTGCTTTTTTGTCTCAAGATTTACTTTCTGTTTATAAGGCTTTTTGTGCCACAAAAAACGAATTTGCTACTGGTTTTGATAAAGATGGAAATATGATAGACCAAACAAGATTATTAGCCATTCCTAAACCTATTCCTAATCAATTAGTTTATGTTTCATCTGCTTCTTCTACAGACACTCCCTTTTATACAATGTATCGTGATTTTAGCAAACAAATGATTATGGGAAATAAAGATTATTTTGTAGCCCAAATTGATTGCGATTTAGTTATGAAACCTACTATTATGAATATCCCCACTACACCTGCTCTTACACGAGAAATGATAGAGTCTGACATGCGTTCTAATCCCGAAAAAGCACGTAGAGAGTATTATTGTGAATTTACAACTGACGCAGGTTCGGATGCAATTATAAGACGTGGAGTTATTACTCGCAATGAACGAGTATACAAACCATTACTTTATAATGATACGGGTGATAAGAAATTTGTAATTGCATATGACCCAGCCAGATCACGAGATAACTCGGTCATTCTTGTTGGAGAAATATACGATTCTAAATTGCCAGATGGCTCAACTGAAAAGAAAATGCGTTTAGTAAATTGTATGAATCTTATTGATGTTGGTAAAAAGATTAAGTCGCCAATGCAAACACAAGATCAAATAAAATACTTAAAAAAAGTCATATTGGATTATAACGGTGGTGTAGATGGATATGGTAATATTATTGGTGTTTATATTGATGCCGGTTCAGGTGGTAGTGGCGTAAATATTGCCGATTATTTAATGGAGGATTGGGTCGATTCGGCAGGAATAACACATAGAGGACTTATAGATAAAGAATATTCTTCTGAATATGTAAGTAAGTTTCCCAATGCTGTAAATAAGATACATCTTATAAATCCAGCCGGTTATAAATCTGAAATGTATGAAGCAATGATTGAATTAATGAATCAAGATAAAATTACATTTACTGCACCATATGATAATAAAGATTATTTAACAGTTTTTGATATTGATGAAGACGTTTTAAACAAAGCAAAGGAAGATATAAAAAAACAACTTAAAGAAAAAAATCTTCCACAAGATGAATATGACCAGCAATTCCAAAAAGAACTGGACAAGATTCAATCAGTAAATACAAAAACAATTAAATTGGATTGGCAAGATAGGATTGCTTTGGCAAACTTGGATAGCCTAAAAGAAGAAATTGTGAATATGGTGCGTAAACCGAGAGAGTCTGGCAAGGATTCATTTATGTTAACTCCCGAAAAGGAAAACAAACTTCACGACGATAGAAGTTACACTTGTGCTCTTGCATCTTATGCTCTTATGTGTGAGCGAAGAAAAAATATAACGCAAAGAAAACGACCGAAAACAGGAAATCTTGTAGATATGCTTCCTATTAGGAAAGCGAAAAGATTTTCTTCAATATAAGAAAGGGTGAGTTTTATTGAAGAATAATGAAGAGGTGAATAACTCACCTAATAAAAAACAACCAACTATTGCAGAAATGAAAGAGTTTTATGAAAAAAATAAAAAACGTTTAGAAAAATTTGACAAAAGCATGGATGCTTTAAAACGTTTAAGGAATGAAAATAAAAATACCAAACTTAGAACAATAAATAACTATTCAAAAGAATCAGTTAAGACATATATAAAAAATGTTAGTTCAAATGAGGCAAATCTACGTAATTTATCACGTTATTTATTTTATCGTTCAGAAATTTATTACAGATTATGTAAGTATTATGCAAATCAAATAGACACAAGCATTCATTCTGTTATCCCTAATTATAGTTTAGTTGAAGATAATGACAAAGATAGTATTTTACAATCATATGAAGCAACATTAAATGTGTTGGATGATATGCACATACAATATGAGGTTTTTAAATCAGCAGTTGTAAATATGCGAGAAGATGTGTTTTATGCTTGCTCGTATTATACAGAAGGCGAAGGTATGTTTTGGCTTCCACTAGATGCAGATTATTGTAAAATCAATGGAGTATTTACCGATGGTTCATATTCATTTGCCATGGATATGTCTTACTTCAGAAAAAATGCTGATTTGCTAGAGTATTATGGTGAACCATTTACTTCATTATATAAAGCATATGAAAGTTCGGGCGACAAATATCAACAAATGCCTGAAGAATATGCAGTATGTACTAAATTCAGGTCGGAGGATTGGGAGACTGTTGTTCCCCCATTTACTCCGATTTTCTTGAGTTTAATTGACTTAATGGATATGGCTGATTATCAAGCAGTTCAAGAAGCTGCAAATATATACAAGTTAGTATGGCTTGAGATGAAAACTATGGGTAATGACGAACCAGATAACTGGAGTGTTGACCCAGAAATAATGATTGAGTATTTTAACAAAATGATAAATGATGCCATTCCCGACTATATTTCAGCGGCTATTGTACCAGGTGAATTACATGAAATTAGTTTTCCTGATAGTGGTGCGGATAGTGATGTTACAAAAGTTGTAAATTGCACCCTTTATGGACGTACCACGTATTGGGGATATACTTCGGCGACATTCGAGAATTCTACATTCTACTTCCGCATCAAATTCAACTGCTTTCAAATATGGTGTAGCGGCAGATACGGAATTTATTATGTCCCCTATTATTCCACAAATTGAAGCTATTATAAATAGACTGCTTCGTTTTTATGTTGGCGAAGACCATTGTAAAGTAAAATTTTTTGAAGTTGGTATTTTTCAAAAAGAAGATTTCAGAAAATCTTTATTGGAATCGGCACAGTATGGATTACCAACAAAGTTAATGGTAAACTCTTTAAATGGGTTTTCGGAAAAAGAAACAATGGCTTTGAATTTCTTAGAAGAAGATATTTTGTCTGTTTCAACGAAATTCCAACCGTTAAGTAGTTCTTATACGCAAAGTGGAGATGGTTCAAATACCAAAGATGAATCCGATTTAACAGATGCAGGATTACGAACTCGTGACAAAGACCTAAACAATAAATAAGGCGGTGATGTCAATGGGCAAAAAATTTATTAAAGTTTCTGATGTTGAAACAGCAAATTTATTAACGAAATTGGGGTTTCAACTGATAGATAAAACAAGCGGAATATATACATTTCTTAATAATACAACAACAAAATTTTCAAACGACATAGACAAAAGTAAAGTTCAATATAGCAATGTATTGTTCATATAATACTCCCCCTTTTGTGAGGAGTTACATTCTTAAAGAAAGGAGGAGTTAGATGGCAAAGAAATTATTGTTTTTGGAGGATTTGTATGAGTTCTACATCAATAAGAAAGAAGATATTCGTTTTTCATCAATAGAAAATGATAATTCCCCTATTGTAGTTCAAACTCATGGAAATCTAAATTTTGAAAAGAATACTGTATCTGATGGACTAATGCCTGTTGTATTGCAAGCATGCCATACTCAAAAGAATATTAATGGATCAAATATTAATGATGATGTTATGGAAGATGCATTGCCGAGTTTTTGTAATCGTCCGATTTTAGGATATATACATACGGTTAATGGACAACCTGAATTTTACACACATAATCTTCATTTAGATGATGATGGTAATGTTGTTTATGATGAAGTGCCGTTAGGTATCATTCCCGAATCTTGTAACGCAAAAATAGTATATGACGAAGAAAAGCAGAAAAAGTATGTTAATATTAAAGGTTACATATTTGAAGAATATAGTAAAGCTGCTGAAATTCTTAAAAGAGAAAATGAATGTTCCGTTTCAGTAGAATTAGCGATTGAAGAATTAAGCTTTAATGCTAAAGAAAATATTTTGAATATTGAAAAGTTTCATTTTAACGGAGTTACTATTTTAGGTAAAACAGAAGACGGTGATGTGGTAAGACCCGGAATGGTAGGTTCTAATATAAAGATTGGCGATTTTAGTCAAGATACTAATAGCATTTTTGAGAATTATGAAAATAAATTAGATTCACTTCGTGAAAGACTTGATGAAATTATTTCACATTTTGAAAAGAATGATAAGAAAGGAGGAATGCAAATGAGCAAGTTTGAAGAATTATTAAAGAAGTATGATAAAACAGTAGATGATATTGATTTTGATTATGAAAGTTTGTCTGACGAAGAACTTGAAGTAGCTTTTCAGAAGGCTTTTGATGGTAATTCTGATACAGATAATGTAACTAATGAAGACAATAAATTCACAAAAACTTTTGAGCTTTCCCACGATGATATTCGTTGTGCTTTGTATAATCTTTTGATTCCTTTTGAAGAATCTGATAATGCAGACTATTGGATTTCAGATGTTTATGATACATATTTTATTTATGAAGACTGGAATAATCATATATATGGTCAGAAATATGATGTAGATGGTGATAATGTTGCTTTTGACGGTGAAAGATACAACTTGCATCGTGAATTTTTGACTGACAGTGAATTTGCAGAGTTACAGTCTATGCGTTCAAATTATGCAGCGTTGGTAGACTTTAAAAATGAAACCGAAGCCAAAGAACTTCATTCTCAAAGAGAAGAAGTATTGGCTGACAAGGCATATGAAATCATTTCCGCAAAAGACGATGAGGGTAATTTTATCAATGAACCTTTTGCAAAACTATATGAAAATATGGACAAGTATTCTCCTGAAGACCTTATAAAAGAAGTTAAAATTCTTGTTGGAGAATATGCTTTGCAAGGCGGAGATGTTGAAACAAAAGTAGAAAAGAAATCTGCTGTCAAACATTTTTCTAATCCAAATGGTAATGAAAAAAAGACAAGTAAATATGGTACATTAAAATTCAAATAATATTCGCTCTCTCGAATTGACATGCACTTGCGTATCCGTTCGAGGGTGTTTTTTTTATGTAAAAATTAAGAGGAGGAAATAAAAATGGCAAACATGAGCATTAAATATGAGATTGCAAAACATGCCACTGCAAACCCATCAAATGTATTGTCTGGTGGTACATACGGCGGTCATATGTTTTCAATCCTTTTGGGCAGCGACACAGACAATGGTAATTTGATAGCCGTTGGAGATTGGGATAGTCTTGACCTATTTAAGGAGGCTGCTGTTACTAAATTTGAAGGAAAGATTGTAGAGAAGATGGGTAATGGTAATTATCTTGTATTGGTTACCGACCCTGGTGATGCAGTTTTGGTATATCAAGTTCCAGTAGGTGCAGAAGAATGGACAAATGAATGGAAGAAAGAAAGTAACCTATATAACAAGACTGGTGATATAGTTCGTTGTTATGGTTTGGTAAAGTACGATCGTTTTGAGGTTTCTGCTGAAGGCTTCAACGGTACACCAGAAGTTGGTTCTTCGATTACAGGCGTAGCTAATAAGAAGCTAACAGTAGCCTAATAAAAGTAAAGGAGGTTAAATAAATGCGAATTTCAGATAATTTAACAAGAGTGTTTTCAAAGCCTGAAAATGATTATGAAGGTTTTAAGAGCTTTTTGTATGACTATACACATGGTATTCAGATATTTGATGAAGATGGTAATAAGGTAAGTTCTGCGCAAGCAAATGAAAAGATTAATAAAGTTTGTTTGGATATTCTCGGCTTTGACGAAGGATATAAACCAAGCAAAAGAGAGATAAAGAGAGCCATGAGAAGAAATGGTATTGAACTTATGGAAGTTCTTGAAGAAGCCATTGATTTCAAAGTTGAAACTGGTTTTCAGGATAATGAATTCTTTAATAATTTTGTTGAAAGCAAAAATATTGCAAATGGCGACCGAAACGAATATTGGGTTAAGAACAACGATGTCATCCTTACTGTTGCCAAGGTTTCGGGTGACCACCATGACCTTAATTATTGTAGGGTCTGCATAGCGTAAGCTGTGTATAAATACTGCATTTAATTGCTGGAAATTCCTAAAGCTATTCAAACTACAACGTAATATCTTAAAAGATA
>OGPY01001906.1_pt1 | contig 14246 bp, 10 predicted proteins | sample 1553121 | NCBI WGS metagenome assembly OGPY01 (sample SAMEA2580004, study PRJEB22360) | human gut metagenome
CAGAGGTTTGAAAGAAGTGGAATTACCCGAAAGAGTGTAAGCCGAATCTTCAGAGATGATCTGCTGACAGAGAAAGTAAAACAGATCCTATACCAAAAAGGTGGATAGGATCTATATAAAAGGAATCAAAAACAGCATAAGAAAAAAGGCAGAAAGAAAGCACAGGGGGAACTTTGTGCGCATTGGGATCCAAAGGAGTAACAGTTGTGAGTAGAACGACCTGGCAACAGATTTTATATAAAATGCATAAATAAGAAAATATGGCAATAAAATCACGAGGCAGATAATACATCTGCCTCGTATCAAATTAGAAATAAAATATTTTCGATTGGCATATCAGAGATAGTTTGTCTATTTAAACATCTTTTATTTGAAATGTTTATTACACATCCTCTGCATTTGTTAGGTCTTTAAAAATCGAAAGACTCATTCTTCTCTATATTTTCTGAGGTCTATTTAAGTAGCTCAATTATTATTGCTTGTTAATTTATTGTAAATTTATTTACAATATCAGAAATTCGTTTTGCAATTGTTTGATTCTGTGTTACCTGATGCTGAATTGTATCAGAAACATCAGAGAGTTTTTCGCTTTTTTCTACAATACTATCGATTGCATTCTGATTTTGTGCTGTAATATCATGAATTTCTTCCATATGATCGTTAATCTGTGATGTAGAAGTAATCATTGTTTCAATGGATTTTGTAATTTCTTCCATTAAGTTTTGGATATTTTCTGCTATTGCACTGTTGTTATCAGACTGTTTTGCATAACTTTCAAACTGTCCTACAACACTGTTTTGCATATAAGTTATAATCTTACAAAAACAATTGTTTACCACCTCAATACTATTGTTTGCTTCATTGCATATCGTTTGAATATTTATTGCGGTCATTTTTGAAGTATCTGCCAATGCACCGATCTCATCTGCTACAACCGCAAAGCCTTTTCCGGCTTCTCCTGCTCTTGCTGCTTCAATCGAAGCATTCAGGGAAAGAAGATTCGTTTTATTGGCGATGCTTAGGATTTCAGTTGCTAATTGATTAATTTTAGATAATTCATTCAAACTATCAATAGCATGTTCTACGGATAATTTGGTGCTGTCAAGTTCTTGTTTTCCATTTTCATATGCCTGCTGTGCATTATTACACATATCGTCCGCATCCAGTTTTACCTTTTTGCTCATCTGCAATGTTTCTGTAATTTGTAAATCGATGGCTTCTACAATATCATTAATATGTTTTACCTCTTTATATACATTATCTACAGTGTTATTGGTATTTTCTAGTGATGCCGATAATTGTTGTGTAGCAGCAGTTTGGTCTGTTGTGCTATCTACCATTTCAATTGCAGAATCATGAAGATTGTGAGCATTTTCTTCTAAAGTGCCACAACACTCCATCAAAGTCTGTACCATACCTCTTAATGATGTAATTAAATTACCTATAGCTTTTGAAATATTTCCAAGTTCGTCCTTATGTATCTCATGCTGTTTAATATCATCGTTAGATGTTAAATCAAACTGTTGTAACTTTATTATACCATTTTCAATAGGCATCATAGGACACATCATTCTGGTGATAATTACAACGGATACTATACCAAGAATCAGTAATATGATTGCACACATAATCAACAACTGATTTCTTACAGAAACAACATCCGCAAATAATTCATCTTCATCAGCATTAATCATAAACAGCCATCCACGGTCTGCCATATAATAATAAGAGTCAATATTGTCTTTTCCATTCTCTTTGTGCTCTACATAACCACCGACACTATTCGCAGTATCCTTATATTTCTCACATAACTGCAGCAGATACTCTTCCTCTGTTTCTGTGGCAACCTTTTCCGCCTGATTATGGAAAATATATTTATGATCCTTTACATTAATCATGCAGTAAGTCGCATGCTCCATTCCATTCATTCCAAGGCTGTCCAGATTATTCACAAGCCCCTCAGTATAAATTCCACCCCCAACAAGTCCTGCAGGATTCCCACTTTCATCATAAATCGCCCGATACATGGAGACAATCTGATCGCCGCTTGCCGGTGATTTAATGATTCCTGTATTATATACCCCATCCGTAGCAATCAGTTTATCCTGTAATGCTTTTAACGAATCTCCTTCTCTTGTAGTAATACCAACCACCTTGGCATTGGTATGGGCAAGTACATGGGTATTCCATTCACTTACATACAATCCCTCCAGATTATTTATATCCTTAGAGAAGGATTCAGTATATTTCTGTGCCGCATCAAGTGCTGATTTATTTTCCGGATTTTTGAGGACATTCAAAATTTCTCCTGCCTTACTGTATGCTGACAGAATTACCTCGGATTCCTGTACATAATTATCCACAATCTGGCTTCTCTCCTGTACGATTGTCTGCAGATTGTTGATTGCAGTATTTTTGCTATTTTTAGTGATTTCCATTATTACCATCACTGATAAACAGGTCATAACTATCATCTGCATTATCAAAATAGCTACGATTATTTTTTTTGCAAAAATATTTTTCTTCTTCATAAAGTGCTCCAAAATTATCTTAATCTTATACCATCTATCTCAATATCTGAAGTAGCAGACAACGGAACCAGCAAATAAGTCACACCGTCAATTTTCCTCTTCTCAATACTGGAACTATGCTCTACATCAATTTTAATCTCCACATCAGGAGCTTTGATCTTTGTAGTCTTCTTATCTACGATATTTATAGCTTTCATTGGCTTTTCATCCATGTCGGCTTTCCTTTTCCAACTGGAGTTGCTTTTCCTTATTCTTTTGAGAGGAATACAGCCTGTCTGCATCATATTCGTAACCTTTATTTTTATTCAATCCCATATAAGTTTTTTCTTTAATGATATATCTATAGTGGCTCAATTGTCAAGACAAAATCTGAGGTTTTTATAATGAACTGATATGGTTGATCAGTTACAGGAAACACTGGGAAAGTAGAGGAACTCTCCCCCTGTTCCATTTATGCTAAGCTACATATGGCAACAGCATTGCCGGATAGTAGCATTCAGCCGGTGTCTGATAGTCAAGTGCAGAATGACGCCGTTCAAAGTTGTAAGTGTGGATATACTGTCCGATGGCAGTTCTGGCTTCTTTGATGTTATTGTATTGTGTCAGATAAGCTTCTTTATACTTGAAGCTGCGGAACCAGCGCTCAATCATGATATTATCTGCCCAGCGGCTTTTGCCATCCATGCTTTGCCGGATGCCGTTTACCTTTACAAAATCAATGTACAGCTGGCTTGTAAACTGGCATCCCTGATCGGAATTCAGTATTTGCGGTTTTGCCACCTTGAATGCTTTTTTTAAAGCGTTAATGACCATTCTGGTGTCAAGCGTATCATCTACTTCCCAGCCAACGATGCAACGACTGTGCCAATCAATAACAGCTGTCAAATATAGAAAACCTCGCTTGATTGGAATATATGTAATGTCAATAGACCATGCCTGATTTGGCTTATCTATGATAGCATTACGGAGCAGATAAGGACATACCTTGGCCTGTTGCATACGCTTGGAAAGGTTCATCTTAGGATAGATTGGATAAATATCCATTTCATTCATGTAACGTCGTGTTTTACGGCGTCCGGCATGATAGCCTCTAGCCTTTAGCTGTGCAGACATTTGTCTTGCGCCCCAAGTGGGATTATCTGTATGGAGATGATCCATGATCTCTTTGCAGGCCAGTTCCTCATCTGAAATAGGGGCACCCTTGTAATAAATGCTTGTACGGTTGATGTCAAGCAACCTGGCGCCAACAGAAGCCGGAATTTCCTTAGTCGTCAAAAGGTTTTGGACTAAACTTACTCTCGTAGTCTGGTCCACAAATTTCTTCAGATTTTTTTTGAGCCAGTCAACCTGCATGGTTAACTGACCAACCTTTTTGGCATACTCCGCCTTTTCCTTGCGTTCTTCAGCAAGCTTTTCTTTGAGGTTATCCTCACGCTTGTCATCAAATACAGCAGAAGCATTGTCGAGGAATTCTTTTTTCCAGTTGCGGAGTAAATTCGGCTGGATATTATTTTCAACAGCAAGGGTATTGAGATCTTTCTCACCCTTAAGTAGTTCGATTACAAGGTCTGATTTGAATTGGGCACTGAAATTTCTTCTTTGTCTGGACATGTTTATGAATCCTTTCTTTGTTACTGATTTTAGTATATCAGATTCATTAAAAACTGTCCGAAAAAGTGTCTTAATTTATGAGGCCATTATACTGATAACTGTTTCTTTGTGACATCAAATAATAAAAATCGTCTGTCACAGGCTACTTCTGTTCAAAAATCTCGTGCTTCTTCACACAAAATTATTATTTTAAGTATATTCCTTATTTCAAATCATTACAAATAAAATGACTATTTGCATGAATAGTTTTAGATATAATAAAATTTTTCATCTATCTTTGAAGCTTTAAAATAATATATTTACATTACCTTTTTTATTTTCTCAACAAGTGTAATATCTGCCGGCAACCACTCTACATCATCTAGCTGCTCCTTTAATAACCATCTAGCATCTTCATGTTCTTTCAATATTAAATTGCCACTCAAAACCTCACACCAGAAACAGTCCATAGACAGATGAAAGTTTGGATAATCGTACTCAACAGTATCCACCAATTCTCCAATAGTAATTTCTGTATCAAGTTCCTCTATGATTTCACGTCTTAATGCTTCCTGCGGACTCTCTCCTACTTCAATTTTCCCACCTGGAAATTCCCACCCTCCTTGGAATTCTCCATACCCACGTTGTGTTGCAAAAATAACCGGTTCTCCACTTTCATTAACAGCCTTTATTACTGCTGCTACTACTCTTATCGTTTTCATATCGCTTCTTTCTCCATTTCATTACCACTTTGCAAATATCTAAGCAAATCTTCTCTAACCGCCGTATGCATTCTAAATTTTAACTTACAGATTGGTTTCATTAAACCTCTATTGTTTTTCTTCTCTTCCTCATATGCATCCAAAACATCAAACTCACCCATATAAAAGAAATTATTTTCTGCATCTGTTTTTTGAACAAAAAGATGCTTTCTAGGTGTATTTAGGACTTTATTCATATATGCGCCATCAAGCTTCTTATCAATCTGCGAATCCCATCTGAAAATAACATTATCTACAAACTCATCTGCATAATCTGGTTTACCATCCACATATTGCTTTTCTTCATCTGTATTTTCTTCTTTGTGATAAGTAACAAAGATAAATACGTCATCTCCGAGTTGAGACATTCCATACATTGTTGAAGATAAGTCTTTTCCTGCATTCATAAGTAAACTAACATCTCTTCTTGAATATTTTTCATAAAGAACAAATGGACACTTCTGTCTGTAGGGTTTAGAATACTTATCCTTATATCTAGCTAATCCAACTTCTACAATGTCTTGAATTTGATTATAGAAATCCTTATGCATCAATTTTTCTGCATAACTCAATATTCTTTCAAGATAGTCTTTTCCATCTAATTTCAAAATATTGATACGGCAAAATTTTTCTCTTTCTGAACTATTCGTTACAAATGTCCCTTTAAGTACCTCACAAGCTGCATCTATTTTTTCATTTGTTATCTCATAACTATAACGCTGCTTACAGTCATCAATTATTTCAGAATATGTAATTCGATTTTTCTCTAAAAGCAATCGTAGAATTTCTAATTCATCTGGTCTGACCCCACTCAAAATTGTTTTTGATAAGTATTCCAGCGTTAATTTTTCCTGTTCTGTTAAACTAAATAACTCATCCGTTCTTTCCATCTGTTCAGCAAACAAATAGTATGCCTTATACTCTTTGATAATTACAAGCGGATCTATTTCATTATTCTCATAAAAGTCAATGAGTCTGGGAGACCTTCCAAGTCTGTTTTTAAGATTTATATATCCTTCTTTTATCAACTGCTTAAAAGTACTTGGCTTGATATGATCAATTGCATGGAATATCTTATCTTTTGATATCTCGTCAAAATGAATTGTAGATGCTCCTGGAATTGTACTATTACCACTAATAACATACTTTCTAATCAGATCTGCATTGTATGTACGATCACCTGACAATGCTACAGGAATCATGAAATTATTATCATAGTTTCCAATGAAATCAAGAATAACTACATACTCTTTACCTTCAGCTTTACGTAATCCTCTGCCCAACTGCTGAATGAATACGATCGGAGACTGGGTTGGACGAAGCATAATTACCTGATTTACCTCAACAATATCAATGCCTTCATTTAGAATATCTACTGAAAAGATATAATCTAAAGGTTGGAATTCATCTATTGCATCCTCTTCCTTCATTGCTAATCTTTCAAATGCAGTTTCTCTAAGCTTTTGTGGTGTCTCATTGCTAAGTGCAAGTGTCCTATATCCTCTCTCATTAAATAACTTTGACAAAGACTCACACTCTTTATTTCTGCTACAGAAAATTAACCCTTTTACCCGATCTCCACTGTAACCATAATACTGTGCCTGCTCTATCACATGATCTACTCGTTCTTCACTTGTAAGCAAATTGAAATCTTTTTCTGTAATTATCTTTCCTTTGAATGTTTTATCGTTTAACATTGCAATATCACTAATTCCAAAATAATGGAAAGGACATAATAGATCATCTTCCATTGCTTTCTGCAAACGAATTTCATGTGCTATTTGATGGTTAAAAAGCTCATAAACATTCCGACCTTCAATATAATCGTCCCTCTTATCAGGAGTTGCCGTCATGCCCAAAAACAATTTTGGTTTAAAATATTCCATAACTTTCTGATATGTATTCGCCGGACTATGATGTGCCTCATCTAAGATAATACAGTCAAAGGTATCTTTTTTATATTTAAATAAATGCTCGTCCCTATTTAATGTCTCAACCATAGCAAATATAAAGTCACTATCATATTCATGTTTTCCATCTCCAACAATTCCCATTGAAACAAAATTATTAAATACTCTCTCAAAAGACTTCTTTGCCTGTTTTGCCAACTGGGCTCTATGAACAATAAACAAAACTCTCTTGAATCCTAATTCACGCACTGCAAATGCAGATGCATATGTTTTTCCTGTTCCCCTTCGTGTCAAGGGTGTGATGGGAAGTTTTTGAGAAAATTTCGTTTTCTCAAATGGCATCTTTACCAATAGCAATATTTAATTGTAAAGGCGAGGTGCAGGAGTCGAACCTGCGTCCTTTACCAAAACTGGTACTGCGCCTCTCCGCTGCGCTATCCTCGCTTAAAGCGGTGGCGGGTTATGACTCCCGCTTTACAATCACCTGAGTTACACCGCTATACTATTTTAAATGAACTTATCAATATACGATATCAACATATTCCAATCAGCAACATTAACGTCCAAATCTGATATATCTGTTATTACTTTTGAATTATTATCATCCAAATTGCCTACTCTATCTACTACCATTTTTCCTTCATTTCTCACTAAATCAATTGGATCACAACTTTCGCTTTCACAAAGAAACTCTCTAATAGACTCAAAATAATAATTATCTGCATCCTTTTGTATGTTTCTAAAAGCATTTATAGACACATCGGAATCCAAAGCATTATGTATCATTTCATGCATTTCTCTATTTTTTATAATAGCATTATATAACTGATCTCTATGATTATTCAATGCCTCAGCAGTTGGAACATAACTTGGATTTCCTTTCTTACCTGCATTTTTGTTATAACATTCGTCAATATTATCAAACCCACATAGCTCTTGTATTAAAATATACTCTTTGATTTCATTCCTCAACTCATCATATTTCTTATCTTTCATGCCGGCTATATCAAAGAAATGCCATCTTCTTAAATTTGTCAATATAGACCTGCCATTTTTCCAAAGAGATGGAACTATTTCTAAATACAATGAATTTTTATAGTATTTTCCACAATCGCCTTTTAGACTACCATTTAACATTTCATTGCTATTCGGTTCTTTAATTTCGAAAGTCAATCTTACTTGTAGCAACTCTTGTATTTTCGGATTTCTATTTTTATAAAAAAAATCCTTTGCGATTAACATATCTGGTACTGCCTTTGTAAGAACAGAATATTTCCTTCTATCATGTTCTATTGTATTAAATTGACGAAAATTTTTACTATCTACAATATCATATTCATTCATTATTTTATTAAAGCTGATGTTGGTGGTGTGGGTGTTTCCGTTGCGGCAACTCTCGCCTCACACTCTGCCATCAACATCTCCATTTCCGGCTTCAATGCCCTGGCAACTTCTTCCGCTAACTTCTTTACATCAATCTCTTGCCTATGGGACGCCTTAACCTCTTCCGCCTCTCCGTACACTTCTTCATAGGCCAGTTCAATACCTCTCTTGATAAGCTCCGTCTGGTTAGGAAAGCTACCATCCACAAGCATCCTGTCCAGTTTTTTCAGAATATTTGCATCCGACTGGCGGTCCACATAGAGACGGCAGCCAAGCCGCCTCTCTCTAAATCCCATTACCATGTGTACCACCTGCCTTTATGCCATCTGTTTTGCAAGAAACTCATAACCCTTTGCATTAGCTCTGACATCCGTCACATAAGAAATGTTATCCCCATGTTTTCCAAATCTCTCCATTGCCTTTGCTCCGCCACCTACATAAATGATGTTGGTAAATTCCGTATCATGCCCGTTTTCCTTTAAGATGCCTTCCACTCTGCTGACAAACTTTTCAAGTGCCTCGTCCATAATCCTTGCATATTTCTCTGGATAATTGCTGCTAAAATTACTGATATAATCTGTAATCACATTCTCCGAAATCTCCTTGCCAAAAACCTCACTGCTTCTGCTCTTGATTTCCTGAATAACAGAAATCATGGACTCCGTGAAAGTCTCACATTTACTTTCCACTGGAACGCCATCCTTCACATGCATGATATCAATCGTCCATGAACCAACATCCACAATCAGATATTCGCCCTTCATACTGCCAAGCCTGTCTGCCACTGCTGCATAACACTGCGGAAATGCCAGTACATTTTCAATGGTAAAATCATATGCCACATCCTCAAATTTAAAATGCACCGGCTGATTTCCACGCTTCAGATACTTTACGAACTGTTTTCTTACAGTTGCAAACTGTTTTAAAGGAAGTCCGACTCCAAGCACCACTCTGGCACCATTCGGAATACTTCCTGCTTGACATTCCTTTGCCAGTGCCGCAAGTGTCAACAGATAATAATCATCATCTGCAAGCTTACTGTCCTTCACACTGTTACGCTTCTCTCCAATCTTATAAAATGCTCCATCATAAACCAGTGTATTAGCCTGGAAGGTAGGCTTTACAGCCTGTCTTTCCACACCATTCTCAAACACATGGTTTGATGTTTTCATTAAATGATTCCCGTGGTCAATTCCCACATAATAAATTCTATTTTCTTCCATAAACTCATGCCTCCATTCTCTGCGTCTCCGCCTGTTCAAACGCGATATTTTCCTTTGCACGTTCCAGACGTACACGCTTGTTGTAATCAATTGCTGCAAACAAATCCTCTGTTACAATCTCATCTGCTGTCATTGCCGCCTGCATGTTTTCCTGAAATGTTACCTGAAATCCTTTTTCTTCCAAAGTATCCAAACCAATTCCTCTCTCCTTGCTTATTCCCTGTAAAACAGTGTCATACAGTTGCCATGCATAATTTTCATATTCTGCTGCCTTATCCAAAAGCACTCCCTGCATAAAATACTTGTTATACAGATAACGGTCATTCTTCATCAAGGCTCTGAGATAACGATGTCCGTATTTTCCAAGACTTGCATAACTCTCTGGCTCCGACTCTCCAAAAATCGGATAATACAATCCATCCACCTCTTTGTACTTAATGCCACACTTTTCTGCAATTGTAGGTGCTGCAGTCACTTTTGTTTTTTCTTCCATAAAAAATCCTTTCTGCGTCTTACGCCTTAAAAATATCGTTATTTGCCTTAACGCCGGCCCGCGGAGAGTTACTGCTCTCAAATGTTCTGCCATGCAGAAAATCCTCCTTTCTCATTGCCTCTTGCGAAGCTATGTATAAATGCTGTCCACACCTGACAGTTAAATTATCTGTAACGCCAGAATACACAAATATCACCATTCCATCCTAATCAACTGCTGCCCTGGCAAGCACAAGAAATACTCTTGCAACCAGCCCAAACACTAATAATGTCAGCTTCGCCAATCCCAGTACACACCGAAACATTAACAACGCCATCCATACCATAGCCTTTAAAACATTCAGTAAAACTCTGCCAACAAATTCTAAAATCATAAATTCAACTCTCCTTTCCACCCATCGGGAGCCACCCGAAAAAAGGGTATAAAAAATAAGACCATATTGACTTCAATATGGAACCGATTAAATCTTCGATTCTTTGTGTCAATTTAGTCCTATCAGTAAAAATACCTGTTAAGTTTTCCCATCCGGAGATAATCCGGACAATTATCACACGGAAACGTCTAGGACAAGGCTTCCGAAACCCTTGTAAATCCTGAGTTTCTTCCACCTGTCACAAATATACCACGTTCCCCAGTGGCAGAAATTAACAATGCCCTTTCTTCACCCTTTTCAATAATTTTACGAAGATTTATTATGAACTCTTCCTGCATGGAATTAGGTTTTAAAGTATATTTCTCAAACGATGGAACTATATCTTTTTTTGCCTCTTCACGCTGATGTTTGATTAGCTCATATCTCACTTTATAAATCTCATAAAAAGTTTCAAAATCTAAAGCATAATCCGAATTCCAAAGATTATTAAACTCCTTTATGATCTCACTAGCCACTTCGCCTTGCTCGGAAGAAATAATTTTTGTATTCCATTCTATATTACTTGTAAGAGCAGCACTTGTCATATTTGAGCTTCCAAGAATAATCCTATAAACTTCTTCTTTTTTAAAAATGTATCCTTTTGTATGAAAACCACTATCTGCTACTTCAACATCATACATTTTTAGAGTAATATTACTCAGTTCATTCAGCTTTTCTAATGCCCTTGGTTCACTAAAATTCAAGTAGTTAGTTGTAAGAATCTCTCCTACAACTCCTTTTCGCTCAAGTTCTTTTAATGTCTGTAAAAGAGGTGTAATTCCTCCCATTGTTATGAATGCTACACTTATCTGAAAATGTTCACATCTTAATAATTCTTCTTCAATTGTAGAAATTACTTTTTTACCTTCTTTTGGATTATTTGAAACAAAGCTTGGCTTATATTCCAAATTTGAAGCAAGTGTTCCATTTATATATGCTGTTTCAAAACCTTGTCTTATATCTTTTATTATTTCAGTTTTCAAAATCATTCCCCCAAAAATTCTTATTCTAAATTTGCTAATTACAACTATTTTTTATGCTTTTTCAAATTCCGCCTATTCAAACTCAATATCTTCTTCTGCACGTATATAAACATCAAGCTGATTCTGAACATCCAAACGATTAACTAACCATCCTTTTGCTTCACACGTTTTTATAAAATCATCAATGCGATTTTTTCCATACATTTCTTTAAGCGTAATTACAATTCCAAATTGCATTGGCCTTTTATGTCTTGATGCAACTCGCTCTTTCGTTATTATTTTTATGCCCCACATTCCTGCATCGTAGGCCTTTTTCGGAACACATCTTACTTTTATCTGTTCACATATTCGTTTAACATTATCCCACTTTCTGAAAATATCTCTTGCTTCTTCCTCATATGTGGCCTGTCCCTCTTCTGTCTGCTTATTATCATCGATCGATTTAATCTTAGTTTTAACAGTTCCTTTCTTGTTTTCCGTAATTACACGTCCAAACTGTATATCTAACTCTGTTCCTGTATAATCTACCCCTTGATTTCTATCGCAATATGGAAAATAGCATAGTACAGCTTTTGCAAAATATGGATGTTTTCCATTAACTACTGGAACAGGTAATTTATAATTATATGTTTCATAATCCTCTGTCGTCCCTGTAATTATGAATTTAATCTCATCTTCAGAAGTATTTAGAATATCTTCTATACGTTTAGGAACGATTCCATATCCTATTGCATCTGAAATATATCCATTAGTTCCCCATTTTGCTGCTGCATCAATAATAAGTGCCTTAGCAACCTCTCTACTAAGTCCCATAACATAAATCAAATAGGCTAGTTTTCTTGTAATCCACGGAGCAGCAAAAGATGTTCCTGATAGAAAAATCGCCCCTAATTCATCAGCGCACACCGCAATCTTTCCATCTGCTTTTGTTCCATCTCCACCATAATAACAGATATCTGGTTTATGAAAAAACGATAGCACCGGACCTCGTCTTGAATAAGATGCTGACTTTCCATACATATCAACTGAATTTACCACTAACGAATTTAATGAATCAGCCGGGGCTCCGACTTTCATTTCAGGGTGTTTTAATCCATCCGGTGTATTTGTTCCTGCAACTACAAAAATAACATCAAATTCACTTTGTATTCGATCTAACTCTGCTGCTTCGGGAGAAATAAAATTTTCTCTTATCTCATTTTTTGAACCCAATGATAAATTCCATACTTTTATATCTTGATTATTTTCAACAATAGTTCTAATCTCTCTTAAAATAGCAAATGAACTAAAGCCACTCTGCTTTGACACACCAAAATGTCTTACTTTAAACCGACCACATCCATCATCAAGTTCACTATTTCCCCTAGGGCCATCCACAATAATTGATGAAACAGCTGTTCCATGCCTGTAATCTTCAGGCTCTAATATTTCAATCGGAAGCATTGGCCTATAATCTACCCATTCATGGAAATAAACGTTTTCATTAAACTGTGTATCAATAACACCAATCGTTGGCTCATTTCCCGGATGCGGAATAAGACACTCTTCTTTAAACTCTACATTCTCAAACAAGTCGTCATCAAAACTTATTTTAGAAAAATCCGCAACATTCATCGCAATAAGATATGGTGCCTTGTCATATAACAATCTTGCTTGCGGTGGTGTCAATAGCACTGTTGTACCCCCGATAATTCTACTTTCCAGAACATCAATTCCAAATTTAGATAATAAAGTTCTAGTATCTATGTTTGTTCTATAAATAGTAATAATGGAGTCTTCTGTAATAGATTCCTTAACCTCATCAACATCAAATTTTTCAACAAAATAGCAATCCACAATTATATTAATAAAATTTGTCTTTGCGATTTTATCTGCATATAAATACTTCTTCTCTTTTCCCAGTTTTTTAACATCTTCGGATGATATACATCCACTGTAATCCTCCCTCACAATCTCTTGTACAATTCTCAAGTTATCAATCGTTCTATCAATCGCTGACATCTGAACATAATGTGTAAAAACATGCTTATGGATTGTTTTCCCTTGTTCATTTTTTTCTGTAACAAATTTTGCCCCCCGAATTGAATCAGTCGGTTTCTTTCCAACATCTCCAAGCAAATTCTTTAGGCGATTGCTTTTTGCTACAACGCGAATGTAATGAACACTAACAATCGCACCTGCAATATCATTATTATCTATCCAATATTCCTTTACCTTTAAAAGCTGCGTGATCAATTGTTCCATATGCATTACTGTCACCTTTTGATGTGCCGGCAAACAAGTAGGCCCCATGGACTCATTTCCTCTTTTTTCAAATTGTCCTTTCAACTGTAATAATCCATTCATTTAGTAACACCTGCTTTCAGCTCTCTCGACACGCTACTTTTTGACTTCTTTGTAAGAATTTCTATTTCTCTGACTGTAAATCCTTGTTCTTGAAGTCTAGCCAAATTCTCTGGTTTTTCACCACAAACCGAATAATATATTCTTCTAAAATAATCCATTCCATCATTTACATCACTAAATGCAATTGATGTCTTTAGAAGATTTTTCAACTCACCTGGATATGGTATCGGATTCGCTAGTCTCATTATTTTTCTAAATAATCTAATATCTCTACCGCCTAATTTCATTTTATCCAAATAGGCATTTAGCATCTTCTCGGATATATCCATCAAATCTTCTTCTGTATACCGGTTAAAATCAATTATAAAATCAAATCTTCTACTTAATGCTTTATCAAACCACTCAAATAAGTTAGTAGTCGCTACTAAAACAATATTTTCATTCAATCTATCCAAACATTTAAGCAGTGTCGATGTAGCTCTTCCCATCTCTCGTAAGTCATTTGAATTTGTTCTATCAAGTGCCAAGGCATCAATTTCATCAAATAATATAATAGAATATGGGTTTCTCTTAACTTTTTCTGTTAGTTGACCTGCGTCATCATATCCAACATA
>OGPY01001933.1_pt1 | contig 14059 bp, 9 predicted proteins | sample 1553121 | NCBI WGS metagenome assembly OGPY01 (sample SAMEA2580004, study PRJEB22360) | human gut metagenome
ACAACACCTTCTTCAAGTCGATCGAGGAGGGCGTGAAGGCCGCACTCGAATCGAAAGCCGAGATCGTGGTGGTCTGCGCTTCGGACGACGATTACGCAGAGGCCGCACCGAAGGTGAAGGAGCTGCTCGCCGGCAAAGCCATTCTCGTAGTCGCAGGCGCTCCCGCATGCGCACCCGAACTGGAGGCCCAAGGCATCACGAACTTCATCTCGGTGAAGTCGAACGTCCTGGAGACTCTGAAGTTTTATCTTAAAGAAATGGGCATCTGATCATGAGAGCTAAATTTTCAGAACTGACATACGAAGCAGGCGGGCAGAAGAGCTGCTGCGCCTCGAAAGGCTGCGGACAGGTGGAGCCGTGGCTGACGGCCGAGCGCATCCCCGTCAAGGGCGCCTATACGGCCGAAGACCTCGAAGGCATGGAGCACCTGAACTACGCGGCAGGCATCGCCCCGTTCCTGCGCGGCCCCTACTCGACGATGTACGTGATGCGTCCGTGGACCATCCGTCAGTACGCCGGATTCTCGACCGCCGAGGAGTCCAACGCATTCTACCGCCGCAACCTCGCCGCCGGACAGAAAGGTCTGTCGGTGGCCTTCGACCTGGCAACGCACCGCGGTTACGACGCCGATCACCCGCGCGTGGTGGGCGACGTGGGCAAGGCCGGCGTGTCGATCTGCTCGGTGGAGGACATGAAGGTGCTCTTCAACGGCATTCCGCTCGACCGGATGTCGGTGTCGATGACCATGAACGGCGCCGTGCTGCCGATCCTCGCCTTCTACATCGTGACGGGCCTGGAGCAGGGCTGCACGCTCGACCAGCTGGCCGGTACGATCCAGAACGACATCCTCAAGGAGTTCATGGTGCGCAACACCTATATATATCCGCCCGAGTTCTCGATGCGGATCATCGCCGACATCTTCGAGTACACCTCGAAGAACATGCCCAAGTTCAACTCAATCTCGATTTCGGGTTACCACATGCAGGAGGCGGGCGCCACGAACGACATCGAGCTGGCCTACACGCTGGCCGACGGTCTGGAGTACCTGCGCGCCGGCGTCAACGCAGGCATGTCGATCGACGCCTTCGCACCGCGTCTGTCGTTCTTCTGGGCCATCGGCATGAACCACTTCATGGAGATCGCCAAGATGCGCGCCGCGCGTATGCTGTGGGCCAAGATCGTTAAACAGTTCAACCCCAAGAACCCCAAGTCGCTGGCGCTGCGCACCCACTCGCAGACCTCGGGCTGGTCGCTCACCGAGCAGGACCCGTTCAACAACGTGGCCCGCACGGCCATCGAGGCCATGGGCGCCGCGCTGGGACACACCCAGTCGCTGCACACCAACGCCTTGGACGAGGCGATCGCCCTGCCGACCGACTTCTCGGCGCGTATTGCGCGTAACACGCAGATCTACATTCAGGAGGAGACCAACATCTGCCGCGAGGTCGACCCGTGGGCAGGTTCCTACTACATCGAGACGCTGACCAACGAGATCGCCCATAAAGCCTGGGAGCGCATCGAGGAGGTCGAGAAGCTGGGCGGTATGGCCAAGGCCATCGAGACCGGCATTCCGAAGATGCGCATCGAGGAGGCTTCGGCCCGCAAGCAGGCCCGCATCGACTCCGGCGAGGAGAAGATCATCGGCATCAACGAATACCGTCTGGAGAAGGAGGCCCCGATCGACATTCTTGCCGTGGACAACACGGCCGTGCGCGAGAGCCAGATCAAGCGACTCAAGGAGCTGCGCGCCAACCGCGACGAAGCTGCCGTGAAGAAGGCGCTGGCCGCCATCACCGAGTGCGTGAAGACCAAGCAGGGCAACCTGCTCGAACTGGCCGTCGAGGCCGCCAAGGTCCGCGCCTCGCTGGGCGAAATCTCCGATGCCTGCGAAGTGGTCGTAGGCCGCTACAAAGCTGTTATCCGTTCCATTTCAGGTGTTTACTCTTCAGAAGTGAAAAACGACAAATCCTTCGAGCGCGCCAAGGAGCTGTGCGCCGAATTCGCCAAGAAAGAGGGCCGTCAGCCGCGCGTGATGATCGCCAAGCTCGGCCAGGACGGACACGACCGCGGCGCCAAGGTGGTCGCTACGGGTTATGCCGACATCGGCTTCGACGTCGACATGGGTCCGCTGTTCCAGACTCCGGAGGAGGCCGCCAAGCAGGCCGTCGAAAACGACGTGCACGTAGTCGGCGTATCGTCGCTGGCCGCCGGCCATCTGACGCTCGTGCCGCAGATCATCGCCGAGCTGAAGAAGCTGGGCCGCGAGGACATCATCGTCATCGTCGGCGGCGTGATCCCCGCGCAGGACTACGATGAACTCTACCGCGACGGCGCCGCCGCCATCTTCGGCCCCGGTACGCCGATCCCCACGGCAGCCATCAAGATCCTCGAAATCCTGCTCGCCGAGTAAATTCCCGGCTCCGACAAGAGAAACGCCGCGGTCGCAAGACCGGGGCGTTTTTTGTTCCGGAGCACTTCGGGAGGGACTTTTTTCACCCGCCAAAGACCGGAACGGGAGTTTTTGCATTATCTTTACGACTGAAATACACAAATTCATTCATTCCAACGTTCCATTCGCATGAAGAAAACCCTCATTCTGTTGCTTGCCTGCTGTGCCTGCATCCGGTCGCAGGCGCAGACTCCGGAGGCAGCCGCCGCACCGGAACCCTCCGTAACCCGGACCGACAGCACCCTGACATTCCCCGAACCTGAATTCATCGGCCAGGCATTGGCTATCCGGCCCGACAACAGAACCGAGCAGCTCGTTCAGGAGAGCCTGGCTCCCCGCCACCGTTCGTCCACCGGGCAGAAACTGTTCGGCATCGGAAAGAACCACATCGACGAAATGACGCTGAAAGGCGCGCAGTCCCCCGTCCGGCTCCGGAAGAGCGACGGCATCGCCTTTATCATCCGCGTTCCGGACAACCTGATCGACCCGATGTCGGTGATCAGCGTCTTCCGGTTCAAGGTCAAGAAGAAGATGCGGATCGCCGAATACGCGTCGGTCGGAACCTTCGGCGACCAGCAGCGCAACACGCTGGAACGGCAGCCCTTCACCTCGCGCCGGTTCGGAAGCAGCTCCTACCTCATCATCCTGAAAGGCGTCGAGACCGGAGAATACGGCATCACGGTCGATGCGCTGGGCAGTCTCAACGTTTCGACATTCGGGGTGGACGAATAAACCCGCGTTCCATGACAAACAATCCCCGCAACCTCGGTTGCGGGGATTGTTCTTTCGGCAGCCGGCAATGGGATCACAGGCAGGCCTCCAGAATCCGGCGGGCCATGGCGCCGTCGACGTTCTGCGCCTCGCCGAACCGATCGCCCGCAGCCGTGAAGCGGCGTTCGATCTCGGCGATGGTCTCTTCGCCGATACCCTCCTCCGAAAGGCGTGTCGAGAGGCCCAGCGAACGGAAGAACGCCTCGTTGGCCGCAATCGTGCGGTCGATGCGCTCCTCCTCCGAACCGCCGGCAATGCCCCAGATACGCTCGCCGTATTGCAGCAGTTTGCCGCGTTTCTGCCCGCGCAGCACGCGCAGCGTACCGTTGATGACAATGGCCAGCGTCGCACCGTGCGTCAAGCCGTGCAGCGCCGTCAGCTCGTGGCCGATCATGTGCGTCGCCCAGTCCTGCGTCACGCCCATACGGATCATGTCGTTCAGGGCCAGCGTCGCCGAAAGCATGTATTCCGACATCGTGTCGTAATCGCGCTCGTCCGCCAGCGCTTTGGGAGCGATTTCGACCACCGTATGCAGGATGCCTTCGGCCCAGCGGTCCATCAGCCGCGACTGATGGGGCGTAGTCATATACTGCTCCAGCACATGCACGAAAGTATCCGCAAGTCCGCAGGCTACCTGACGCTTCGGCAGCGAATAGAGCGTCTCGGGATCGAGGATCGAGAAGACCGGATAATCGCCGTAGAAAGCATATTTTTCCTTGGTCTCGTAGCGCGAAATGACCGCCCCGGAGTTCATCTCGGAACCCGTGGCCGACATGGTGAGGACCGTAGCCAGCGGCACGGTCTTGCCGGCCTGCCCCTTGAGCACGATGTCCCATGCATCGCCGTCGTAGAGAAGGCCCGCAGCGATGAGTTTCGTACCGTCGATGACCGACCCGCCGCCGACAGCCAGCAGGAAGTCCACCTTCCGCTCTTTGCCCAGCGCAATGGCTTCGCGCAGGGTCTCGACCGACGGATTCGCCTCGATGCCCCAGAACTCGACCAGGTCGCGGCCTTCGAGTGCGGCGACGACCTGATCGTAGACGCCGTTACGCTTGACGCTTCCGCCGCCGAAGGTCAGCATGATGCGTTTTCCGGCGGGAATGAGCTTCGGCAGACGGGCGATCTGGCCCTTGCCGAAAACCAGTTTGGTCGGATTGTGATAGATGAAGTTGTTCATGGCGAATATTTATTTATCCTATTACGAAGAGAATGAATGACCGGACGGCTCCGAAACCGGATTGCACCTGGTTTGACAGGGCCTCCGGCTGCTAAAAGAGCCGTTACGCCTCTAAAGATACGAAAAAAGCCGGACTGCGCAGAGAATTCTCCGCTAATTTTCAATCTTTGCGGTGAAAGCTGCCGGTTTGTGCTTAAACGAAGCAGAGCGCGGATGGGTGTACCGAAGTACGTCCCATTCGCGCCCTGCAGGAGCAAGTGCAAAGATGCACCGTAAAATCAATCGTTTAGAAGTACTTGCCGCGCAGGTCCTGAATCTTGGCCATCTGCTGGATAGCCGGGATGGCGAACTGCTGGGCCATGCCCTCGGCCATGGCCTGGGCGCGAACTTTCTCGCCTTCGGCGGTCTGCTTGTCGTCGGTCTTGACATCCCCGACCTCGAAGACATAGACGCCCGAAAGTCCCTTCACGGGAGCCGACAGGGCACCCTTCTCGGCCGATGCGATGGCGCCCACCAGACGAGGCTCCATGCCCACGCCGTTCACGTAGAACGAACCGAAAGTCACATCGGAGAAGTCCTCCACCTCCGAGCCGAGACTTGCAGCCTGCTCGGCGAGGGTCGAACCCGAAAGGCTCTTGACGATATAATCGTATTTTTTGTCGCGAAGAAGCTGCGAACGGATCTGGGCCGAAACCTTATTCAGCGGTGCGTACTCGTTGTCGTCGATCTCGGTCAACGTGGCAATCACGTAGTCCTTGCCCACGTTGAAGATCGCCGAAAGGTCGCCCTCCTTCGCTCCGTAGGCCCAGCGGGCCACCTCGCGCGAATCCTCAAGGCCGCGGATCGTACGGTCGCCCTGGGCGATCGCAGCCACGCGGGGCGTCACGGCAGCCGTCGAAGCGGCATCTGCGAATGCGGCGGCCGAACCCTTGGCGTTGACCATGAACGAACCGGCCTGGTTGTGCACGTCGCGGCGCGTGGCGGCCGAAGCCTCCACGGGATAGGTGATCGTAGCCACCTGCACGTGTTTCGAAGGTTTGTCGGCACGGTATACCTGCATCAGCTGGATGGCGTCGCCCGAAGCGATCTTCACGATGTCGCCCTGTCTGGCATTGGCCAAAGCGGCGGCGAACTCGCCCGTGAAGGCCGAGAAAGGCAGCACTCCCACTTCACCGCCGTTGGCGGCCGTAGCGTCGTAAACCGAATAACGGGCAGCGGTCTGCGCGAAATCGCCCCCCTTCTTCAGCACCGTCAGCAGGCTGTCGGCAAGCGCCTCCTGCGCATAGGGCAGCACGATATGACGTACGCCCACCGAGTCGGGAACCATCTTCGAATCGAGCGCGCGGGACATCGTCCACTCGTTGTTCTTCAGCACGGGACCGTACATCTCGCCCGCCATCAGCGCCTTGGCCTCCTCGTCGGAGAGCTGTGCGGCGGAAACGTAGCTGTCGGCGATCTTGCCGTTGCGATTGGCGCGGACGAAGGTCTTCACCTCCTCGGCGGCGGCGAACTCCCGGCCCACCTCCGTCACGCTCTTCTCAAGCGCCAGCAGATCGTCGTCCGTGGGGGAGACCTCAAATACGACATACGAAATCGTACGCGACGGGGTCTGCTTGAACTGGTTCTTATGGCTGTTGTAGTAAGCCTTCACATCACCCGACGACACCTTGACGAGCGAATCGGGAACGGCCGAGAACTTCTTGCCGGCCCACTTGCCCGAGAAAGACTTGTTGGCGGCCTCGACACCGCGGGCGACCTCCAGCGAATTGACGTAAACGCCGCCCTTCACCAGTCCGAAGTACTTCTGCACCTCGCGCTCCAGACGGGCCTGCTCGTTGAGCTGCGCCCAGGCATTGGCCGCCTCGGGGTTGGTCTCGGCCTGCGCGAGGAACTGGCTGATGGCAGCCACGCTGTACTCGCCCGTGCGGGGATCGGCAAAAGCATTGTAGAAAGCCTGCGAAGGATGCTGTCCGCTGACCATCGCCAGACGCTCCGGCTCGGTGACGCGAAGTCCCATCCGGTCGAAACCGGGCGTCAGCACGTGCTTGGCGATCAGCGCCTGCCAGGCGGCATTGGCCAGCATGGCCGACTGCTGCTCGTCGCTCTCCTGCATGTTGTTCTGCGACTTGATCGTCTCGTACTGGTCGTAGTACTCCGAATAGTTGATCTTCTCGCCGTCGATCACACCGACACGCGGGTCGTTGCCCGAGAAGCCCATTTCAGTCTTCAGAGAGAGGATGAATGCCAAGAGGGCCAGTGCGATGATGATCGAAAGCACGATGCCGAACTTGGTTCGTAAAGTGTTTAAACTTGCCATATAAATTGTTAATTATTCGTATTGTTTCGAATTATCAGCCAAAGGTAGTAAAATTAATTGTAAAAAGAACAGAATAAAAGTAAAAATATACGCACGCTTCGCCCCCCCCCTAATCCCCGCCGGGACGGGAATTTACCGGAAAGGCGGCGGAATCCGGCCCACGCTACAATTTCTTCACCCGCGCCAGTTCGATGCGCGAACGCGTCGTACGGAGAATCCGCAATTGCAGGCCGCCGATGAAAACCGTCTCCCCGGCGGTGGGAATACCCTCGTAATTGAAGATGATGAAACCGGCCAGCGTGTCGTATTCCTTGCTCTCCTCGATGCCGAGGTTGTATTTTTCATTCAGGTATTTCACCTCCAGGCGGCACGAGAGAACATACTCGTCGGGGCCGACCTGCTTTTCGGTGAGGTCCGGAATGTCGTGCTCGTCCTCGATCTCGCCGAAAATCTGCTCCAGCACGTCTTCGAGCGAAATGACGCCCGCCGTGCCGCCGAATTCGTCGATCACAACGGCGATGTTCGAACGGTGCTTGATAAAATTCTCCAGCATCAGCTGCAAAGGCATGGTCTCGGGCACGAAATTGACCTCCATCATCACGTCGGCGATCTGCCGGGGCCGCGTGAAAAGGCTTTTCGAATTGACGTAGCCCACGATGTTGTCGATCGACTTGCGCCAGACGAAGATACGCGAATATTTCGAGTCGACGAAACGCGCCGTGAGCTGTTCGATCGAGGTGTCGTCGATGTCCACGGCCTCGACGTCCACACGCGGAACCATGCAGTCCCTGACGCGCAGGTCGGCGAAATCCAGCGCGTTCTGGAAGAGTTTCAGCTCGTTGTCCGGTTCCGAATGCTGCTCCGGGCTGTTCGTGTCGAGCAGCGCCGCAAGGTCCTCGCGGTCGAAACTCGGAGTGATGTTCCGCTCCTCGACGCGGCGGCCCAGAAGGTGCAGAATGCCGTGGGAAAGCAGCGTCGTGAAACGCGCCACCGGATAGAGGACGATGTAGAAAAAATAGATCACCGGCGCCAGCGCGCGGTAATAGAAATTGGGATTGTTCCTGAAAATCGACTTGGGGAGAAACTCAGCGAAGAAGATGATGATGACCGTCGAAACGGCGGTGTCCACGGCGACCGAGCCGCTCCGGGCGAGCTGCTCCCACCCCAGCGAGGCGTAAATGCTGCGCAGAAGCAGCGACATCGACAGCGAATAGACGACCAGTGCGATGTTGTTGCCCACGAGGATCGTGGTGATATACTGCCCCGGATGGCGGGCGAAAACCTCGGCAATCTGGTCGAACATGCGGTTCTGCTTGCGGTCGATCTCCAGCTTGAGACGGTTCTTGCTCGTAAAGGCAATCTCCATCCCCGAGAAAAAAGCCGACAGCAACAGCATTACGACGATCAGGACGACGGTGGTGAGCATCGCTTTCAGTTTTTGAGTTTGGGTTCGACGGAAACCTGCTCCTCCCGCAGGACCGGACGCGCCTCCTCCCGGGAGCCGTCCCGCATTTTCAGCGGCCGGCGCTCAACCTCCGCCTCGGGTCTTCCGACCTGCCTTTCAGCCGGCCCGGCGGGAATCTCCCGGGCCGGAGCGGCCCTCCCGGATTCGGACGTCCGGACGGCGGACCGACTGTCGGAGGGCCGGCTGTCGGAGGGTTTCGGAACCGGGCGCACGGACGTGGAATCCGTGGCCGCGGAGTCGGCGCTCTGCTTCATCTCGACCTCCATACGGCCCTTCATGCGGCGAAAACGCCAGTCCTTGAACTCCTCGTCCGATTCGAAACCTTCGCCGATGAAGACATCGCGGCCGTTGTTCTGCACGATCTTCGAATCGACGTTCGAATAGATTTTCTTGGTCCGCGCATTCCAGAACAACTGCTGGGTGTAGAGGGTTTTGCCGTCGGATTTCTCAACGACGACGTTGCCCTTGGCCTCCCACAGTTCGCGGTTCTCGTAATAGATGGCGTAGTTGGCCGTCAGCACGGCGTCCACCGTGGTCAGCGAATCGTTCTGGTAGGTAGTGATCTTCACGCCCTTGCGGAATTCGCGGTAAGGTTCGCGGGCCAGCGAATAACCTTCGAGCAGCGGCGTGACGAAATGGTACGACCGGCGGCCGTTCTGCGACATCACGACCGAAAGGTCCTCGCTGTATTCGGTCATCATCGTCTCCTCGGAAGCCGACGCGCGGCCCGCATCCTTGTCCGCACACGAGAATAGCAAGATAGCACTCCCCGTCACGGAGAGTGCTACCCTGATCGTTCTTGTCATGCGTTTTCCCATCGAAGCCTGTCGGGAGCGTGTTTTTTAGCGGGCACGGACGGTGGTGGTGATACCGGCGGCCGTTCCGCAGGTTACCGTATAGCGCGCACCCTCCTGCAACTCGTTGAAGAAGCACTCCTCCGAGCTGGGGAAAACCGAACGGAACTTGCCGAGGGAACTCTTGGCGTGCTCCATGTACTCCGAATCGGCCGGGAGCAGTTCGACCGCCTTGGCCATCGTATCGTAAGCGGCCCAATAGGTCGCCAGACCGGCGAAACCGCCGCACGAACCTGCCGACGAAGCATAGCACTGCGCCAGGATGAAGTACGGAACGCCGTCCTCGGGATCCAGGTCGCGGGCCTGGCGCGCAGCGGCGGCAGCGCCCGGAATGTCGTTGGACACGAGGCCCACCAGCGCGATGCGCACGAGCAGTTTCTGACGCTCGGCGGGGTCTTTCTCGACATCCAGCGCCTCGTTCAGGTAGGTCTTCGCCTTTGCATAGTCCTTCTTGTTCTGGAAAGCCTGGGCCAGGAACATGGCCGTCTCCGACGAAGGCTTCACCTGATAGTATTTCTCGGCGATCGAGAAGTAGAAATCACCGTCGCACTTGGCGCGCGACATCAGAGCCACGGCCTGCGAAAGCAGCGCCTCGTCGTCGGGAGCGGCGGCCAGCTTGCCCTTGAAGAGTCTTTCGAGATTCTCGCAGCTTGCGGCGCCGCTCAATCCGAACGCAGCGTCGAACTGGCTCTTGTACTCGGCGGCAGCGGGGTTCTTCTCGAAGAACGGCGTCAGAAGGTCGTACTCGGCGATGATCTCGTCGGGCATCACCTCGTCGGTATTTCTGTAATCGTCGCAGAGGTTCGAGAAATAGGCCACGACGGTCTCGGGATCGGTGTTGTCGCCGCCGGCCTCGATGGCTGCGCGGAACGCTTCGCGGATACCCTTGCGGTCGGCGGGTTTGTACATCAGATACTCACGGGCCTTGCGGTCGAGGATATAGGGCGTGCCGTACTTGGGATGGTCGCCGAAATACTCGTTGCGCAGGTCGTAAACGATCATCAGCGAGTCGGTGTAGGTGTTTTTCTCGGCGATGCTCTTGGCGCGCGCGATCTTGTTCTTATAAAGCGTGATGCCGCGCACAAAGGTATTCTGCGAAGCCTTCGGACATTTGTCGAGCAGCTCCTTGAGGTAATGCGCGGCAGCGTTGTAATCCTTGTTGTCGAGCGACTCCTTGAGGAAGTTGCTGTTCAGAATGTTCTGCTCCCGCTCCTGAGGAGTGTCACCCCAGACCGCGTACTTCGGATCACTGAAATCTTGCTGTGCCATCGCTGCGACTGCAAAAAGCGCACACGCAGCAGAAAGCAGGAATTTAACGTTTTTCATCGGTCAGATTAATTTTTGTGTTTCTATCTTTTATTTTTGCTTGCCTGTCACATCAATCGAACTTGGAGCGCATGAACCAATATTCGCCGTTCTCCATCTGTCCCGCGAAGAGCGTGAAGCCGATCGCAAACTTGAAATACTGCTGCCGGACCAGCCCCAGGCGGTCGGCGATGTTGTAACCGCGGCGACCGTACTCGACACCGATGTCGATGGCCGAGAAGGCACCGCGCCTCACCGGAATGCCGATGCCCGCCGTCACGGCGTACTGCGCGAGCTTGTCCCCGTTGAACGTCTGGTTGTAGGCCCCGTAGCGGAAACCCGCACGGTAGGACCAGCGTTTGAGGAAGTGACGCGCATCGTAACGGTTCGGGGTGTATTCCACACCCATCTTGATCGTGCTCGTATTGGTGTAGGCCACCTTGTATTCCGTCTTGTTCTCCCCGCTGCCGCTGGTTCCCGTCATCTCGTAGCCCGAGTTGCGACCGCCCCAGTTCTGGAACACATAATCCACGCCGACGGCCCACCTGCCGGTCTGGTAATAGGCCCCCACGGCCAGCTGCCGGGGCAGCACCAGCTTCAGGTGCGTCGTATCGCCCTTGACGACCGTGTTGTACAGGTCGCCGATATAGAGTTTTTTCGTCACCTCCGGGTTCAGGTCGCCGCCGAAGTCGTACGTCGCGCCGAAGGTCAGGATGCGCTTCGCGTTCAGAATCGCGTTCCACTGCACGCCGACCTGCCCCTTGATGCTCGAAATGCTGTAATTGTCCTGCCCCACCGTCGAGGTGAAGGTTCCCTCGCCCGTAATGGCGGTCGGGGTCATCACGAACGTACGGTCGATGTCGCCCCAGTAATACTGTGCGGCGATACCCACCGAAAAATTCTTGAACGGCTCCCAGCCCAGGCCGACCTTGACCTCCGTCACGTCGCCCTCGCCCTGGTAGTTGTACTGAATATTGCCGACGTTGGCGTAAATGGGGTCTTCGGGATCGTATTCGTGATAATACTTGGTCCTGTAACCCACCGAACTGTAAGGCGTGAGGCTGAAACCGAGTCCCAGCCGCTTCGCCACCGGCATCTGGAAAGCGATGTCGTGAAAGTTGAACGTGTTGTAGGCCGTCCGTTTCCCGACGCCTCCGACCGTCTGGGCGTTGTAGTAGTTCTGCCCCTCCAACCCGAAGTTGAAAAGGAAAGTCTTCTGCGGAGCCGCGCTGTAAGCCGCGGGGTTGAGCAGGTTGACCGTACTCACCGAACGCATGGCCACACCCGCACCGCCCATCGAGCGCATCTGCAGCGTACCGGGGGTATTCTGTTCGCCGATGCCGTACATCGTATAGGGCGAGAATGCGTTAATACTGCTTGTCTGGGCCGAAACGGCAAAAGGAAACATCGCTGCAGCCGCGACAACCAGCTTAATCAAGGTGTTCTTCACTTGCATTGTACTCTAAAATTCGATCCAATCCGCAAAAGACCAGATTACAATTTGCAAATATCGTGTTTTTAATTCTTTTCGCAAAGTATTTCGCGTCCCCGCCGGTAAAAATTACGCATAAATCGTCGATTTTTTTCTCCATCCGGGCCATATAGCCCTCAATTTCGAAGGTCAGCGAGTTCATCACCCCCAGGCGGATGGCCTCTTCGGTGGTGAGCCCCTGCAACTCCCCGCTTTCGGTCGGACCGCACAGCGGCAGGCAGGCCGTGTAGTCGTGGAGCGCCCGAAAACGGGTTTTCATCCCCGGCGAAATGCACCCGCCGCGGAACGTGTTGTCGGCCGTCACCAGGTCGATCGTGACGGCCGTGCCGAAATCGACGATCAGCACGTTGCGCCCCGGGTAAAGCACCGTGGCGCCCACGGCGGCGGCCAGCCGGTCGCGGCCCAGCGTCTCGGGCGTATGGTAGGCGTTGGCAACCGGCACGGGGGTCTGCGAGGTGAATTCCAGCAGGTAATCCGCATAGGGTCTGACCGTTTCGATCACGTCGTCCGCTTCGCCGCGCGTCGAGGCGACGACGGCCTTCGCGGCCCTGCGGCCCTCCAGCAACTCGCCGAGCATCGACGGATGCAGCCGCTCCACGCAGCGCTGGGCGACGATCCGTCCGCCGTCAAAAACGGCCAACTTGACAAGGGTGTTGCCTATGTCTACGATCAGATTCAAAGCTGCTGCAGCGTTTTGTATGCGTCTTCCACGTCTTTGACATTCCTAACGGTCATCGCCAACCGATTATTGTGCTGTTTGAGCACAAATCGGTCGGGCCGCTGCGTAACCCGCTGCAACAGGGTCATAAAGGCCTCGCTCTTGTAGAAAGGCGAGTTCTCCTCGCCCACGAAATGCACGATCATCAGCCCGTTCTTGACCTTCACGCGCTCCATGCCCAGACGAATGGCCTCCCAGCGCAGGCGCACGACGTTCAACAGCTCCTTCGCGGCGCGCGGCAGGGGACCGAAGCGGTCCGCAAGACGGCTCTCGAAGGCCTGCAAAGCCTCCTCGTCCTTCGTCGAGTCGAGTTCGCGGTAGAGTTTCAGGCGTTCGGCCTGCTGCGAAACGTAGGCGTCGGGCAGCGCGGCCTCGACCTCGATGTCGATGTGCGCGTCGTCGATGAAACGCATCTGCTCCACGACCTCCTGCTCCCCGTCGCTCAAGCCCGGGACATGAAGCCCCTCGGCACGCAGTTCGGCCACCGCCTCGTTCATAATCTTCTGGTAGGTCTCGAAACCGATGTCGGCGATGAACCCGCTCTGCTCGGCGCCCAGCAGGTTGCCCGCGCCGCGGATGTCGAGGTCCTGCATGGCGATGTTGAACCCCGAACCCAGGTCGGAGAACTCCTCGATGGCCCGCAGACGCCGCCGCGCGTCGGACGACAGCAGCTCGTCGGGCGGCGAAAGCAGGTAGCAGTAGCCCTTCTGGTTCGAACGCCCCACGCGGCCGCGCAGCTGGTGCAGGTCGCTCAAACCGAAGTTCTGGGCGTTGTCGACGATGATCGTATTGGCGTTGGGAATGTCGATGCCGTTCTCGACGATGGTCGTCGACACCAGCACGTCGAATTCCCCGTAGATGAAGTCCATGATGAGTTTCTCCAGCTGCTCGGCCGGCATCTTGCCGTGCCCGACGGCCACACGGGCCTTCGGGCAGAGGCGCGTGATCAGCCCTTGGAGGGCCGGCAGGTCCTCGACGCGGTTGTGGACGAAATAGACCTGGCCGCCGCGGGCGAGTTCCGCCTCGACGGCGTCGCGGATGATCTCCTCCGAGAATACGTGCGACTCGGTGAGAATCGGCTGGCGGTTGGGCGGCGGGGTCGAAATGACGGACAAGTCCCGCGAACCCATCAGCGAGAATTGCAGCGTGCGCGGAATCGGCGTGGCGGTGAGCGTCAGCGTATCGACCGAAACGCTCATCTCGGTGAGCTTTTCCTTGGCGGCGACGCCGAATTTCTGCTCCTCGTCGATGATCAGCAGCCCCAGGTCGCGGAACACGATCTGCTTGCCCAGCATCTTGTGCGTGCCGATCAGGATGTCGATCTTCCCCGAGGCGAGGTCCTCGCGGATCTGGCTGACCTCCTTCGTGGATTTGGTGCGGTTGATGTACTCCACCCTCACCGGGAAATCGCGCAGACGCTCGGTGAACGAGCGGTAGTGCTGCAAGGCGAGGATCGTCGTCGGAACCAGCACGGCGACCTGCTTGCCGTCGACGGCGGCCTTGAACGCCGC
>OGPY01001936.1_pt1 | contig 14041 bp, 14 predicted proteins | sample 1553121 | NCBI WGS metagenome assembly OGPY01 (sample SAMEA2580004, study PRJEB22360) | human gut metagenome
ATATCATGGGAATAGTTGATTAAAAAAATGAACTCTACAATTGTTATTGTATGTCCCATCCTTGATTCTGAAATGCTGTTCACGAAGATTTTTATCTCCTGCAACTAATATAAGATTTGCTCCACACCCGCAAGGACAAAACAATTTATTATTTCTACTTTTTTCTCTAAGATTTTTTAATCTATCCGGTATATTTATTTGATGCCCATTAATAACTGTATATATGGATTCGATTCCTATGTATTTTCCATCACATATTGCAACCGTTCTTTGAGCCATATTTCTTTTATTTCTATTATTAAGTCATGCGCGTCTAAAATCACTTTGAATTTCCAATCCTCTTCAGCACAATGCAAATAAATATAGTGATACTGCGAATCATGCTCACATACCTCCACATAGCGACCTTCTGTGACTGTAAAAGTTCCATCGGTAACAGTAATTTCTTCTATTGGACAATAATTAGTACTGTCATTGACAATAGTTAAATTCTTTTTGCTTACTACTCTGTTTTCTTTCATATGAACAGAATTAATAAGTTCATTAATGCTATACTGTGTTCCAACAAGCGCAGTTAATGCTTTTTCAGTTGCAGATTTTTTTACGTTATTTATAGTGTAATCTCCTTTTTAAAATATTAATATTTCAGTAATTTTTTGCTACTTTTCGAACAATGACATCCATCTATTCTTGGTAGCAGTTATCTTAATTTTTGGAAGAGATTCACCGGGATGACAGTTCATCCCGGGAAATTTCTTATTCAAAACAATTCATAGCAATAACTGTATATCCATTGATACAGTATTTTGTTCCAGAAATTTTTTCTATTTCCGGTTTTGAGAGAAGAACTTTGAACAACTGTTCTTCTTTCTGATATTCTGACAGTATATCAGAAAGATCCTCGAACGCTTCTTCTTCAGTTATCTCATAACTATCAAACATCTTTTTAAAGTACCAAAGCTTCCTGCGTGGCATATTAACTGGAAAAGAGCCTATCTCATCAGATAAATACATAAATACGCTTTCACCATTCGGTGTTATAATCACTGCCATCTTGTGACCCGTAATCGTAAGCAGATTTTCTTCTTCCCCCTCTTTCCTTTTTATGAGTTCAATATCATCTGGATTATCATCATAAAACTCTGCCAACAACACGCTAGGATCGCAGTGTCCTTCTCTAGCCCATTCATATGCATCCAACCTATCAAATGGGTAAGCTTTAGATGTTAATATTCCTACTACGCTCTTATCGCTTTCATCAATCGCCGGGTGTAAATTACATTCCTCCAAAAAATAGCCTTCTCTATCTCTGTAGAGAACAGATTTGCTGCCATTTTCAGCTTCGTACTTTCCAACTTCTACTGCCTGTCTCTTTCGAATATCGAAAGAATTACTTCTGTATCCTGTTTTAATGCAACTTGTTTCCATCATAATAGATAGCTCCTTTCTTTATTTAACATTATTATGAGTTACTTTTTTGCTGATTCTTTTTCCAATCACATCCATTCTATCCATGATTTCTACTACTGTTGATGCAAGAAAATATGCAATAGGTTCACACCATAGCATCCCAGCATCATACACCAGGCGAAAGAAATTACATCAATTTCTTCTCCCGTAAGTAAATCCTTTTCTTGTCATTTTCTGAATTCCTTTCTTTAATTAAAATTAATAGTTACATTAAACAAAAACGCAAGAACCTATCTACAGCATTAAACTTAACTGTATAATCGGCTCCTGCGTTAGGTATCGTTTGATCCCGGTGCGGGTAGTTCTTTGTCATTTATTTTCTTATTATTCTTCACATTCTCCAAAGATCTTAATATACTCATCTACGGTAAGATATTTCTCAACCCATTCTTTTGCTTCATCCTCTGTTATCGGTATGATTTTTTCTCCGTAAGTACTTCCGCAGCCCTCTACATATTCTGCATATCTAGTCATCGCGCCACCACTTCCATACATAAAAACCTCTTTTGTCCTTTTCTGATACAGTTGTTCACTGCAACATCTAAAATCATTCGGGCCGTAGCAATTACTGTGCTCCCCCATTAAACAGGCCGTTTCGGTGTTATACATTTTACCATTGATGATTTTCTTCATAGTTAGTTTCCTTTCTCATAAAAAGTTAAATTATTAGTTGTATCTAAAAAACGCAGGAACCTATCTACAGCATTAAACTTAACTGTAAAATTGGCTCCTGCGTTAGATATCTTTTTAAGATTCTGGTGCGGGTAGTACTTTGTCTTATGCAGCTATACAAGCCTTTATCTGTCTGTTGATTTCCTCAAACGGAATAATAACTTCTCTCTTTTCTTTTTTATTATATTTTACCCGAATATTCTTAATTCTAAATGAGTCTCCTTCAACAAGAACCTCTACATCAAATACTCGATTATTACCTTCAACTCTAATAGGTACTCTTATTATCATCTTACTCATCCTCCCATTCCCATTTTGCTTTTCTTAATAAAGAAACTATTTCCCCAAATACACTTTTCTTGTATTCAGGAACATACTCTATACTAGGATTTGCAATTAAAAAGCTTTCAAATTCTTCTCTTTCGTCAGGTCCAAATGTAAGTTTCTTCACACATCTTTCTTTATCATACACTGCTAAATGATATATATTTATATTGTCCTTATCTCTATGAATAGTTATTCTTGAAGTATTAGTTATAAGTGGTAAAAATTTATCTGGTACATTATAAACTTTCTCAGGAATCTTATATTCTGAATCAATATATCCTCTCCCCGGTTTATCTGTTAATGCTGATATCCACCAGATTCTTCCAACTTTGTATGCTGTTCTAATTCTATTTCTTCGTATCCATTGAGACACTGTACCTATTTTTACATTACAACGTGCTGCAAATTCTTCAGCTGTGAGTACTGGAACTGGAACACTAATTAAAGAAAATGTTTGATCTACGTAATGTCTATTATCCTCAATCACATGATGTGTGACCCTTAATTCAACTTTAAAAAAATCTATTCTCCATTCGTATCCCCACATATCTGGAAGAGGTTCAATCAAAACTGCATTTTCAATTTGTTTTGCAAGTTCTTCAAATAGATTCCTCAATACTGAAAAAAATTCAGGCGAATGATATTTTTTGAATCCCATACGCTCCATTCCTGTAAAATAACTATTAATTTCTTTCGTCATCTCTTTTAGGATTTCATCTTTAGTTTTATTCAAAAGAATATATTTTTCCATAAGTTCACCTCCTCATTTTTGAATGTCAGCAAGTCTTTTACATCTTTTTTTGAAGCTCCGTGCTTCAATTCATTGTGTTATGTTAATATAATACATCATTTTTTGTATTTGTCAATATTTTTTAATTGTTTTTTTCAACAACTCAAAAATTATTATTCAGTCAGAAAAACAGCCCGGATTTCTCCGAGCTAATTTCCTAAATTTTTTACTATAACTTTTCACTTTCTTTTTGCTCAAAATATTTTCTTAGTGATTCTATGGTATCATCTTTATGATTTCCATAAAAACGCTCAATGCTTTTTTGTCTCTCCAGCAATCCTATCAAATTTGGATCAACCGCCCCAACATGAGATTCACTGTATTCAACAACATAGTCATAAATTGCTTTTGCACTATCAAGTGTACCAGCCTTCAATAATAATTCTGAAACAAAATCTTTTGAATCATCTTTGCAGTCATCCATTGAACTATATTCAATTTCATTTTCCGAAAGCGAAACTAGGCCTTCCTCTGTTAGGTATTTCTTGATAGTCAACTTAATATCTGCCACCAGTCTAAATTCATCTGGTGGCATACTACAGATGGTAGGATCACTCATAAGAGTTCTCGCTGTTTCAGGTTTAAAACCAGTAAAAGCAATATCTTTAACCGTGGTTTCTCTCTGAAAAATGTCGATAAATATTATATCAGCTAAAACAGCATAAACCGAAGATGCTTTCATATGAAATAATTCCAGCGAGCATAAACATCCATTAGATATAGCTATATTGACATGCAAGGAAGTTGCCCTAAATGGAAGCTGCCCGTTTGTAGTAGAAATAGTATATGTAAGATTTGTAATAAGCCATCTGGGCTTCATAACTGGTGGCCTGCTCATCCCGATCCGTGGAAACTCTCGCATATCCGGCTACCCTTCTTTTTCGTACTGCTACCACTGGCTCCATATTAAACCTGTTCAAGGTGGCAGGGATTTTTGTCACTTTCTTTGCCATGTTGTCACCGTCCCATTTTTAAATCTGAACTGTATGCTGTCATTGCCGACAACCATTTTTTTGATATCACGTACCACCGTCTGCTGATAAGGTTCCTGCAAAATGGCTTCTGCTGCATTTAGAAGTTCTTTCTCCAGCAGACCCCGGACTCGCACTTCCTGCCTAGCATGCATTCTGCTTATAACTTTTCCAATCTTTCTTCGAAGAAAATTTCCAGCTGAGAATGGATCTGTCCCCAATCCTGACGGTGTCCCGTCCATTTCTTGGTGATATCTATCATGGCCAGATACAGCATTTTCAAGAGACTGTCATCGGATGGAAATACCGTCTTGGATTTGGTGACTTTCCGGAGCTGGCGGTTAAATCCTTCAATCGTGTTCGTGGTATAGATCAGACGTCTGACAGCTTCCGGATACTTAAAATACGTTGAAAGATTTGCCCAGTTATCTTTCCATGACTTTGCAATCTTAGGGTATTTCCCGCTCCATTTTTCGTCAAAGCTGTCCAGTTCTGCCAATGCAACTTCTTCTGTAGGAGCTGCATATACACGCTTCAGATCTGCCATAAGTGGTTTGATCTCTTTGTAAGAAACAAATTTCGTGGTGTTCCTGATCTGATGGATTATGCACTGCTGGATCTCGGTCTGGGGAAATACCGCTTCAATTGCCTGTGGAAAACCAGTCAGTCCATCCACACACGCAATCAATATATCTTCTACACCCTGGTTTTTCAGGCCATTCAGGATGGAGAGCCAGAACTTGGCACTTTCATTTTGACCAACATACATTCCGAGGACATCCTTACGTCCTTCCATATCGATCCCAATCGCAATGTAAACAGCACGTTTTACAATCCGCCCCTCATTACGGGCATGGAAATGGATTGCATCCATAAATACAACCGCATACACACTTTCTAATGGCCTTTCCTGCCATTCTTTTACTATTGGCAGAATCTTATCAGTGATCCGGCTGACAGTACTGTCGGAGATCTCAATATCGTATAATTCACGCATGTGGCTTTCTATATCGGCAGTAGTCATTCCTTTTGCGTACATGGAAATGATCTTTTCTTCCATGTCCTGCGTAATCGAATTCTGATACTTCTTTACAACCTGTGGTTCGAAGTCACCTTTTCGATCCCTTGGAATATCAATCTCCATATCTCCGTAACTGGTATGTAACGTTTTCTGGGAATGTCCATTCCTGGAATTATCGGTTTCTTTATTTCGATAATCATATTTGGAATATCCCAGTTCTTCATCCAGTTCCTGATCAAGGGCGCCTTCCAAAATGATAGACATCATATCCCGCATAATGGAATTAACATCTGTTCCATCTTTTACTTTTACATTGTTTTCTTTCAGGTAGTTTCCCATGAGTTCTCTAAGCGCTGCTTTTTGTGGTGAATCCTTTTTTCTTGCCATAAAATAAACCTCCAAACTGAGTAATTCTATCTTACATCAGTTTGAAGGTTTACACAAACTTTGGGATACTCCCCAAATATCTCAAACAGGATGCTCCTGAAATACAAAGATCTTCTCATAACAAACTTCCTTCTTTGTAAAACCATAATAATAGGCAGTGATTTCACTCGCTGCCTAAATTCCCGTTAAACCGATATCCTACACCTCGTACTGTTTGTATATATAATGGTTGTCCAGGATCATCTTCTATTTTTTCTCTGATATTGCAGATATGTCGCATAACCACATTATAATCACCGGAATAAGGTTCATTCCATACCAGATCATAAACCATTTCTTTTCCAAATATTCTACCTGGACTTTTCGCTAAAAAAAGTAAAATATCATATTCATATTTTGAAAGATGAACATCACTATCATTCTTTTTAACAATTCGTTCCTGTAGATATATTTTTAATTCTCCAAACCTTATAATTTCCGGTATGAATTGGTTTTTATGTTCCCAGCTAGTCAATATGTTTTCACTTATGCTTCCATTAGCATCTGTGATTCTCTCAATAATTTCTATCTTTTTCACCTTTATTGCCTCTACATTATTAATTTTATATTCTATATATCATCTGCCATTTGACTTTTTTCTTCTACAAGTAATATAATATATTTATTACATATGTAGGATTTAGCAGGAGGATTTTATTATGTCACTACCCCAGATTTCAGAAGCCGAATTTGAAGTTATGAAAATTGTATGGAAATATGCTCCCATCAATACAAATGAAATTACAGAAAAACTTACTCTAACTACCAGCTGGAGTCCAAAAACAATTCAAACTCTTATCAAGAGACTTGTTTCCAAAAAAGCTCTTTCCTGCGAAAAACAAAGCCGGGTATTTGTCTATACTCCATTAGTCCAAGAAGATGAATATATACGCCAGGAAAGCAATTCTTTTTTAAAGCGATATTATAATGGAAATCTTTCTTCTATGCTGGCTTCTTACCTTGAAGACGATAAGCTCTCTTCAACAGAAATTGATAACTTACGCCATTTATTATCAAAACATCAGAAATAGGAGGTTTTGAATGAGCAACTGGATCATCCACTTTTTAATCAGTAATATCTTCATATGTATTTTTACACTTGTAATAATCGGAACAAAAAAACTTCTGAAAAAATATTTATCTGCGACTACACAGTACCATCTCTGTTTTCTTTTATTTTTATTACTTGCCGTGCCATTTTTTCCTGTACAGATTCATGGCTCACAACTTTTTTCATGGTTACATTTTTTTCAAACTGACTCAGGACTTAACTCTGGTACCGACACGCTATCCGAACTTACCAGTAATACACAAAATATTTTGTTAAACCAGGTGAATGATTTTTCAGTTTCCATCAGTAGTCAATTTTCTGGAGGCTTGAATACCATACTCTTTCTAATATGGATAACGGGTGTTATGATTATGTCAGTCCTCACCCTTCATTCATTAAACTATGTACGTTCCATAAAAAGATCTGCTCTCCCGCTTCAAAATCAGCAGGTAAAAACTATTTATTACAATTGTTTAAAGGAACTTAAAATCTCTCACCCAGTATCAGTCTACAGTACTGCATTTTTAAAATCACCAGTTTTAATCGGAATAATACATCCCAGAATTTACATTCCCATCCATTTAATTTCCGAACTGAATCCTGATGATATGCGTTTTATGCTGCTACACGAATTACAGCATTACCGTCACAAAGATACATTTATTGGCTTCCTCATGGTCATAAGTAATATACTCTACTGGTTTAACCCTTTTGTTTGGTACACTTTAAAAGAAATTCTCTGTGACCGTGAAATAGCCTGTGATTCTGCTGTATTGCAGATGATTTCTGCTGATGAATACCAAGCTTATGGAACTACACTGATTAATTTTGCAGAAAAAATATCCTCTTTTTCCTCTCCACTGGCAGTTGGAATGTCCGGAAATTTCAGGCAGATGAAACGACGTATTCTCAACATCGCCGTTTTTAGGAAAGAAACTCTTTATCAAAAAATGAGAGCATTGATAATTTATCTGGTCATTAGTGCTGTTTTTATTGGATGTACACCCATTTTATCCATTGATGCCTCTACTCAAAACGTATATCATTTTAGTGATACAGACAAAAATATCTCCCTGTTAGATATATCCGAAACATTTGGAACATATGATGGATCATTTGTTTTGTATGACAATAATTTGGATTCCTGGAAAATATACGATCTTGAAGAAGCCACCAAACGTATTCCGCCAGAGTCTACCTACAAAATATACGATGCATTATTAGGGTTGGAATCCGGAATCATCACACCAGAACACTCTTCCATGACATGGAATGGTGATGCCTTTCCTTTTCCATCCTGGGAAGCTGATCAGGATTTAAACTCTGCTATGCAAAATTCCGTTAACTGGTATTTCCAGGCAATTGATTCGCAGCTCGGAATTAACAGAGTCCAGGAATTTTTGAATAAAATAGAATATGGAAACCAGACAACCAGTTCAAATCTGGATTTATACTGGTCCGATTTTTCATTAAAAATCTCGCCTTTAGAGCAAGTAACATTATTGAAAAAATTTAACACAAATGAATTCCATCTAAATTCCCAAAATGTATTTTCTGTTAAAAATGCTATAAAAATTGCCAGTACACCTAATGGTAATTTCTACGGAAAAACTGGAACCGGTCGTGTCAACGGACAGGATATCAACGGCTGGTTTATCGGATATGTAGAAACTTCCGATAACAGCTATTATTTTGCAACCAATATCCAAAGTGATTCTAATGCAACTGGCAAAAAAGCATTTGAAATCACTTCTGATATCTTAAAAAAATTACATATATGGAATTAACAAATATGAAAGGGCTGATAGTTGTTATCAGTTCTTTCTTTTTATTCTATATTGATATTTGGGAACTTCTTTCGTACCATTATTCAGAATTTTATTCCCCATATATTTAAAACTCTTATCATCGTTGAACTTAACAGTCAGCTCACTTGTAATAACGGCATCATTACATATAAATGTATCACATACAGCATCAACAACCAGCACATTGTTTCCCTCTCCGCTATCTCTTATTTCAACGACCTCCGGTAAAGATGTTCCAAAATGAGTAGGGCTATAATTTAAACAGCCTAATCGTTCCCAGTCATAAGTTTGATGTTCCGAATCAAATACTGCCCATTTTTTAATTTGATCTGCTGTTATCGGCAAAAACTCCATTATCAGATTTTCAAACTCTTCTGCCGGAATTCCACTTGAGTTACCTGAAAACTCATATCTCTCCCCGTATTTCATTCGATATAAATATTCATATAAACCATTATAATCTAACCCTTCCATATCAGATCTATCCCAATCAGAACATAAAAGATTATTCCCCTGATATCCAAGCAAATACACACACCTCTTTGAAACTTCCCTGCATTCATCACTTAAAGGTTTAATTCTTATCATAGAACTGCCATCAACCGCTTCTGATACTTCCGGATACTTTGGAACGCATAGCGTATAACCAAACCAGCCTTTTTCTGTATATTTCCATTCTTCTATCCTTGTATACGAAACATATACAATAGATGGATTGTCGTTCATACCCCAAACAGCTTTCACAGCCAGCAAATACATATCTGTCCCATCATAATTGAATTTGAGTCTTTCTATCCCACCATCCCTGTTAATCCTATATAAGACGATATCTCCTGTCAGATCCTGTTCTGCCCTGAAAAGAAATTCTTCCATTTTAGAATAATTAGCCATATTTGAATACGGCGCTGATGTAATAACAGGGACATTTTTTTCCTTTAATACTTCCTGCATTTCTTCCATTACTGTCTCAGAAACTACTATATTCGATGAAGTCCCTTTATCCGCCTTTTGATAAATGACTTTCATCTGATTCATAACATTCTTACAATCTTCAATAGCTTCTTCTTTCACGACTTCATCTACTGGCAAATCATATCCTCTTTCTTGTACAGCATAATTCGCAGTTTCCTGTGAAATATATTCTAAATCAGCCCCTTTACATTTTGTATTTCCTATGAAAAAGCATCCCGAAATAAATAAAACGCTCATCATCTTTTTCAGTTTTCTTTTTGTAATCATATCAATTATCTCCATAACATTCCTCCCACTTTTCGTCTGATAATCTTTCCGTATACCAGGTAACCTCTATTTCTGACCTTGATACATAATTGGATACATATTGAAATCTATCTTTATCTAACAGCCGAATGGTTACGCTATGACAAAACGCCTGATCTAATTCTTTTTGTGGCCATACCGCATTTACTTCCAGTGTTATTGTTCCATCTTGATTTTCTATGTAGGAAACAACTTCCGGATATGGAATATATGGTGTGGGAGCAAAATCATATACGATTCCTCTGGTTCGATACCGATATGTCTGTATTTCTGTGTGAAATACCGTTCCTGTCTGCAGTATCTCTGCGCTTATATTAAAATATTTTTGAAATATCGTTTCAAATGATTCTTTTGGGATTTCATAAGTCTTTCCTTCCTTAAATTCATCAGTTTTTTCTTCCATTGAAAGTAAACGGTCAAAAACATCATAAAAATTTATTCCATCATAATTTTTTTCACTCCAATTAGAAGTAAACAATTTATTAAGTGTATATCCAAAAGGAAGTATATATTTTCGATTCAACTCCCGACATTTTTTATTTAACGGTGCTACCCGAAAGTCCCGATATCCAGACGGTCCATCATATCCTGCCGGATGATATTCTTCTATAAAGAAATGCCCGTTTTCTGTATATTTCCATGAATTAGCTCTAAACTCATGATAATATGTTTCCTGCCAAGTGTCCTCTTTCCATTTAAAAGAGCTTACTTCAACGTCTATTTTCCCCTGTTTGGTTTTCAGATCATACCGGATAAAATAATCCCCTGCTATAACTTGAAATATAGTAGTTTTTCCATTCTTCTCTTTTTCTGCTTTTTTCAAAAAATCATCTACTTTAATACTTTGAACCATATCCAGCTGATTGTAGGAATCAATTACTGCATATCCATATTTTCCAAAATAATCCATACTTTTTTGTATTGTACTCAGCTCATATAGTGCATTTTCTTTCACAGCATTCTCATATATGTTCCGATAGCCTTCTGCTAGCATTTCACACTCTCTGTAAATTTTTTCTTTCGTATCTTCAATTGTCTTTTTCTGCTCTTTCTTTATGCCACATCCACTACAGACAGCAAGAAAAATAACTCCCACAAATATTTTCCAAATTTTTTTCATATCATTTTCCTCTTACATTTGTAATATTTAAAGGTAAAAATTATTCATTACCAAGATATTCATCCAGTATCGCCTTATCCTTTTCCACCACATAACCGCTTCCTCCAATATCTTTCACATTCTCTACCATACTGATGAGCAAAATAGGATTCTTTGTATCTCTATCTGTAGTAAAAACTGTAAACCAGCCAATTTCTGTTCCAGATGTATCTTCTTTTGTAGCTTTCAGTTCCGCTGTTCCGGTTTTTCCTGCTAATCTAATGTCTTCCCGGCATGCTCCATAACCAGTTCCTTCCGGGTTATTCACTACACCCTCTAACCCCTCCATAACCTCCGAAACAATTTGTGGTGAAAAAGCATCTTTTATCCAGATTTCACTGGAAGTGCTTCCACCATCCGCGTGAAGATATGGCTTTATCATATTTCCATCATTTAGAAAAGCCGTATAAATGCTTGCAAGATGCAAAGGATTTACCAGAATCTGTCCCTGTCCATACCCACTGTCAGCAAGCTGGATTTCTGTTTCTATCTTGTCCATATTAGAATATTGGGACTCTGACATTTTAATATCAAATGGAAGTTCCTGATTAAATCCTATTTGATTTAGAGACTGCATCAGTTGATCCGCACCAATTTTTAATGCTGCTTTTGCAAAATAAATATTATCTGAATAAATAAGCGCATTTTTCAAGATCACAGGTTCATAATCATGAAGTGTAGTCACTGTATAATCTCCCCACGAGGAATCTTTCTGCCACGCCAGACCCTCATTTCCAAAATCGTCATTTGCAGTAAATGCCCCCACTTTTAATCCAATTGCAGCAATTACAGGTTTAAAAGTTGAGCCAGGACACCATGTCTGGCGAAAGCGGTTGTATAAAGGCCTGTCTTCATTTTCATTTAATGCACTCCACTGGCTGTTGTCCATTCCACGTACAAAATCATTATTATCATAAGATGGCGTACTTACCAACGCCAATACTTCCCCTGTATAAGGATTCAAAGCTACAGAACATCCTCTGTCTTCTTTAAATTGTTCATAAAGAGTACTTTGAAGATCACCATCAATCGTAATATGGATATCTTCTCCATCTTTTCTAGGCTCATATGCAATAACACTTTTTTTATTTCCATTTGCATCTACAATACAGATTTCACACCCATCTGTTCCTTTTAGTTCTTTTTCATAAAGCGTTTCCAGTCCAGTCTTTCCAATCACACTGTTTGTACGATACCCTTCCCCTTTATGTTCCTGCAAATCTTCGGCTGTAACCGCCTGTACATACCCTACCAGATGAGAGGCAGCTTCTTTTAGATAATAAGTTCGTACTTTTACATCAGATAACATAATACCTGGAATCTTCAATAATGTGTCCTGCTTTTCTTTTTCTTCCAGAACAGTTTTATCCGGATTCACTGTCAAAAGATCGACCTCTTGTATTTTAGGAATTGTTGCTACTGGTACAAAAGAATCTGCTTTTACCCAACCGGCTTTTAACTTATCCTCAATTTCGTCTGCTCCAATTCCAAGATACTCTGCCAGTTTTTTTATTGTATCTTCTCTGTTCTCCATCCTGCCCGGAACAATTCCTACCGAAGATGCAGTTCCCTCTCCAGCCAACTGACGACCATTTCTGTCTAAAATATCTCCTCTCTTTGCCTCTTCTGACGTTACCTGAACTTTATCCGTTGCAGATAACTCTGGAAAAATCAACTGATCCTGCCAGATTAAATGATATCCTGTCCAATCATGTGAAAATACCGCATCGTTGGTAAATTCTACATTTCCTGCAGCAGTCTGCATATTTGTTGTATAGGAAACTGCCGCATTTCCGTTTTCTTGTCTTTTTACTGTAATATCGGTTATGGACAGATCAGACATCTCAATGCCTTCATATATTTTAGAATTTCGTTCTATAAATTCTTCCTTACTGTTCATGCTGCTTTTTTTCTGATCCAGCATGGCATACATTTGCTCATATTCCCCTTTTTCAATATATTTCATATATTCCATTAGTCTTTTTTCAGGAACATTACGATTCATTATTGTTACAATACCGATTCCACCACCAATCAATATACCGCTAAATAAAACTATTTTTGTAATAATCTTCGTGTGTTTTTTTCTTTTCTTTTTTCTCATATAGTTTTATTTCTCCTTTTTTCATATTTTCTTAAATATTACACTTGTAATATTTAAACGTCAAGCTTTTTCTTAGGTTTATATATGTAGACAAGAGAAAAGATTTGCATAAAAAAGAAAGGGCATCTCAAAGCCTTCTTTGATAAAGAACTTTACGACACTCTGAGGTAATGGTTTCTCCGGATGTTTCCCAAACGCTATAATCACTCTCCAGAAGAACCAAAAACGATTTTTAATTTTCTCTCAGAAAAAAAAGAACTACTCTAAATCTGCTGATCTTTGAAATAACCCTGCTCGTTTCTTATAATCACAAACATATTCAGGCAACACATTCTTTGCTGGCAGATTATTATAGCGGAAAACGCAACAAATCCCTTTATTAACTTTTGTTCCATATATTTCCTGTACCAATCCTATTGTTTCATCATCTGAACAAAAGCTCTTCGGAATCTCCCTACAATCCCTGATAATAACGCAAATCTGTTTACTATGTCCTCTCTGTCAGTATACAAGCCAGCTAATCTCTTTATTATAGTATCTAAATACTTCTTCCCAATTCCACTACTCAAAATTTCTTCAGTCACTGTTTCTGCAGATGTGTTTTTATATCAGCCAGAGTTCCCCTGGCTGAATTCTTCCAATATATACCTGTTAACACTTCTCAATGCTGACACTTTTTCCTTCGCTTCTCATCTTTCACCTGCTATACTGCACTCTGGCTTGAATTCATTCCCCCTCTTCCAGTTCCGATTTATAATCTTCCAAGTCCATAAGAAAAGTCTCATAGCCTTCATCACTCATGCAGAACAGCTTTCTTATGGTATTGCAGACAAGCCCGATCATGTCCGCATCCCCTTTCAGGAATGGAATGATATGGTCGATTGCTTCCATCGTGTCATTTCTGTTCCCTTTATCAAACATTGCGGTTACTAAACATTCGTCTGTATCAAAGTTCATTGTCAGA
>OGPY01001937.1_pt1 | contig 14041 bp, 8 predicted proteins | sample 1553121 | NCBI WGS metagenome assembly OGPY01 (sample SAMEA2580004, study PRJEB22360) | human gut metagenome
AGGGAAGCGCATCTGCTACCTTGGATCATCTGTAACCTTGGGTCTGTACTCAATGGATGTTTCTTTTGCAGATTATATCTCTTACAGAAATGGCTGTGAGTATGTAAAAGAAGCCGTCAGCGGCACTACTTTAGTGGATAACGGAAAGACGTCTTATATCCAAAGAATGAAAAATAATATCGGTACAGATGAGAAATTCGATGCGTTTGTCTGCCAGCTTTCCACGAATGACGCGTCGAAGGAAATGCCGATGGGAGAACTCAGCAGTTCAGAAAATCTGGAGGATTTTGATACACAGACAATAACAGGAGCAATGGAATATATCATTGTATATGCAAAGCAGGCATGGAATTGTCCCGTGATCTTTTATACCGGAACAAAATATGACAGTAAACAGTATCAGCAGATGGTAGATGTATTGTTTGAGCTTCAGGATAAATATGGAATAGGCGTGATCGACCTTTGGAATGACGAGGAGATGAATGACGTTTCTGAAAAAGAATATGAAGTTTATATGGCAGATCCGGTTCATCCGACGCAGGCAGGATATCTGGAATGGTGGACGCCTAAGATGGAAGAATACTTATATCAGTTTTTAGAAAGATGATTATTATATTAAGTTTCGTCGGTAAACTGCTTATATATCGTTGATGATTTGCCCTTTGGGATTATTTATAATTAAATCAAACAATGAAAGGACGGATAACGAAATGGAAAATGCAGTTACAAAAAGAGAAAAAATCAGTTATGGTTTGTATTCTATGGACTGATAGGATATATGACTACATATTTTACAGATATCGGCATAACGGCAGCATTGGTTGCGATCGTGGCGCTGATCACGAAAGTGTGGGATGCCATCAACGATCCGATCTTCGGTATGATCATGGATAAGGTAAATTTTAAGAAAGGGAAATTCCTGCCGTGGCTTCGAATATCTGTCATAGCGATTCCGGTGGCGACCATTCTTCTTTTTACAATACCTACCGGGATTCCGATGATGGCTAAAATCATATGGGCAACACTTGCTTATATGTTATGGGATACAGCCTATACCCTTTGCGATGTGCCGATTTTTGGTATTGTTACCACGATGACAATAGACCAGAAGGAACGTATTTCACTAAACAGTATAGGAAGAATGTTTGTTATTTTTGCAGGTATTGTTACAGGAATTGTCCTGCCGTTGGTACGGCAGCGGTTAGGCGGCTGGGCGACAACAGTAATTGTGTTATCTCTTTTGTCAGCTGTTATGATGATTCCGATCTGTCTGTTCGCAAAGGAGAGAGTAATTGAAAAAGAAAGAGTACTGGACGAAGGGGCAGAAGAAAGTTATACGCTGCGCGATATGGCAGAATGTCTGCGGAAGAACAAATATTTATTGATTTTCTTTGCGGCTCCGCTCATCAGCAGCCTGCTTAATGTTGGGGCAAATTGGGGCTTATACGTTGCCCGGTACTGCCTTGGCGGTGAAGAAGCTGCCTCATATGTTTCGATGACGGTGATTATTCCGACCTTGATTGGTGCGGTTATGGCAGTAGAATTATGCAAGAAATATGACAAATTTAAAGTCTTCTATATTTCATATGTTTTCGCTTTACTTTTGGGAATTGTAAGATTCATGGCCGGGTATGAGAATATGACGGTGTATGTGATTTTAAATGCCTTAGGAGGAATCCCGCTGGGAATAGCAGTTATACTGCAGTATCAGTTTACGCCGGACTGCTACGAGTATGGACAGTACAAGACAGGATTAAAAATGCGAGGTGTAACGTTTGCAGCGCAGACATTTTTTACAAAATTAAATGGAGCGATCGCAACAGCAGTCAGTGTGTTTGCATTAACTTTAATCGGCTTCCGGGAAGGGGAAGGCGTTGTTCAGGCGGCAGGATTTGCCGATAAATTATGGACATGCAGCTGTCTTGGCAGCATTATCGGGGGTATTTGTACTCTGCTTATACTTCGCTTTTACAAGCTTAATGACCATGATGTCCAGCTAATGGCGAAATGCAACAATGGCGAGATCAGCCGTGAAGAGGCAGAGGCACAGATGATCAATCAGTATTAAGAAAAGAATGGAGGACTTTTGCGATGGACAGAATAAAGGAACTGATTTCAAAAATGACGCTGGAAGAGAAGGCAAGTCTCTGCTCGGGCGCTGATAACTGGCATACGAAAGAAATCAAACGACTGAACATTCCGTCAGTTATGATGGTGGACGGCCCTCACGGACTGAGAAAGCAGGAAGGGGAAACGGATCATCTGGGATTGAATGAAAGTGTGAAGGCCGTTTGTTTCCCGGCAGCCTGTGCAACAGCCTCCAGCTTTGATGTTGACCTGATGGAACGGATGGGAGAGACGCTGGGAGCGGAGTGTCAGGCCGAGAATGTAAGCATACTGCTTGGCCCGGCGGTGAATATTAAAAGGAGCCCGTTATGTGGGCGGAACTTTGAGTATCTGTCGGAGGATCCATATCTGGCAGGTAGGATGGCATCGGCATATATCCGCGGAGTACAGAGTCAGGGCGTGGGGACAAGCATTAAGCACTTCGCACTGAATAACCAGGAAACACTCCGTATGACGATATCTTCCGAAGTGTCAGAACGTGCGCTCAGGGAAATCTACCTGCCTGCGTTTGAGGAAGCGGTGAAAGAATCAGCTCCAAGAACCGTCATGTGTAGCTACAACAAAATAAATGGAGAATATGCTTCGGAAAACAGATATCTTCTGACAGATATCCTGAGAAAAGAATGGGGATACAAAGGCTGCGTCGTCAGTGACTGGGGCGCTGTAAATAACCGTGTGAAAGGACTGCAGGCCGGACTGGATATGGAGATGGTAAGTGAATGCTATTCCAAGAATCTGGTGTCTCTGGTAAAAGAGGGTAAGGTATCTATCAAGCTGGTGGATGATGCTGTCAGACGTATTTTGGAACAGAAATATAAACTGGGATTATTTGATGATCCGTTCAGATACTGTGATGAAGAAAGGGAACGTACAGTGATTGGTTCACAGGAATCCCGCAAGGAAGCATGCTACGTTTCCGAACGTTCTATTGTTCTTTTGAAAAATGAAAACTCGGTGTTACCGCTTTCTTCTTCTATCAAGAAAGTTGCTTTGATTGGTGCACTTTCCAAATCGCAGAAAGATATGTGCGGTGCATGGTCCTGTGCAGAGGTTGGTAAAGTAGTAACCTTGTATGAGGCAATGGAGAAACGAGGAGTGGACATCAACTATAACGATGGCTACGACTTGAAAACGAATAAAATTGTAAATCTGGATCAGACTTTAGCTGCTGCCCGCCAATCGGATGTGGTTATCGTTGCAATGGGAGAACAAGCTTGGGAAAGCGGTGAGATGCGTTCGAAAGGAGATATTTCTATTGCTGCCGAACAACAGCGTTTGGTTTCCGAATTGGTGAAGACTGGCAAACCGGTAGTTGTACTAATGATGTGTGGTCGTCCTGTTATTTTCAATGAAGTTCGTCGGGAGGCTCCCGCTATCTTATGTACTTGGTGGCTGGGGAGTGAAGCGGGTAATGCTATCTGTAATGTACTTTGGGGAGATTATAATCCTTCGGGTAAGCTGCCAATGACTTTTCCGCAGCATAACGGACAGATACCATTGTATTATCAATATAAGAGCACAGGACGCCCCACTGCATTGGGCGGATGGTGTGCGAAGTACATTGATATTCCTACGGAGCCTGCTTATCCGTTCGGCTACGGTTTGTCATACACTACTTTCAATTATTCGGATGTGAAACTGCTTCCGGGTGATGGAAAAGGTACTTATACACGTGTTGCTGTAACGGTTACCAATACTGGAAAATGCGAGGGCGAGGAAGTTGTTCAGTTGTATGTGCGTGATGAGGTGGCTTCTATCACTCGCCCTATCAAAGAATTGAAAGGCTTTGAAAAGATTAAGCTGAGTCCAGGTGAAAGCAAAACGGTCACCTTCGACGTAAAAGATGAACAACTAGGATTCTACAATAATCAAATGAAGTTCATTGTGGAGAAAGGAGACTTCACTTTGATGGTCGGTGGAAATAGTCGTGATTTACAAGAAATAAAATACATTCTTAACTAAGAACTAATATGAAAAACAACTGGAAAAGATGGCTCATATTTCCCGCTCTATTGCCTTTCTTCTCTTGGATGGAGGCAAAGACATTGGAGGAAAATCAGATTCAACAATCTTTGGACACCATTGAATACCGGGTATTTGTGGCTGTCGATAAGGCCGGAGTGGAGCATTGGGGAGGTAAAGAAGCTTATCAAGCGAAGCTGAATGCTTTTTTCGACCAAGTGAACGACTTCTGGAACAAAGCCGGCAATGGACGTTTCAACTACTATTTCCGTTATATACCGGATCTGCAGGTGATTTACGACTGCTCCTCCCGCCAATTGGAGAAAATCTATCAGAAGAGTGCCGGTTTTCCCAATCACGATGTACTGCTGATTATAGATTCTATTCTTGATTTTGACGATGAAGAATCGTCTAAAGGATGGTATTGCGGCGGTGGGGCGGACGATCTGAATATGGTAATTTGCCGTAGCCGTAGCAAGACGGAACATGAAGATCTGTTTGGTATCGACTATTTTCATAGAGGAGTGGCACATGAGTTCGGACATTATCGTGGGGTAACCGACTTGTATGCTGATAGAATCCGGGCAAAGAACAATCCGGTGAACCATATCGAATATGAACCTGACTCTTGTGTGATGAACAGTCATTATAAAACATATAAATGGAGCTCGTATGCAGTTCATATAATCAATCACACCGCCAAATCCAAACGTCCGAGACGTGATTTCGACGGATTCTTCAAACAAATGTTCCCCGAAAACATACAGGTATCTGTAAAAGTGAAAGGTAAAAAGCAAAAAGGGGTAAAGCTGAATCTGTATGGTTCACGTGCAAAATTCAATGACCTGATCGCTACTCCTTACCGTACTTATGAGACGGATAAGAAAGGAGAATATCTGATAACTGGTGTCCCCAACTTATATGATAGCCCCGCACCTCCTTTGCATACCGACGAATTGCCTTATAACCGCTGGTTCACTTTCTTGCTCGAAGCCGAATATAAAGGGGAAAAAAAATACGTATGGCTTCCCGAATATGAGGTGCAACAGACCTTCTTTGAGAATAAGGATACCTATCAGGTGACAATTGATTTCTAAAAAATGGTAGCGCGAATGAGATAAGAAAGGTGCTATTTAGCACTTGTTCAATGCTTTATTAGCAGGAAATTCTTCCTGTTAAGCTTCCTCCTTTATCTCTGCCAAGCGGTACTCTTATGATAAATATGTAAATAAAAAACTGTGTGAAATACAAAAAGTATTAGTTTATGAAACGTATGATGAAAAGACTTTTGCCGGTTCTAATGGCTATCGCACCTTTAACCATTTGTGCACAGAAAGTGTACGAGCTGAAAGACATTTCCGGTAAAGTGCAGGTGAATGTGATTGTGAATGATAAGAATGTGGAATACTCCGTTCTTCACGACAACGATGTGATGGTGGCTCCATCTCCTATTTTCATGAAACTAACTGATGGTACAGCTTTCGGACTCAATCCGAAAGTAAAGAAGATCAGCCGCCGTTCTGTAAATGAGACTATCTATCCTCCCATCTATAAGAAGAAATCAATCAAGGACCAGTTCAATGAACTAACCATTGACTTTAAAGGAGGATATAGCTTGGTGTTCAGAGCTTATGAAGATGGTGCAGCCTATCGTTTTGTCTCTGAACTGAAGAAGCCGTTTATGGTGGAAAGCGAGCAGGCTTCTTTCTGTTTTCCGAATGATCCGAAAGTTTTTGTAGCTTCACCGAAAGGCCGAATGAACGAGGGCAAGAAAGATCCTTTCTACAGTTCTTTCCAAAATACGTATCTGGAAACTGCCTTGTCTGCATGGGATAAGGAACAGATTGCCTTTTTACCGGTTTTGGTCGAGGGAAAGAACGGAAAAAAAATCTGTATCACTGAAGCCGATTTGATGAACTATCCGGGTATGTATGTGAAACATGGTGAGCATGGATATTCTCTGGATGGAATCTTTGCAGCTTATCCGAAAACGATAGTAGACGAAGTTCGCGGACTGAAAGGGGTAGTAAAATCTCGTGAACCTTATATTGCTAGAGTGGAGGGAAACACAGCATTTCCCTGGCGTGTCATGGTCATTGCCAAGGATGATGCAGAACTGCTTTGTAATGATATGGTATATAAACTGGCTACTCCGGCACAATTTACAGATTTTTCTTGGATTAAACCGGGTAAAGTGGCTTGGGACTGGTGGAACGACTGGAATCTCTACAACGTGGATTTCCGCGCAGGTATCAACAATGAGACTTATAAATACTATATTGACTTTGCCTCGAAATTCGGTATCGAATATGTGATATTGGATGAGGGATGGGCAGTGCCGGGTAAAGCGGATTTGTTTGAGGTGATTCCTGAAATCGATTTGAAAGAGTTGATTAGCTATGCAAAAAGCAAAAATGTAGATTTGATACTTTGGGCGGGCTATCGTGCTTTTGAAAAAGACATGGATCGTGTATGTAAGCATTATGCCGCAATGGGAATCAAAGGTTTCAAGATTGATTTTATGGACCGTGACGACCAACAAGTAGTTGAGTTTAACCGTAAAGCGGCTGAAACCGGAGCAAAATACAAATTGCTGATAGATCTCCATGGAACGTTCAAACCGACTGGTTTGCAACGTACTTATCCGAATACGATCAATTTCGAGGGTGTCCATGGACTGGAAGAAATGAAGTGGGCAGAACCGGGAACAGATCAAGTGATATATGATGTGACAGCTCCTTTCATCCGCATGGTTGCCGGACCACTTGATTATACACAGGGAGCGATGAATAACGTAATCATGAAGAACTTTCATGCTGTCTATACAGAACCGATGAGTCAGGGTACACGTTGCCGTCAGTTAGCATTGTATACTATTTTTGATTCTCCTATTAATATGCTGTGTGATGCACCTACTAATTATCTGAAAGAGGAAGAATGTACGAAGTTTATCGCTGCCATTCCTACTGTATGGAATCAGACACTTCCAATAAGCGGAAAAGTAGGCGAACATATTGTAATGGCACGTGAGAAAGACGGTATCTGGTATGTGGGTGGATTGACCGACTGGAAAGAGCGTGATGTTGAAGTCGATCTGTCTTTCTTGGGTGATGGTGAGTTCAATGCAGAAATATTTAGAGATGGTATCAATGCCGATCGTGTTGGGAAAGACTATAAGCGTGAAGTGATCCGCGTATCAGCCAATAAGAAGTTGAATTTACACATGGCTCCTGGTGGTGGGTTTGTTGTGAGGATAACAAAATAATAATTGAAGATTAAGTTTTTGGTTTGAAAGAGGACATCATCCCTATGGGAGATGCCCTCTTTTTTATGAGATGAGTGTCTCGTGTTATAACTGTTACTGTGATTTATTGATAAACTTTAGAACCGGAAACTCAATCCTCCTAAGAAATTGAATCCTTCCGTAGGATAACCTAAATAATATTGATATTTCTTGTTCAGCAGGTTATGTACTTGAGCATAAACGGATACTCCTTTGAATACATTATAGCTGGCTCCGATATGCAAATCATTAATTGCGGTCATTTTTGCATATTCTTTCACTTCTTTCCGGCTGATGTAATCATAACCTAGATTTATGTTAAAAGCAGAGATCGGATGAATACGTACATTGAAAGACATTTCACTGACCGGTTTCACAGCCAACAGATATTCCTCTGTTTTGCTGTCCCAATTACGGTAAGTATATTTAGCTGATATTCCAAGGATATCTTTGTAATCGTAACTGATTTCACCTCCAAGGTAAAGATTGTCTGTATTGTCTTGAGCAAAAGAAAGATAAGAACCTGAATGAATATTACTTGGGTCAAAACCTAAATAAGATAAGTCGTTCTTTAGATTCTGATAACCACCGAACACGTTGAACCAAAGTCCCGGATAAGGGCTTGCTTTGAATCCGATACTACCGTTGATTTGCTCGTAAGTATCATAAGGACGTTGTACGTATCCCAAAGTAGCAGTGGTATTTGCCTCCGGCAGTTCACCGTAAGGACAGATACTTTCTAATCTACGGAAATCATTCAATTGCTTACCGCCGGTTGCTTTTGCATAAACAATGTAGCTATCAGAAAAAATATACTGTGCAGTGATATCGGGTGAAATACGGAAAGACTTATCAAATCCGAAAGATAAATCTACATTGGCTCCGATATGCAATTTCCAGTCATCATTATCCAGTTCATAATATGGATTTAAAAGAAGCGTTGTGTAGTTTTTGAAGTATTCATCTCCGGTGGAAACATTCTTTGTATATCCGTTGTAGAGAAGATTGTTCATTTCCAAAGCGATAGTTATTAATTGTTGGTCGCCGATAGCTCCCGTGACATCGCCTTTGGTACGTATGATTGTTTCCTTGATACCTGTATTGGCTTCAGATTCATTGAACATGTTATGCTGACGTTCATACATCAACAGATTTGTTTCTGCGTTGAAACGCAGTGGTGCAGTCTCATCAGTGAAATGAATGCCCGCATGGAAGTCACCGGATGTGAATTTCTGCTTGCTGTTTACGCTTTCCGGTTGGAAGTTGAAGTTGCTCAATCCGAAGTTTCCGGCAATATTTAAGTCCAGTTTATTAAATTGGTGTGTGTAATCTACATTTGCGCGTGTGCGATAATAAAATGCATTCCATTTTTCTCCATCTGTGAAGGGAAGAGTTAACTTACCATCCATTCCATCCATTTGGAAACGCACATTCAATTTGTCTTTCTGCGACAGACGGAATAGATAATTGGCAAGAATATCCAAATTGCCATAATTACCATATCCGGCACGTACATATCCCGGGGTAGTGCCGGGTCGAACTTCTTTTCCGGTATAGGGGCGCATCAGGCCTGCCGGAACGGAAGTGGCCGGAAAGAATGTTGTAGCATACTCTACTTCTTTCTTGCTCACTGTCGGTTCTTCTACTTTAGGCAGGACGTTTACTTTCGAGGCGTCCATAATGTCCGGGTTATATTCTTGTTCCACAACGACCGTGCGGGTCATTGTTGTATCCTTCGGTTGGGTGGTTTGGGCTTGAAGGCAGGATGGCATTGACATAGCCAATGCGAGTCCTCCTATTATATAATGAGATCGTTTCATACTTTTCTATTTTTTTATTCTCAATTCTCAACTTTCAATTTACTAAGTCTGCTTTCAATCATGCTTTCAATATCGTCATTCCCTTGATAATTCTGTTGCAGACTTAGCAGATATTGGCGTGCGTCCAGATCTTTACCCGTAGCATGATAGACGTCGGATAGAAGGACAAAACTACGTGCTAGCCAATAAGCATGTGGCGTACTCTGTTCTATATAGTTGAGCAACTCTTTCTCTGCAGCGGCATATTCTTTTGCGTCGTAGAGGGATTGTGCAACCTGATATTTAGCTTCGGCACCGTAAGAGTTACGTGTGTCTTTGGCCAGTTCACGATAGTCTTCCATTGCTTTCTTGTCAGCCTTTTGCTTGGTATAGGCTTTAGCACGGTAATAAAGAGCTTCATTTCTTAGCTCCGGACTAAGTTTGGCTTCTGCAAGCAGGTCGGTAGCTGCATGGATGGTTTCTATGTCATCTCGCAATAGGAAGGCGCAACGCAGAATACCCGTTTCAGCAAGTTGGCGGCGCTCTACGTTGGTTGCTTTTTCTTTCAGCATTTTGTAGCTAGCTAATGCTTCAGCCATATTTTGCTGGTTGAATTGCACTTCAGCACGCAAGATCAATGCTTCTTCTGCAAACGGATTGTTTGGATATTCCAACAACTTACCGGAATGGAGAAGAATCATATCATAATTCTTCTGCTCGTTTCCGATCAGGCAGAGATAATAATGTGCGTTCAGGCTGAAGGCTCCTTCCGGGAAAGTTTGCAGGTATTTGTTGAGGCTTGTTTTGGCTTCTTCCATTCTGCCTCGTGCATAAATCTTTTCTGCGGCGGCATACGTAAGCGAGTCTTGTTCGTTAGCATCGAAACGGATGTGTCCTGGCATAGCATTTGCTAAAGCAGCAAATTCGTCGATGCGGTTGAGGTCTACATAAATAGATTTCAAATCACGCATGGCAAGACGTGCTTCTTCACTGCCCGGATATTTTTCAATAACCTGTTTGTAGGCTTCGATTGCTTGGTTGTAATCTCCTTTTTGGTAATATAATAATCCGATTTCGGCGGCAGCTTTCCTGCTGACCGGACTTTCAGGATATTTAGTAAGTAATTCTTTGAAAGAAGTAATGGCTTGATTGTTGTTGTCCATCAAAACATAGGAACGTCCTTTCTCGTAAATAGCGTTTACGGCATAAGGAGAAGCAGGGTACTTTCCTACCAGACGGTTCAGCAAGGTAATCTTACCGGTATAGTCTTTCTGCAGACCGGATACAAGAGCCAGCTGATAGAAAGAATAGTCTCCGGAAGAAGTATTCATCTGTTCGGCTTGCGAATAATACTGTTTGGCTTCTTCAAAGTTACGTACATGCAGGTGGCAGTCACCAATACGATTGTATGCATCGGCAAGTGCAGTTTCATTTTCACCTTTCTCCAGTTGAACGTATTTTTGGAAATAATTGCTTGCTTGCGTATAGTCTTTCCGGTGGAAAGCGATATACCCTAAGTTATAATTGGCAAGCGCATACATTTCGTTATTGGGTTGGGTGGTGAGTTGCAGATAAGCATTAAAATCACGCGCAGCTTCTACCATTCGGTTTAGACGGTAATAGGATTCTCCACACCAATAGTAAGCGTCTGCCTTGGTCTGACGATTGTATTGTCCGATGGCAATGGATTGGTTCAGATATTTCAGAGCTTGTTCGAAGTCGGCGTTAGCGAAAGATTGAGTTCCCAATTGGAACAGTATCTTCTGTTTGGCTTCCAATATTTGCGCGCTTGGTTTGGCAATCCGGTCGATTGATTTCAAAGCTGCATCGTAGCTACGTGTATTCATGTAAACTTCTACCAGGTAGCTGCTGACTTTTTCAGCGTAAGGAGAAGTCGGAAATTCATTCAGGAATTTCTCGAAGGCAGTAACTGATTCACCGAAAGCGGAGAAAGAAGTCTCGTGCAGGCAAAGAGCGTAATTGTAAGCTGCCTGTTCCTTGATTTGCATATTAGCATTGGAGGCGGCTGCTTGTTCAAAAGCCATGCGTGCTTTGTTTTTCTCTGCCAGTTGCAGATAAGAGAGTCCCATGTGGAGATACGCATTTTGGGTAAGGGCATCGTTGTCAGTTGTCACTTTACCTAATGTTTCGGCTGCTTTGGAGTATACTTTTGTTTGGTAGTAGGAGAGTCCCAGCATATAAAGGGCATCCCGGCGGGGAGCCGAGCGATCCTTATTCAGGTAATTGTTGAATGCTTCTACGGCTTGGTGATATTGTCCGAAATGGTAATAGGCATCTCCAAGAATACGGTACATTTCTGCGGCGTGCTCGTTATTCGGGTAGGCTGACAGGTAGTTTTGTGCTATAATTTGTGCCTTATCATAGTTTTTGAGCTGCGTATAAATTTCGGCTATATAATAAGGGACGAGTGCTTTGTACTTCGAGTCGTCCTGTAAGGGAAGGAAACCTTTCAATGCTTCACTATAGCGTTTTTGTGTATAGCGGATGTAGGAAAGATAGTAATCACAATCTTTGGCGTATTTGGGGCTGTTGGCGCGCAAAGTTTCAAACCAGATGGCTGCTTCTCGTAGGTTATCGGTTTTCAGATAACAGGTAGCCAGTTGGTAGGTGCAGTCGTCCCGTTCTTCATTACCTAACAAATCGAGGTCGGCAGAGTTGAAGAGTGCCAGTGCTTCATCATATTTTCCTTCGTAGAAATAGCAGGAGGCTAACAGCGCATAAATGCGGTTAGCGTATGGAGTATCAGGATAACGGTCGAGATATTTGCGGAGGAGTTCGATGCGGTTTTTGTCTTTCAGTTCGTAAGCCGAACTGACTAGCATATACTCTGCGTCCTGAAGAAGGCTGGCTGCAGGCTTTTGTTTTACAAATGCTTTCAATGCCGGCAGAGCAGCTGCATAATTCTTTTCCTGGAAAAGTTCTTTCCCTTCTTTATAAAGGTTGTCAGTCGAAGTGAACTTGTCACCTGTCTGGGCAAATCCTATAATGGGCGTGCAGCAGATGGCGGCACAAATGAGTCTAGTAATTTCTTTTTTCATAATCGGGTGTTTATGCAAAAGTACTACATATCTTTCAATGAGAATCCTTTGAAAGTTATTTTATAATCATTTAAATCTTTATGTAAATTATCTCTCATCCATTTTGAATCCGAAATACTTATTCTTTTGGGACTCTTTTTCATCTTCCTGCTGAGAGTAAGTAAGTCTGATGTTGAATTTCATGTGATTGTTGGTTTATAATTAATGGCGGTTACAAAGATAATACGAATCTTAGTATTTTCCTCATTTAAAACGTTTTCTGATACCCAAAAGTTTAGTGCCCCCTTTAGTTAACTGTGTTGAGCCAGAAACTGTACAAGTCCCCGCCGAATGGAATCCAGCCCGAAATCTTCCGGATGTATATCCGATAATGGCAAAAAGAAAGAATCTGCCACGTCATCCATTGCCGAGAAATGGCTCATGTCTTTTACGGTACAGAGAAAGAACATATCGAGCGTATGAACGGGAAAGCCGGAATAGATATAAATGTTCGGCAGGGAGAACTGATAGGTCGCTTTTTCTACCTTCAATCCTGTTTCCTCCCATACTTCCCTGCTTACCCCTTCTTCTCCCGTTTCGTTCATGTCGATAAATCCTCCGGGAAGGTCGAGTGTCCCTTTGGCCGGTTCTTTGGCACGGCGGCAGACCAGCAGTTCCTTCTTTTCATTCAGAATCAGTGCCACGGTTGCGGAAGACGGATTGAAATAATAAACAAAGCCGCAGTCTGTGCATTTCTTAGACTTCTCGTTGTTTACTTCGAAGTGCGGAGAACCGCATTCGGGGCAGTACAGGAATTGGGCAAGAGGATGGTTCATCATAACTGATTTTATATAATAGATTGTTTGCCGACAAAAATATAAAATCTTTTCTTCAGATATGGAATAATGTGATTACAAAATGCTAAATACCCCGTCTTATTAGTATCATTAATAACTATCATATACAAATTAAAAGAATCAGACTATGAATAACAAAATGAATATTCCTTTATCAGGAATTATTCCTCCGTTGGTAACTCCCTTGCTGGACGATGATGTGCTGGATGTGGAAGGTTTGCAAAGATTGATCGAACATCTGATAGCAGGGGGAGTACATGCTCTTTTTGTGTTGGGAACTACTGGCGAGTCACAGAGCCTCAGCTATAAATTGAGGGTAGAAATGATTAAGAATACCTGCCGTATAGCGAAAGGACGGTTGCCGGTATTGGTATGTATTTCCGATACTTCGATTGTGGAGAGTGTGAACCTTGCCTGCCTTGCGGCAGATCATGGAGCCGATGCCGTCGTTTCTGCTCCTCCTTACTACTTTGCGACAGGTCAGCCCGAACTGATCGAGTTTTATGAGCATCTGCTGCCTCAGTTGCCGTTACCATTATTCTTGTATAATATGCCGACTCATACAAAGGTAAGCTTTGCACCGGCTACGATTCAGCGGATAGCGGAGAATCCCGGCGTAATCGGTTTTAAAGACAGTTCGGCAAATACGGTTTATTTCCAGTCGGTGATGTATGCCATGAAAGATAATCCGGATTTCTCGATGCTGGTGGGACCGGAAGAAATTATGGCGGAATCCGTACTGCTGGGGGCTCATGGCGGCGTAAACGGTGGTGCGAATATGTTCCCCGAATTGTATGTGAGCTTATACAACGCCGCGAAGAATGCAGATATGGAAGAAGTGAGACGTTTGCAGGAAAAAGTAATGCAAATCAGTGCTACGATATATACGGTAGGGCAACATGGGTCCAGTTACCTGAAAGGTCTGAAATGTGCTCTCAGTCTACTCGGAATATGCAGCGATTATGTGGCTGCGCC
>OGPY01001940.1_pt1 | contig 14027 bp, 10 predicted proteins | sample 1553121 | NCBI WGS metagenome assembly OGPY01 (sample SAMEA2580004, study PRJEB22360) | human gut metagenome
CCCACAATGGGAGCCAAAAAGCCTCTCCTTGAAGAGAGGCGTCACGAAGTGACGGGGTGGCAAAAATCAATCACCAGTCAAAAAATCTTTCGGCGATTTACCGGTAAGTTTTTTAAACGCTTTATAAAACGTGGAATAATCATTAAACCCACATTCATAGCAAAGCCCCATAATATCCGCACCTTCGGAAAGCATTTGTTTCGCCTTAGTGATTTTTCTTGTATTCATAAATTCTTTTATTGTAATACCGGTCTGTTTTTTAAATGTATGGCACATATAATACTTATTAATAAAAAATTTTTCTGCTAAAAAATCCAGTGTTATATCTGCGGAAATATTATCGGTAAGGTAATCTATTATATCGTCAATACGGTTATTATTTGTCGGTTTTATCGGCAAAACGGTGTTGTCAAGTGCATGATTTACCGCGACAAGAAACTGTAAAAAATACGATTTTATCATAGCGTCACTTTCGGGTACTCTGTTTAAAATGTAATGTTCAACATTTTTGAAATAATCGTAAAGTCCGAAAGACTGAACAATGTCTGACGGTATTCTGTTATTTTCGCCAATAGGTGAAGAATTTATTTTATCAAACAAATCAAATTCGGTGATAAAGTCGGGATGTATCTGCATAAAAATACGTTCATACGGCTTTTCTGACTGAAAGAAAATCGTATGAAGTTCTCCTGGTCTTGTAAGCAAAATATCGCCGGGGTGAATTTTATATAGATTATCTTCGACTATGTACGTTGCATCACCCGATATAAAATACAGAAATTCATAATATTTATGAAGGTGCAAGTTAAGCTCCGGAGGCTTTGAACGGAAATAACTGTAAAGATATTCTTTCTGTTTATATGAAATTGCATCCATAAAATACACCTCCTACACAATTATTATAGCATAAAAGGACAATATTTGCAATATTTTGGACAACAAATGCAATGGAATAAATTTAATTATTGTGTTATTATATAACCGTAAAATAAATCTCTCTCTCAGACAATCGTATTCTTATATGGATACGGTTGTTTTTTTTTATAATAAAATATGTCGAAAAATATTTACTTGATACATTTTTTGTGATAGAATATTTATACCGATAATTTATAAAAAGGTTGAGGCAGTTGTAATGTTGAAAAAATATTTTGAGGACGAAAGCTATAATATAATACCGTGTGGTGTTGTTGCGTTTCAAAATGACAGTACGCTTAAAATTATTTCGGCGAATGATTACTATTATTCGACCTATGCGAACGGAAATTTTGAAAGTCTTAATATTTGCGAAGAAGACAAAAATATTATAGCTGATTTGAAAGATAAAAATGAAGTGGTATACAAATGTATTGTTTCGGACGGATCGATACGTTATATTTGTATGCATTTGACTAAATATAATGAAAATGATATTCTCGGTATTCTTATTGACGTTACGGAACAGCATACGAATCTTGTCAGGATGAAAGATGAGAGAAGATGTTTTACGTTTGCTCTTAAAAGTTCAAAAAATATTGTTTTTGAACATAACGTAGCGGACGATAATATGACTTTATATATTCCGGTGAAAGGTCAAACCGAACTGAAAAAACTGTCTATCCCCAATAATACGGAAGATGCTGTTTATGAGCTTACGGATAAAAGAGATTACGGTTATCTTAAAGAAAACATATACAATGAAAAAGTAGAAAATATAAGTGTCAGAATGAAGTTGCCGGGCAATAAGAATTATGAATGGCACCGCATTTTCAGAAATTTTGAACATGATGAAAAGGGTAATCTTAAAAGAATTTTCGGAACAATAACGAATATCGAGGATGAAAAACATCATGAAAAAGAATTAAAAGAAAAAATCGAGATTGATCCGGCACTTCATGTCTATAACAGAAATGCAGGCGTCGAGAGGATTAATGAGTATATAAAATCCAATCCCGAAAGCAGAGATTACGCACTGTTTGTTATTGATATTGATGATTTTAAAAATATAAATGACACATACGGACATTTATACGGTGATACCGTTATTGCCATGGTTGCGGAAATGCTGAACAAGGCAACCGATGATGATGCTATTGTCGGAAGATACGGCGGTGATGAATTTTTCGTGTTTTTGAAAAGTAGCAGAATAGCAGAGAATGCCGACAGAGTTGTTGACAATGTATGTAAGATTAATATTTCAGACGATAAGAGAATAACGTGCAGTGTCGGAGTGGCAGACGGCAGAATATTTGAAGAAGTGCCTAATTATAAAGTGTTGTTCTCAAAAGCAGATAAGGCACTGTACAGTACAAAAAAGAATGGCAAGGCTCACTGGGAGATATACAATGAAAATATTGTGTACGACAATTCAAGCCATGCGATTGATTATGAAGTTGAGGACGCCGAAAACAGTACGGAATTATTTAAGACACGCGATATGATGAAAGTGTTCCTTGAACTTTCTTCAAGTGCGAAAAACAGCGATGACGCAATGTATAAGATTATTCGGTATGTGGCTGAAAAGTTCGATATTGACTGGTTTCAGATAATGAAGGTCAATACCAAGGAAGATTTAATCACAATAAGCTATGAATGGTGCAGTGATCCAAAATTTCAGAATAATGCGGGAAAAAGAGGATATTATGCTCATTCTGACATTGAGCATTTCAAAGAATTCTTTGAAAAATATCCTGTATTTATTCTTTCAAATGAAAAAATAAATGGATTTTCGTTAAAGTTTCAACGTGAATTTGAAAAGAATAAAAAGAACGGTGAAGTGGTCTATAATGCAAATATTACAACAGGAGATTCGTTCTTTATGTTTGTTTGTACGAGATTCGGATATGAAAATCCTTGGCAGATAGAAGAATGCGTTGAATTGAATATGGCGACTAAGCTTATGACGATGTACATTTCTCAAAGCGATAAGGAAACGGAAAATGAGAAAAAGCTTAGAAAAATAATTGATTATGACCGCAAAACAAGTTGTTATACTATTGCAAAGTTTTATGAACAGATAGGCAGACTGAGAAAATTTGCAGAGGAAAAAGACGAGCAGGTTGCTCTGTTGAATACCGATTTTTCGGGAATGCTTGATTTCAACGAACGGTTCGGTCAGATTGAGGGAGATAAGGTTTTTGAAGAGTTTGTAAACTGTATTTTGTCAAGTGATAATGATTATAATATTATAACTCACATTGACGGTGCAGATATTTTTTACAGTGCGTTCAGATTTAAAAATTTAGAAAGCTTTGATAAGATAGAAACGGTAAATAAACAATTTAGTAAAATGATTAATGAAAAATATCCCGGCGCGCATATTATTGTTAAAACAGGAATTTATGTGCTTAAAACAAATGAAGTTGTGGGAGTGGGGCTGGATAAAGCTTTGAAAGCTAAAAAGACTGTGAAAAATCCTACGGAATCATTTTGCATTGTCTATGACAAAGATAAACATGAAAATAGCTGTTGCTAATTGCAACAGCTATTTTTTATTGAGTTTTCAATTTGTATAATCGGTCATAACTGTATTCATCGATAAGTTCGTAATTATTGTTAATTATATTCATAAACTGCTTACTGTTTACAATGTCGATATTGTGTATAACTACCCACTTAGGTTGTTTTTCAAGCATCATTTGATTAATTTGACGACCGAACTCGGGATACATTTCCGACCACCATTCCTGAAGAATAAATATCTTAAAGCAAGGCATAATGTCGGCTTGCAAAAGCCAAGTTGCCGAAATGTCGTAGCAGTATACGCTGTCTTTGTCTTCATCGGGAATTTGCGAGCTAAGCTGTTTTGCACTGTAATAAATATCCGAATATACGTCGCTTGTTTTGGCAGGGTGCCTTTGCGAATACAACTTCTTTGAGTAATGCACTATATTTGACTCTGATTGAACAAAGTAATTTGCCAACGGAAATGCCATTATTACGCAAAGTATTACTGCAAGAATGTTTATTTTATTTGATGTAATATAGAAGAATACAGCACAATAAATCGGTATTAAAGGTATAAGCGTTGTGTAATAATGCGTGTAACTGAAACCGAGTAATATAGGTATCAGTGCGAATATGGATATTGTTGTGATAAATGACGCAACCTTTGGACCAAGTCGTTTTGCGAAAAATGACGATATGAATATCATCATCAAGACAGGTGCAACCCATCGCAGAAGCAGTAATATGGCTGATGATGTCTTTTCTGATGAGCCTTCCGACGCGTATAGAAAGTTGAATACGAAAGTAGAAAACAACATATCCGACAGCGTCCCTTTAATAAGGAAGAAAAGGCATACAGGCACTGCCACTATCAATACACCGACTATAAAATACAGTATATTTTTAAATATTTCTTTGATATGCTCGTTTATAAAGTCGGTCATAATCGTAACGAATACAATACCGCAGATAATCAGTCCGTTGTTTACGCGGATAAATGCACAAATTCCAAAACATATTCCGTAAATAACCATATTTTTGTGAGGGTGAGGTGCTTTTGGGTGCTTTGTGATGAATTTTAATGCGGTGTAAATCGCTATCATACAGTAGAGAATACAGTATTCTTCCGTTAAGTTGCCGTCGCTGATTGTCGCACCGAATGCAAGAATGGTGATTATAACACAAATTACCGAGCGTATCGGTTTTGTGAAAAAACGTGCCGTTTTGTACATAAATATCGAAGATATTGAAAGGGATATACATTGTAGTATGAATACGCCTACTTTTGATTTTGTCAGGAAATATCCCAATGCATTTATGTAAAACAAAATCGGACCTTTGTGGTCAAAATAATCTCTGTATGCGTCCTTGCCGAGCGTTATCGCTTTTCCGAAGAATATGAAAATGCTTGAATCACCGTCGCATAAGTCCTTGTATAGCGGACTTGTGGACGCAGACAGAAGTAACAGAAATGCTATGCAGAATAATGTTAAAAACGCATAGATTATTAGATTTTTGCGTGTTTTTTTACTTTTTAAACTCACTGATATTTTTGTACCGATTTTTTTCGGATTGAGTTTTTCTTGTATATTGTCTCTTGTATTTTGTAAGAATTGCGTAAATTCAATTTTGTTCATTATATGCTCCTGTGTTTTGTGTATTGTTTAGTTGACATTAGTAAAACAAAGAATGTCCTAAAATAGACCTTGTCGTCTACGATTTTGTTAATGTCAACAAAATCGGTTGAAATCAGTTTGAATGCATTAGACAGTAAAAACTATTTAAGCTACGCCCATTATTGCAATCAGAGACAATGCATTTATGGTCAACACAATATGAAGATAAATCATTTGCTCTTTGATTGTGACAACCGGATTGTGAACATTCGTGTATAGAACAATAGTAGCTACCTTTGTTAGCTCTGTAATTGCAGTCAGGAACGCTACAAAGCCTTGTATTATTAAAGTCATTATTTTGCTGATTATTATTTTCGTAATTTTCTTTATCTTTTGTTGTGTCAATTAGATTTTGAAGTCTATCTTCCAAATCTGTTTTTTTGCCTTCCTTTAATGTGCGGACTTCTTTTGCTAAATCATCGGCTCTTTTTGCAATCGCTTCTCTATTTGTGGATATTTCTGCAACACGGTAATTCAAGTACAAAGATAAAGTAGCACAACCGCAAATAAGCAAAACAGAAACAATGACCGTAGGCAATAGATAGCGTAATAGAACTTTCTTTTTTATCTTTTTGATGTGTTCTACCTGCATTTGTTCAATGTTATCTTCGCTGTCAAAGCACATTCTATCAACATCTATGCGAGGATAACTTTTATATTTGATTTTCGGTTTATTGTTTTCTTCAAAAGTTATTTTTAATTTTTTCATAATACAACCTTCTTATTCATAATTCGATATCTTCTTTTGAGTTACATTGAGGACAAATAACAGATAAGTTTGGTATTGTTGTTTGACCTTTTGGCATATTATATTTTACTTTAAATGTTTTACCGAACCGAGAACAAGTGTGGTTGAAAAGTAATTGCTTTTGACTGACATTTTTTATTTGCGATTGGTTATGCTCAAAGCGCCTATCGTTCTTTTGGATAGTTTGGAAAATAGAAACTTGCAATTTTTTTCTTTTTCTGAAATACAAAAAAACAAGCGAAATTAAACCAAGATATATAGCCACTATAGGAATAACGTAAAAATCCCCTGTAAAGCAAGCACCAATTATATGTACTATTCGTTCTATTACGAACAAAAATAAGAACGTCGTGTGAATGTAATATGCTATACTATAAATGTATTTCCACGCAAATAACGTTGATAGTAAGAACATAACAGTGGCAATAACAAACAAAATACACATTAAAGCTGTATATATATTTAACAAAAAATATACATTATCTTGATTTAAAGTTATGGCTTTCAAGCAATTTGCGAAACTGCTAATAGCAGAAAAACTTCCAAGGAAGAGGTAAATCCAAAAAAACTTAAAGCCTTGCTTACTATTTTTTGCGTTCATTATTTTATCCTCCATTTCGGTTTAAGTGATTAGAATGAATATATGCAATATTTCTCAAAACATAATTTGTTTCGGTAATAATTCTTGATTTTGTTTCTTCTACAATGTGATATTTTAATCATCCGGGGAATGATGATTCTTCAATTTCTTTAGTTTCGAGGTTACCATTTGACACTGGATACAATGTCACGGTATGACCATACACATATTCATTGTCTGATGTAAATTCAAAGCGTTCATCTGCCTTGCAGTACGAAGTGTTGTATCCGAATTTATTTTCTGTCCCATACCAATCTGAACCGGAACAATAAAACATTTCATATGTCCCTAATGGCACATCAATATTAAGAGAGTTGTTGGCACGTACAAAAAAACTCATATCTCGACTTCTGTCGTTCCCATAATATTTTAAGTAGATATAATAATTATCGGACGTTTTAGTTGTATCTATAGTAAGCGGTGCAACGCACTGCTGTGAAGATGAGAGAAATACAGCACCGTTGTCAGGCAAAGGCTCTTGCGGTGGTAAACTCGGCTCGGTAGTTGCTGTATGGGGATTACTGTCATTTTGAGCTGCGTTGTTTGCAACATATTCTTGCGTAGGGTGTGATGGGCTGTAATCATAAGAAAATACACCATCAATATGCTTTATAATCGTTGGCGAGAAAAATATACATATCGGTAAAGCAATCAAAATGATAATCCCTAAAATCGTTGAAATATTTGGATGCTGTAATGTAAAAGCTTTTTTTCTTACTTTTTTCTTCACTTTTTTCGGAGCACTTTCCGGATTACTTTTCGGAGAACGCTTTTTTTTCAAATCAAACCAACTTGCTTTATATGTAATATTCGTAACAATCATATTACCTTTATGTGTTTCATAAAAATATAATTGATTATATTCATCCGCATATTTCTTATAGTCAAATTTTAAGTTGCGGACATCAATATATTTTTCTCTTATATACCCTTCAATTGTCAAAAGGTGCATTATGAGTTTTGTTTGTTGTTCCTGCTGATGTGGTTGTGAATAAGAGTTTGATTTCTTAGGCTCGGAATCGGTATCTTTTTTTATTATTTCTAATAACCATTTATCATATTTTGCTTTTTTTGCAGAATCGCTTAACACATCATATGCTTGGTTTAGTATTTGCATTTTTTCTGTATCACCGCCAACATCGGGGTGATATTTTTTTATTAAGTTATGATAAGCTTTTTTTATTTCTTCTTGTGATGAAGGATATTTAAGTCCGAAAACTGTGTAATAATTTATGTTATACATAACTTTCTCCCTTGTAATTGAAATCTCTAACTCTTTGTTCAATAAATTTTTCTTTACAACCTGTCATATTTGATCTTTGTTGCACCGTATATCCGTTACTGATATACTCGCACACATCATCATCGGAAATGGCAAGGAAAGTCACAAACAAGTCAGCCTCGTTCTCATATTTATCGAGGACTTGAAAAGTTGAACGCTCCATAAATATACGGTTTGTTTTCCTATGTAGTACTGCGTGACCTATTTCGTGACGTAATACTTGAAGTTGCATAAACTCATCAAGTGAACTGTTGATGTATATAATCATTCCTCGCTTATAGTATTGGCAAAAACCGTGTACTGGTTCGCCCAAATCGGAATAAATGATTTTATGTTCGTTCCTTGTGCTATATCTATCGGATTACAGGAATGATATTTAGATACAATTTTATTTACAATCCTATTTATAGGCAATACCTCAATTACCTTTACGATATTTTCTTGGTGTAAACTTGGCTTTGTTTTCTTTCTTTATCATTTCCATACCCATTTTCATAGCCATTATTATTTTTTGAACATCCTCATCTGTTGCGGGAGAACCGTCAAACATTAAACCGTCCTGAGATAATAATTGTTGTTCGGTATCGTCTAATATTTCTTGTATTTCTCTTTTATCTTTATTGTTTAATTCAGGAAGCTGTTCTTGACGCCCTAATAAGTAATCTATTGAAACATTATACAAATCCGCAATGAGATAAAGTTTGTCATTAAAGTAATCACCTGTACCTTCATACCACTGTCTAAAGGTAGCATAAGATGTACCAGTTTTCTCTTCAATGCTTTGAATAGTAGGGGTACTATTATTTTCGTGTAATTCTCTTGTTCTTGAACGAGCAATTTGTAATTCCTCAGGCTCTGCTTGATCTTCTAAAAGATAATTTATAGATACATCGAAGTATTTTGCGATTTTTACTAAAGTATTATAGTCAGGCTGACGTTTGCCTGTTTCCCACATTCCGATAGTTCCGGTAGCAATATTAAAGTCTATTGCGAATTGCGTCTGCGTCAATCCTTTTTGCTTTCTTAATGCTTTTAATTTTTCTGCAAACATCATAGTCACCTCCGTTGAATTCATAATATCACTATTAGTGAGATTATGCAATGAAAAATGTAAAAATAAAACAATACTCACAAAATGTTAAGAAAAGTATTGTTAATTCTCACGTTTTGTTACGCAATCTTCACATAACGTGAGGATAAGAGGCGAGAACGTGAGAGAATGAAGGTGGAATTGAAGAAGGTGTACATTGTATCACACTCTGTTTTTTGACTAAAATTTGACTAACTGATTAATAAAAAAGTATAATATTTTACCGCCTTTTATAACATTTTATCACATTGATTTTATTCTCAAAAACATTATAAAAACCGTATAAACACTTGATATTCAAGCATTTATACGGTTTATACATTTTGGCGGAGAAGGAGGGATTTGAAGCAAGTACAGTATGTTTTATCATATATTTATGAGTATTTTTCTGTATTATGATATCCCATATATTCCGCATAAAAAGGCACTTTTTTAATAAAGGTGTATTATAAAAAATATAGAAGTGTTAGAAACGTGTTAGATAGTTCGCTATAATAAAAACCGCCTAATAAGGCGGTATCATTCTTCTAATTTTCAAGTGGACGGAATTAAATTCCGTCCACTTTTATGTTAACAGAAAAATAAGCAGTTGTCAATAGCTGATTCTGATAGTGAGGAATACTTAACTCTTAGGCGGTTTTTATATGTATAATTAATTTGTAATGGTTATAGTTTTAGTTGTATCGTCCCAATCAACATCACACCCAAACGCTTCCGCAACTGCGCGGGCGGGTACAAGTGTACGGTCGTTTATAAGCTGTGCGGGAACATCAAGAGTAACGGATTTACCGTTTTTATACATTGAATTGCTGTCAATGCTTAATGATATGCTTGTGCTTCCTTTTTTAGACGTAACGGTTTGAGTGTTGCCGTTCCAATCCACTGTTGCGCCCAATGCTTCAAATATAGCACGTAGTGGTACAAGTGTTCGTCCGTCTATAATAATCGGTGGTTGGTCGAAGTTTACAAGTTGTCCGTTTATTTTTACGGTTATCAATGCGGAATTTAAGTCTAAAGTATAAAACTTTCTTTCGCCGTTTTCATCAATATACCATGTTAAATTATTATCTATAAGTATGGGGTGGCAATCACCCGACAATTTTATATCATTTTTTGTCCGTATATCTGAAATAATTTCACCGTTGCCGTTTACTTGAACATATTTAACACCTTTACTTATACACTTTGTCGGACCATAATCACTAGTTTCCATAAAACTTGAACTTCCATGTGTGGTTACATAAGTAACTTTGTTACCGTCTCTTTTGGTAGGAGTAATATATTCAAGTTCTTCCCACAAAACTAAAAATCTATTGTCTGACAGCTTCACAAGATATGGTTTACTGCCGAATTGTTGTTTGCCGATATAGTTTGTTAATCGTACCTGTTTGACTTTTGATGTGTCAGTATTATTTTTACCGCTGACAAGTAAGACAATATCTCTTTCATCATAGTCAAGACCTTTCATCTCATATGAGGTGTATTCTGTAACTTTGCTATGGTCGGTTTTATTCATAGCAACCAAATAATTATTATCTGAATATTCAAATCCTCCTACCATAACACCGGTGCAGTTTGCACCGACTTTTCCGGGAATTTCAAATAAATTTACAGGGGTATATTTTAAAACTGTTCTGCCGTAATATTCAGATAACCATTTTTCAGGGTTTATACCCTCATATTTATTCAATACTACGCTTCGTGGGTATGCGTCTCCAACATCTAACAACACAAAATTATCTCCGTCATATATTGCAAACTGATTAAATGAATGGCTGACATGATTTTCTTGAAAATCACCTAAAAAGTTTTCTACTGTCATCTTATCAGTATCTAATATTATTGTAAGCTGTGATTGGTGATGTAGCCCATCATCAGTTAAATAACGTGTTCTTGATGTATGTATAAACAGTTTATTGTCATTTTCACACATTCTCAATGTTCCAGCATTAAAAGGTTCTGTTGTATAGCAATCGCTTACGGAAGTCTGTGCAATACGATTAAAATTTTTGTCGTATTTGACAATTCGTATAACTTCCTTGTTATTGTCTTCCTCGTTGTTGTTTTGACCAAATACTATATAATTGTATTTTTCACCCGAATAAAAACCTCCAAATTTTTCGAGTTCAAACGGAATGGATTTGGTATCAATCAATTTATAAGTATTGCTATCATATGTGCTAACGGTTATTGACTTATAATTATAATCTATAACATTAAAAGTATTATCTCCGTTGTCATAAATATAAGAACTTATTATATTTGCCCACCTGTTTATGCTACTTTCTCCAAGTTTTGTTCTGTCAGCTTGCTTTTGTTCTTCTTTTTGACGTTGTTCCTCTGCGATTCGTTCTCTTGCAGTAGGACTGTCAACATCTTGCAAAAAGGCTTGTAATTTGTGTATTTGTCTAACGCCTGTTATATTGTACAATTCATCATCAGCGGTTTTATATCCGCAAATCAAGTCTTTTTGCTCCTGTGTTTCGGGTATTAACTGATAACGAAATTCGCTGACCTTATCAACTCTTATTCCACTTAACTGTATGCCTTCTATAATCTCATTCAAATATTTGTTGCCAATAATAATACCATTAGCAGGACAGGTGACACTCCACCAAGAGCCATCTTCCGCTGTAACAAAAAATTCAATTTCATTGGAAGCCTTTAATTCATCATCAGTTTTTGCATATACGGAGAATGACATAATCAGAAACATAACAATAGCCATTATACAACTAAAAATTTTCTTTTTCATTTATGTGCCTCCTTAAAATTATTCGACAACTCTAAAGCTTGAAAGAATTTGAATAACCTCTTGCTTATCGCTATCCGTGAAGACACCGTTTGGAGCTTCGGAATAGAATAATATATTACTGGCATAAGTAAAAGAAAATTCATCTTGATATCCGGATAAGCCTGCTGCATCATGTTCACCTATATATGATTCAGGCATAACCGCATAACTTGTACCACCGTCAAACGGGTTAAGGTCACCTGTTTTTATATCATATTCGCCGATAGCTTTGATTTCACCGACCATAAAATTACCTAATACAGAATAATCTTCATCTTCTCCGCCAGCATATCCGGGTATAAATTGTGAATCTGCCGCTTTGGATACTTCATACTTGGTTATAAATCTATCTCCACCCAAATTGCTATGCGAAATATAATTAATTTCTACACCATTATTATTTGTTAATGTAACCCATTCTTCTATTCTATCAGCTACATTAATATCTTCTTTAGTAACCGTCCAATTATCAGAATAATCGAAAGCAAATTGTGGACACGTTACAGAATTAACTTCACCGTAACGTGTTGTATATGTATGATTCAATACTGACAAATTATTGGTGTCATCTTCCTGTACAGGATTATTTGTTTCAGTTTTATTATTTAAATCAGTTGATGTCGGCAAAGGGGTAGATGTAGTTTCAACATCATTATTTAAACCTTTTAAAGAACATGATGAATTTACTAACATCGTTCCTAAAATTAGACCTGTCAATATTATTTTATATATGTTTTTCATTGATAATAACCTCCATTTTATTTTACTCTACGGCTTTAAAAGTTGAAAGTACTTTAAGTACTTCTTGCTTTTCTTCATCTGTAAAGTAACCGCCTTTTGATGTAGCATAAAATAATATTTCGAATGCATATGGGAAAGAAAGCATTTCTTGATATCCTGACATACCTGTTGCGTCATGTATACCAATATATGATTCGGGCATAACCGCATAGCTTATACCACCATCAAAATAATTAAGTTCACCTGTTTTTCTGTCATATTCTCCAATAGCTTTAATTTCACCGACCATAAAATTACCTAATACAGAATAATCTCCATCTTCTCCACCAGCATATCCGGGTATAAATTGTGAATCTGCTGCTTTTGATATTTCATATGCGGTTATAAATTTTCCGCCACCTCCTAAATCACTATGTGAAATGTAATTGATTTCTATATTGTCATTATTCTTATTTGTCAATGTAACCCATTCATAAATTGGTTTACCGTATTTGTTTACTTCCTCACGGGTAATTTTCCAATCATCAGAGTAATCAAATGTAAACTGAGGACATGTCACCATATTAATTTCGCCATAACGAGTTTTATATGTATTAATTTCAGGTTCTTTTAGATATGGGCATATACCTTTTCCAAATTCCCATTTATCAGCTAATCCGGCATAGCAGTTGTAATCATTAAAGTCATGCGACCAAATGTCATCCCAATTTTCTCCATCTTCTCCGATAAATTCCGTTCCTGCACTGACAGCGACGTATGGTGTTAATATTATGGCAATGCAAGGTTGATGTATATGATTTTGTGATTTGGAATTGAGAGCCGCTTTTATGTGCAATCCGATTTCAGGGTCGACAAAGACAGAGAAAAGACTTTTATCCTCATTTAAACCAAGAAAAGCTATACCTGTTCTAAAAACTATCTTTGGAGTAACAGTTGCTGACACTTCCAATTCAACATCCGGAGTTACTCTGAATTCGTTGCTTTTGTAGGTAGGTATTTTAATTCCTTGTGACGGACGATATTGCAAAGAACCGGAATGATGTATATCGCAAGAGGCGGTTACATATACTTCTCCGCTTGCATTTACTTTTAAGGCTATAGTTAAAAATATATTACCTACTTCAAAAGGTACTTTAAAAGGTATTTCCAAAATTGTTAGATCTTCTGTTTCGCCGGAGGCTTTTACGGTTAGTTCCGGTGATGCGTTAATATCTAAGTCGGCTGAAAAATTTGGTTGTCTTATAATTTTGCCGTCATATTTCATATCAGCATGAATAGTTCCGTCAATATCTATGCTTCCTATTATTGAAATGCCTTTTTGGGGCTGTATTTCTTTTGTAAAAGTTACTTTAAATCCGCCCGTTTTTGATTTATTGTCAAAAAACATTTTATTATCATTAAGCGAAGCGGTTAGCGTATTGTAATTAAATTTATTTGTGTTTGTCATTGCGTAAGATGAATTATCAGTTATAACAACGCCGTCTGGTAGATTATCTTTTATTATGTTTTCTGTTGAGAGAGCTGATTTTTTATTAATATCTATTTTATCAACAACATCTTCAAGAGATAAATTATTATCTTTTACTATAGTAGCGGTCTGATTTTTGATAATTATACTTTTAACCTTAAC